>Ga0209922_100969_pt1 | contig 29970 bp, 27 predicted proteins | sample ThiBiot_500_biof_FD_183946 | JGI IMG/M metagenome (GOLD analysis project Ga0209922, IMG submission 183946) | Wastewater bioreactor microbial communities from Cape Town, South Africa - Thiocy_expt_500_biof (SPAdes) | ecosystem: Engineered > Bioreactor > Thiocyanate-remediating > Anaerobic-Aerobic ... | reverse complement strand
TAAATATCAAAACGGCTTGCACAACATATCAAGAATTTGCTGCATTTAGTTTTTCGTCTGCTTACGATTTAGCACAAAAATTTACTCTGACAAACAATGGTCATACAATAAGTGCTGAACAAGTGAATGCTTCAGCTTATCCATTGACATTAACTGGCGGTGGTTTAAGTGAACCATTTACATTTGTGAATTTTCATCTCCATTGGGGACGAAATTATAAATCAGGAAGCGAACATCAACTGTAAATATGCAAAAGAAAAAGAAAATTTCCTTTCTTAATCTTTTTCGTATTGTTTTGTTTTAAAAGGAATGGTGAAAAATATGGCGGTGAAATTCATTTTGTTCATGCTAATGCGAATAAAACAAAATATGCTGTCTTAGGGTTTTTCATGGAATCCAAAGCAAATGTATCAGCCGAATCAAGTAATTCGAGTAGTCATGATCGAAGAAAACGTCGCATAAACATACGCAAACGAGATGTTTTAAATACAACGAAGGAAACTGCAACTCAATGGGCACAATATTTCCAAGTCGGTGAAAAACTCGAAGAAGAAACCAATACAACCGAAGTTAGTCTACAATTGGCTTCATTAATGGGTAACAGTCTCAATAAATTCTATCGTTATGAAGGTTCATTAACAACTCCACCTTGTTCAGAAATTGTAATATGGACAGTTTTTGAAACGCCAATTGAATTTAACGATACTGAAATCCAAACATTTCGTACACATATTTTCTCCGAAGATTACCGTACTATACAACCATTAAACAATCGAACTGTCTATCGAAATTTCCCGAATGCAACAGTATCATCGGTTTCGGATTATAGTTGTTGTGGGAAAAGTGCTAATCAAACAGCGAACAAGACAAATTCATCGCCAAGTTACCTCAAGTCAACTTTTTCGATGAATCAGCTGCTTTCTATGTTTGTTTTTTTATTTTATTTTCAAATAAAAATTTAGATTCATTCTTTTAAGCAAAGGAGAAAAACAACACGAACGCCCTAATTAATTTTGATTAATGCGTTTTTTTTTCTTTCACATTTCATGCGTATCGTCGACCTTTTTTTTCTACTAAATTTTCGGTCATATTTTCAAGGATTTCAACCAATCGTTTCGTATGATTTTGATGTTTCAAATAATCCAAATAAATCGGATAGAATAATCTATGATACAATTTCGGATTGATATATTGTCGTCCTTGAAGAACAGTGAATAGATAATGCGTCGACATGGATAAATCGAATAATGATCGACCTTCATGTTTATCGAGCTCCTTTCGACGCCATTTTAAACCTTGATGAATAGAATCGAGTAATTGCGAACGTGTAAATGATGTCCAATCAGTTCGCCACCAAACACTAATACCATAGAAATCAAGTGAAGGCATTGACGATACACGATGAAAATGATAACTATCAAATAATCTCGTACATCGACCTGTTAGATAATAGAGTGTATATTCTGTCCACATACGATCGAACAAAACTTTCCATAGTGCCCAATTCGCTAATTTATTCAAAAAATGCCTGTCACCTAAGTAAATCAAATAAACCTTATCAAACAAAAGGAAATAACTAACGAACCATAAAGTATCTGCAACCGGCATAGAGTCCGCAGTGCAATAGTTTTCGACAAAATTACAGGTGTAACAGCAATTGCTGCTGATGTTGGTTCGTTCGTTGAGCATGTATTCGGTTCGATTTGCAAGATTTGTTCGCTTTCAATCCACCATTTTTCTCGTTCATTTCGTTCTTCAATTTGATATAAAGCTCGAATTTGTGATCGATTCGTTTGATACAACAATTGTTCGACATGTATTGGCCAAATAGCAACACAATCTGAATCCAATACAAGATAGAATTCCGTTTGAATTATCTGTGCAACAATTAATTTAAACATCATTTGTAAACGATACGAATCTGTATGAATATGTTTTAATAAACTATCATCAGAACGAATTGACAATGGCCATGGCCAAAATTCGTTCGACAAAAATGGCTTGAGAATATCAACATCTTGTGATGGAGTGAGAAAAATAACTTCGAAAATACGTCGAGAATCGAGATGACAAGCTAATGCAGCTAATGTTAATGGTAGTCGTTTGAATTCAGGTCGAGCTGTGACAAGAACGATTGTCAAACGATTTTCTTGGTTGCTATTTACATTCGATAGAACACGAGGCCAATTCGATTGATTTCGATCTCGAATACAAGTCAATGGTAGAACATGTTGAACATCAGTGAGCCAAGGAATATGTAAATTTGTTCGAAAGATAAATTTTGGTTTGCCAGAGATTAGAAATAAAATAAAAACTGAACAATAAAGAACATATTTACAACGAGTACGATTCCAACGTATCATCACAGATAAAATTAAATGCCACGTGTAAGATTTCCGACGACTTTTTTTCTTTCTTTCCAGCAAAATTAATTAGTTCAGAAGAGAGAAAATCTCATCCTGACAGATGAAGAAAATTTTTTTGCTCTTCGTCGTCATCATTTTCTTGTTCTTTCCTGAAAGTTCAACTTATTTGAAAAAGAATTTAAGAAAAAGACATGTTCCTTCTTCCCCCACTAAGATTTTCTTTATTGGCTTTCAAACGTCTGCTATCAAAAAAAAAGAAAAGAAAGACAATTAGATTAATTTAAACATATACAAGAAACAACAAAATTGAAATTATATATATATATATACGTTATATTTGCACTATCTGACAACAGAAAAAAAAAGAAGAAAATTTCACTTAAATTCACGATCGGTTAGTCGTCATCGTCACTATCTAAAAGTACAATTTCGTCGTTTTTGTCAGCCGTCGTTTTCGGTTGCGTGATTGAATCAGGTAGAAATTGTCCGAGACCAAGTTCGAGAGCTGTTTGAAACATTTTCTTATATTCATTCGATTGTCGATCATCGTTTCCCATCGAACGAAATAGATCATAGTACATTTTCTGTAAATTTGGCAATTGAAACATATTCGACGCTGTTTGCTGCTGCTGCTGTTGTTGCTGTTGAAGACGTTGAGCAGCGAGCATTTGACGTTGATCAGGTAAACGCTTGAGATTTTCATATTCTTCTAAAGCACGTTGTCGTTCATCATCAGTTAAACCTTCATCTAATTTATTTTCCAATAATGAATCATGTGAATGATAGGAATGTATCCATTGATTATGATCATATAACAGATCGAGTAGAAGATGATCTTTCGGTATTGAATAAGGAAAATTCGTATTTGACAATTGTTTAAAATCAGGCATTTGTTCACGAGTAAATTTGTACAATTCTTTAATATCATTTTCAGTAAAATGTCGATCTAATTGATGATCATCAATGACACGTTGCGAGAGCGATTGTTTAACAACTTGTCGTTGATAGATTTTTTCTTCCATTGTACCATAGGATAAAAATCTGTAGATATAAACAGGTTTCTTTTGTCCAAAACGATACGAACGAAATATAGCTTGTGTATCATGGCTTGGATTCCAACTTGCATCGAAAACAATAACACGATTACTGCCAACTAAATTTATGCCGATACCACCAGCTAATGTTGAAATAAGAAACAATCGTGAACGTAGATTCTTCGGATCGTTAAATGCTTGTGCATAACGTTTTCGAACGGACACATCGGTTTGTCCGTCCATACGAAAATAATCTTGATCACGTATCCATTCGTATGGTAATGGAAGATGGGGATTTGTTTTTCGTTGTTGTTCATATTCATGTTGATTTTGTTTATGAAGAAAATAAAGAAATCGTTCGATATAATTTAATGTATATAAACTTCGTGAAAAGAGAAGAATCTTATCGCCAATATCGGTACATTTATCCAAAATTGATTTCAATAAAATAAATTTGCCACTTAGATTTATATCGAATTCACTTTCATCGGGTAACATATCGAGAAATGGAAACCAATATTGTTCACGCATTTCATCTGACCATGGTTGTTGTTCATCATTGTCATTTGTATGATCATTGGATTCGATGTTGTGAACATCAAGATTTTCTGTATCGTAAACATCTGAGTTTGTTGATTTTTTATTCGATTGTTTTTGCTGTTGTTGTTGATTTTCAATGATTGTTGCTGCTGTTCGACTACGTGTTCGATAATTTTTAACCACTTCAGCTTGCTCGTCGTCATTGTCCGATGAATTCGAATCGGTTTTATACGATTGTTCGTCATTTGATGATTTGGAATTCTCGCCATCATCAGCATTGTCAATTAAAAATCCACTAAATTCCTTCTCTTTATCATTTGTCGTCTTCGTCGTTTTCTTTTTCTTCTTGTTTTTATTTTCTTCTTCATCTTCATCAGTAAACATGGCATCGAAATCTTCATCATCGAGAAAATCATCTTCGTCTTTATTCAATGATTTCTTCCAATGATCAATAAAATATGGATAAAGTAGAAATGGATGCGTCCAAATCTTCTGTAAATATTGATAATCAGCAAATAATTTCGCCGATTTGAAATCTTTCTTATTTACAATTAAATCTTCTTGTTTTGTTGTTGTGACCGTTGCTGTTTGTTTATTTAAAAATAATCCATATAAATTCGTCTGTAAATCACTCATACGTATGTTAATTATGTATTCAAATTTCGGCGGTAGATATTCTTTCAATAACGAATAATCTTTTCGATCAATAAAACCCGTTAATAATTCATGTAGAACGCATGCACGTCGTTTCATTAAACGTACATCATCGTCATTTGAATCACGATGTTGACCATTTTGAATTGGATTTACGAACCGATTGATATATTCTTGTTGACTACCGAGTAGATTCGGTTTGATAAATGAAACCATACAATAATATTCAATGAGATTATTTTGTAGAGGTGTACCAGTCAAAACAATACGACGACTTGTACGAATCTTTGATAGACATTTAGCTAAAGCTGTTTGAGCATTTTTTAATATGTGACCTTCATCAGCAATGATAACATCCGGTCCAGGATCGACCAAACATTTCAAAGCTTGTGCTTTGATTTTTTTATTTCGAAGGCCAATACCATTGGCTAATCGTCGGTACATTTCATAGCCCATAATCATAACTCCACCGTGTTCATACCAATAATTTAAATGTGTAACACGTAGATTAGGTTTGATTGTTGTCAATTGATAGTGATCGATCGGTGGATCGACATCGTTGAGCCAATGTTCGAATTCATTCGACCAATTCAAAGCTGTATTAATCGGACAAAGAACAAGACATGTTTTGACTTTAGTTATTCGATCGTAATTGAAAATCGTATGAAGAAAACTAATAACTTGTAAAGTTTTCCCTAAGCCCATACAATGAGCTAATATACAACCGTTGCTTTGCTGTTTTTTATTTTGAATGGCATCGATAGATTCGAAAACGTTGTTCCAAAGGAATCGAATGCCATCGCATTGATGAGGTTTTAAATGTTGAACTAATTTCGACGATACTTCGATTAACGGTTCGTTCGTATTCGAATCTAATTCGAGTATGAGACGATTTGTTGAATCGGTTGTTTGCTGTTGATTTTTGTCGAATGATTGTTCAAGAAGAGTGTCATTGTATTCTTTTTGTTTTTCATCGATTCGTTTTCGACGTTCGAGCTCAGCTTGAACGGCATGTTGAGTTTGAAGATCAAGTTTTTTATCGTCGATGATTTTACGAATATTTTTTCGACCATTTTGTCGTTTTGTTGGCGAACTTTCTTCATCATTGTCACTCTTCATTTCTTTCTCTTGATCATCACTATCGACTTCATAGCTTTCCGTAGATTCATTATTATCCTTCGTCGTCGTTGGTTTCTCATCGAGTTCAAGTTCTTCATCACTAAATTCGAATGAACTCTTCTTTCTCGAATTATTATTATTCTTATCGATCAGTGTTGTGCCCGATTTTTTTCGTTCTCGTGTTTGTCGTTTCATTTGATTTAGAATTGTCGAACGTTCGTTATTTGTAGGCGTTGGTTTTTTACGTGGTGGACGACGTCGAGTGCGTTTGGTTATGATTTCATCACTACCGTTCGAATCATTGTCCGATGACGACGATGATGATGAACGTTGAATTCGAATACGGGTTGCAACTGGCGATGATTCTTTTTTAGTAGTTGTTGTCGGTTTTTTTGTTGTTGCCACTGGAATATCGATTTCATCACTTGATGACGAATGTGTTAATGTTCGTTTTAAAGCAATTTTTGACTTTTTTTTAATTGGCGATGAATCTGAATTGGATGACGATTGTATTGAACGTTTTGAATTATTGAAAGACATTATCTGACAATAAATAGAGTGTATTCAATTTGTTTGTTTGAGTGTATTGTCTTTTTGATTTTGTGTTTCGTCTCGCTTCAGTGGCCTCTAAAAAGAAAAGAAAACAAAACATATTGATTTAATTGGTTTTAGTAGGTGAAATGGTTGTTGATTTTTATTTCAAGTTTAATATACAAAAAAAGTAGTAGAAGAACAAGAAGAAGAAGAAGAAGAATGACAAAAAAAACACGAAAGCGAACAATATGAAATATTTCATCGGATGTACTGTCTCCGATGATTCGACGTTTGCAGACCGAAAAAAAAACAAATCTCACTGAAAGCCCAACAAACAAACAAACAGACGAAAACAAAAATTCGCATGTTTTAATCAAGATCATTATTCCTAACGAGCCGTTGAATCATAAAGCCAGTCTTTATTCTACGTTGTTAATGAAAATTGTTCAGATTGATTCTGTGATAATGGCGCATCAATACCATCATTTGTAATATCTTCAACACAAACATCATAATTCATAATCGAATTATTATTATTATTTTTTTTATTATTAATCGATGGTTCATCATCAGCAATTGATATATCTTCATTTGCTGATGCTGCTGTTGTTGAAGTTATATTTGCAAATAATTTCATTGCTGAATTATGCATCTCAGCGTCGTCATCATCGAATGTTGTTATTGTTGTTTCATTGGTTTTACGTGTTTGAGAGAGTATACCATTTTGTCCAATATAACGAGGAATTTGTTCGCAATCATCAATGGACATTTCTGTTTGCGAGAGATTGCCGAGCGTGTACAAATCATCGTCTTCGGCATCGATTGCACGTAGTTTTCGTTTTTGTTTGGGCTTATTTTCAATGACCGATGGAATTTCGGATGAAACAGTGGACGCACTACGAACTGAACATGGACGGGATTCGCACGGAACGAATGTACTTTCATCGTAGGTTTGTGATGGAAGATTTCGTTTACGTTTACGATTGGTTAGCGTAAGTGAAGATTTCTTTCGACCTCGTTTTCGTCGAGGTTGTGCTTTAGCTAGAAAAATACCCAAAAAATATTTTTACCCATTTTTGAAATAGTTGTCTTACGTGTATCCCAGCCTGGCGGAAGGAAACGTCGAGCTTCAGCTAATGATATACGTTTAATACGAATAGCTGGATAAGAAAATATTTCGTTTTCATCATTGACTGTTTGATGATTGTCGAGTGAAGTAAGAACGAGTGAAGAATCGGAATGATATTCATGATTCGTATCTAATAATTGTTCGAGTTCGTAGACTTTATCGGAAATTAATTCAATTAATTCAGTATTATTGTTAAGATGATTTGGCAACCATGAGTATTTGAAATCTTTTACCCAGTTTAATACTTCATTCGTATTCATTTTTGTTTTTTTTCGTATATGCAATTAAAATTTAAATAGAAACAAAACACATTCACTGCTAAAAATCCAATGTAACGATAACCGAAATCAAGGTAGTAACTGTTATGATTATTGTTTTGTTGTTGTTTTTGTTGTTGTTTTATATTCTTCTTTGTATTGTTGATTTGACCACTTGAATCAAACTTTATATCTATTTAACATATAATGATCATCCATTCAAATTTAAAGAAAAAACGAGAAATTTTTTGAGCCAATCAAATTTTTTCCTTTACTAGAGGGCAGTAAATAGTGTTTCAAAAAGTAGAGAAAGAAAGAAAAAAAACTGAAAGTTTATTTAAAGGAGCATAATTAGTCTTTCTTTCCTTCCGTTTTTGAAGTAACGTACGTTAATTTATTTTAAAAATAATTGTTACTCAAAAAAATGTAAAATTCTCAGTTCTATGTCTATCCAGTGCTTAGCTCCATACAGATCAGAAACGATGAATTCCATGCAGTGCCACTTGGACATGTACATGTACCACCTGTACAATTGGTCCCACTTACACAATTAGTAGCATTATCACAAATGAGTCCTGCTCCAGCAGCACTGAGACAAGTAGTTGTATTAACAGGATTATGTGGCCAAGACGTACAAGAATCGCCCAATATGCCTCGATCTAGACATGTATAACCGTCCTAAAAATTTTGACAGATTTATAAATTTAAATATCAAAACAAAACTCATAATAAATATACCCAGTATTTCGTTGTTGCACATTCGCATGTTGAATTCAAACTTGGATAATAACCTCCAAGCGGACAAGATACGAGATTATAATCGGCACATTGATAGGTATCATTACAAATAGCGCTTGAATTAGCACCCCACGCTGGTGTTCCTTTATTTCGACAATAGGTGCCATTCCACCATTGTAATGACGTACAGTTACTAAATATAATCAAATATTTTTTTTTGTCTTGAAGAAATATGTGTACATACCACCATCCAAAACCAACAGTAACATTCGTGTTTGTATCATTGATACATTGTAGATTTTGTGTTTTATCACATTCATTACTTGTACAATTACCGGTTAATGTACATTGTTCATGTCGCTAGAAAAGTAAAAATCAATTAGAAATGAAAATCAAATTGATTCGATTCGATACATGTTTTGATACGATACATTTTTGTACACATTCTTCCCAATATGATGTTACATTACAGAGACATTGATACGCCTGAGAAAGAGTTTCTCCCATTCGACAAACCAAATAAACATCAGGAAAATCTCGACATTCATTTGTTGAGTTACATGGATCTGTATAATTTCTTTTCGGTTGACAACGATTTCCGTCCCAATAATCTGTATAATGACATCCACATGTACCATTATTACAAAGCAAATAATTAAAATCTTCACATTCAAGATCGCCAAAACAAGTTGTTTGATTAATTGTTAATTTCGGTATACACGTTTGCGAACGATTTGTTACATAAAGTGAATCCCATATGTAACTCGTATTATAACAATCACATTTTTGAAATAAAGCACCACCAAGACCTTGACATTGTAGACCACGATTATCATCACATTGATATGTTGTTTCGCATGATGTATTATATAGTTGTTTAGGTACGCATGTTTCATTCCAAAAATGATTCTTATCACAATCACATTGTCCTATTGATTGAGTATAATTACTACAGAACAAACCTTGTGATGATATACATTGAGTCGAATTTGTACATGAACCACCGAGAGTTAATTTCTTTGCACAAATCAAACCATCCCAATACGACCATGAATCATTACATAGACATATACCTGTTAGATTAGATAAATCATAATATGATAGTTCACAATAGAGATTTTGTGATGAACTACAATTGATTGAAATCGAACAATTTTCCAGATAACCAGCTGCTGGTTTACAAAGGCCAGTTACACCGCCACTATTCACTGATGCATCATAATTGTAGCCAGATGGACATGTACACAAATTACTTAAACAAACTAAGCCAATTCGATATTCACATTGTGATGTCGACGCACATAGACCATTTAATAAACGTAATGGTTCACAAAAACCATTTGCTAATAAAAGACTGCCATTATAAAATTGTTTATCAGGACATTGGCAAATACCTTAAAACAAAAAGAGAGTCGAATATATTTTTCCTTCGTCGTTTCTACCGTATTCGCTTCCATAGGGATTTGTAAATTGTGCACAAGTAAGACCTTGTCCAAATGGAGCTGTACTATCACACCATTCATCTTTATATGGATAACAAAATTGATCGACCGTCCGTCGGTATTCACAAGTACCCGTATCATCCGTATTTCCATTCCAAAACATCGATGAATTACATTGACATTTGTTTATCGATATATCACAAAATAAATAACGCGAATCATCACAATCACTATCTAAATTACAGGCCCCATTGAATAAATTTTGCGTACCACACTAAAATTAAATAAAAAATGATTTTGAATGAATATCTATGTAATATCTTACAGTTAAACTAGCTGTATTCCATGTCATCGACGATTTACACTGACATTCTGCTACAATCTCACCAGTTCTACAATAAAATGACATTAAAATTGAGCTAAAAGAAAAACGAATTTTTCTCTCTACGATGAAGTGATATTGAAACATAATAAATTGGCAAGATTATCACACATTGAATCATTGACACATGTTCGATTGATCATTCGTCTTCGTTCACATGTTTCATACGAATCACTCCAAAAATGTGAATATCCACAACCACAACGATAATTATTACAAAGTAAACCAACATCTTGTCGACAATCACTATTCGATTTACACGGACCACCATTAGCTTCTTTTTTTAATGTCACAATCGATGCAAATACTATGAATGCAGTAAATACAACAACTGCTAATGAAACTAACAACATCAATAACCATCGAGGAAGTTTGACATCTCGTTTCCAAAATGGTATTGGCTTTTGTTGGTCAATAACATCGTATTCCGATACAAGTACATTTTTGGCATCAAGTTGTTTCACAACATGTTCTCGAAGAAGTGTACTTGGATCCTAAATTATCAATAAATTCATCTTTCTTTCTTTCTTTTTTTCGTCACAAACTTGTTCTTTAATCGGTGTAACAGCTCGACGTTTTTTACTTCGAAACATTTTCAACTAATGACTTACTTTTTCGTATTACTTAATTATCTTGACATACTGTTAAGAACTACAAAGACTTCTTTAAGTAAATAATTTTTTATACATTAACTAAATGTACAAAAATGCACATTCGTTTTTCTTTTCGAACTCAAAAACGCTTTGTGGCACAAAAATAATTTTAATGAGAAACAAATAAATGTCAATCGATTTTTATTTGTCCTTTTCGGATGATGAGTAATAATACTTGTTTTTTTTTATGTCCTGATTAAAATTGATAATTTATTTAAATAATCATATTGATTTTTTTGTTTTTCGTTTGGCTCGCAAAGAAAGAAAAAACAACAACAACAACACAAAACGATTTGTACAAGAAATGAACGTTGTGCTTGAACATCTCATATGACTAGATGGCACTCGTTTTGAAGAGAAAAAAAGAAAAGAAAACACTCGAATAAATAATAACAACAGCAAAAATAAACAGAAAACGAAAAAAAGAAAGAAGAAGAAGAAATGATAGTCTGTTTTTTTTGATTATTTTGTTGTTTTTTTGGAATGAAGAAAAAAGGAATGTAAACGATAAAGTTTCATTTACAATGCTAGTGGGTTTTTTTTGTTTTGTACAGCAATTGAGCATTGCACATTCTCGACCTCGGCCTTAAGACAATTAAAATCTCACGAAAAGACGATGGACAAATAGAATATGTATATAATAGACAGCGCAAAAACACACATAATGACATACAACTGTTCTTATGAAATCAATTGTTCGTATAAATGGCGAGGCAACAATTGATTCAGTAGATTTTCTTTTGATATGAATGTTTGTTCAACAGATTTCAAACAGATTTCACGTAGATTCGTACATAATCGACACGAATGTTCGAGTATCATCGTACTCTGTGCACTTGTCGATGAAACAGCCGGATAAATAGCAACATGACTCGGTATTGATTGAAAGGCAATGCCCATCGATTGATTATTAATTGTATAGGCAAGTGTTCGAGCATCGGCATCGAATTCTAAACCAATTAAAACCGGTTTCAATGTTTCTATCGGTTGAGATAGATACGTTCGAGCAAGACCATTATGCCAAATTAAACCATGATGTGATAATGCCCAACCATATTCATCAATGCCAAGAAGATTTGTAAATGAATTTGATGATAATTGCTGTTGTTTTGTTGCTATACCGAACATCATCGATGTGCCGTACACAGCGGGTACATAAATTTCCCAATAATGTTTACCATAAGATGGTAATGGTTGATTAGCAAGTATAACTTGTGTCGATGAACTTGTTCTTGGATGAAATAGAATTCGTCGATTATGATCTAAGAGAATTGTTGAATTGGTTGATGATGATGATGACCATTGCCATAGATTGGTTCGACAAGTTTTGGTTGATTGATGTTTACTTTGATATTGTGATTTCAATGTTTGTTTCAACCATGATAATGGTGGTAGACGACTTGTCGACGACACAGTTCGAACTGGTCGTTGATGTCTACCACCATTACTAACGTTCCGATGTTTCTGATTCTGGTCGATGATGATGTTCTTGCTATTTCTTTTTCTTCTTCTTCTTCTACTTTTTCTTTTTTCTAAGCATAGACGATGACGTTGAGAGGATTTTTTCTTTCCATTTCTTCTTTTTCCCGCTAACATCGTCTGCTGTTGTTCTTCTTCTTTTTCTTCGTCTGCTATTTTTTTATTCATATTACGTTCTGTAGCAGAAGGAGAAAAGAGAGAGCGAGTGGGCTTCGTTCACCAGGAAATATTTGTGTGTCAGACGGGCTATGTTGATTGGAGTTTCTCGTTTTGTATTTTTTTCCTGAAGGGAAATGAGCACGCGTCGCTCAATTAACAGAAACGAGAGACTAAGATAAAATGAGAAAAAAAAAAGTTCGATAGAAAGAGAGGAAGAGAAAGAGAGACAGAGGGAGAGGGAGAGTTGACAAATGACATTAATGAATGCTCAGCACGATATGACTTCTCTTCGACATCTGCTAAAGAGAAAAAAAACGGAGAGAAAGAGGAAAAAAAAGATGCCATCTGTATTTGTATTTTTTCCTTTCGTTCTTTCTTCATCTATCAGTAATACAATGCTAACATATATGTATATCAATAATGTAGTGTCATATTGTCTATGTTCGTTCGTTTGCTTTGTGTCATGTCGATTTATTGAATAGTTAATGAAATAGATAACCGAAATATCGAGATTCCCGAGGCGTTCTCGTCATTTTCTATGCATACACTTTGATAGTTGAAAGGAAAGATGATGATGATTTTCTTTTTGGGAAACGAAATCCGTGTGTGTGTGTGTGAGCGTCAGGTTGACAATAGATCTATAAAGGCAATTAATTGACGCTTGATATCGCACAACAGCTGGCTAAATTTTCCCTTGTTATTTCATGAGACCGCGTCATGTGCATGTTTTTGTTCAATTGATGAGTGGCGACACGCGACAAAGCATCGTTTGATGTTCGACGCACGCGCCCGTCTTGTGAACTCGATGATCAATCAAAATGAGAATGAAACAAGAGAGGAAGTCGATTTAATGTGTACATATATCCGAAAATATATAGTGAATTTGTTAAATGAACAGTGAAGAGACTGACGGAGAAAACAAAGAATGACAGGATATATGTGTAAAAAAGAGTCCATGCACGCGTGACCATCTGTCGTCGTTTGCACGAGATTGGAAACAAAAGAATATACACAAGTGGATAGAAGATGATGAAGTCAATCAAGCATTAGGTTTAATCTCGATAACGAATATGAATGGCACCATAGAGAGCATTTGGCCACTCGTAGGGCGTCATTTGCTTTTCAATTTACTGTCAATGCTTGATTGAATTTTTCTCTCTCTCTCTCTTTTTCCTTCTTCTCGTATGTCTATATCTTGTTGATTCTTATCTTTATAGTTCAAAATGATACATGCTGAGAATGAACTACTAAAATTTCATAATTATATATTCGATTCGAAATATTGAATATAACCAGAATGTATATATGTGTGTTTTTCTTCTCAATCAGAAGGACAAACTCATGCAAACAAGCATGTCCATATCAATTATCTTTTGTCATTATGTGATATATTACTAACAGATATCTATTATCGCTCAGCAAATGCATGTATATATGCATATATATATCATTCACAGAACATTTTCTTCGATGATTTAACTCGACAAGTTGTTTATATTATTGAGTAAATTACAAAATACGATACATGAGCGAATACTTAAACTATAGATGTCTCAATATCTTCAAATAAATACACCTTTGCAAGATACTGACCAAGACAATTCTGTGTTGATTGTTGATCGAACACGTCCTAGTTTCAAGTTTCCAAAATGCATGTATTTATAAAAACAAGAAAAAAAGAGAAGGAAAAAGCGAACAAAAGTTAAAAAGATGGTCGAAAGAGAGAAAAACGCGAAAACACATCCTACATGCGTATCGATATACACACACACACATCATGTTTTTCATCTATTTCATACTAAAAATATATATATGCAACATATGTATTTAACAGAATGAACGAAGACCACTATCCTTTTAAAGCCAATGGACAAAACAGATCTTTAGAAGAGAAATGGAATGTGAGAAAGAAAGAAAGAAAGAAAAAAAAACAAACGTGAACAACTACTAGCAAGGCGAAAAACTATCGAAAGTGAACAAAAAGAAAAAAAACGAGCGAGATACATATGCGGAATGATCGAAAGTGAAGAGTACGAGCATGTACATTGATTTAGAATATAGCGAACAGATAAGGAAAAAAAAACAACAGTAGAAGAGCAGTAGTAGTAGTAATAGTAACAGTAAGGTATCACGAAAAGTGAGGATGAATAAAGCACACATTTGATGTTTGGTTTGGTTTTTTGATTTACACAATTATTGATGTCCCCATTTTGATGAGGGTGATGTTTGAGAATTGATATTTGTAAATGTTCTATGTTGACGAACCTAAAAATGAAAACAATTGATTTAGTTTTATTTCTTCGAATTTCATCTAGTAAGTGCAAAAAAGAGAAAAACGGTCTAGGATTGGTTGGTTTTTGTTTTTTTTTGTCTAGAGTTCATGCAATCATTCAATATTATTAGAAATTTAGATCAATGTTAATTAAAAAGAGAAAATTAAAACACATTCCACAAGCAAAGAACCATAACACGAGATTTAGAAATATGATTATTATTTTTTTGTAAATATATGTTTTGATCCCTACGGAATAAGATCTCTCTATCGTTTGTTTTGAAGTTGTTGATTTCGATTTGACGCAAGTGCTTGCATCATCTAGAAGATGTTTAAATTCATGATAGAAAAATCGATATGATCTGTTTTTTTTTGTATTTTCTCTCTTCTAAAATCAAATGAAATTTCATTTCGTTCGACTTACACGTGGTGGTATAAATCGACCTCGACGATTTTCTTGTGTACCAATATTAATATTCGTATTTGCATTATTATTGTTATTATTATTATTATTATTGCTTGGTGCTGTTGTCAATAAACCCAATGTTGTTGTCGGTGGATGAGCAAGAATATTCGTTCGTTTCGGATTGGTTTGTACACGTTCATTATCCATTTCTAATTCTTCGAGTTTTTGTGTGAGTGCAAGTTTTTGTTCGATAGCCATTCGAAGTAATGAATTCAATGTTTTCTTTTCTTCTTCAGCTGCATGAACTTGTCGTTGAAGTTCATCTAATTGTGTGACATATTCGTCACAACGTGCTGCAAACATTGCACGAAGTGATGCAAATGTAGCTGCATCTTCTTTCAATGATGTTAGTTCATTACGTAGTTTTAACATTGTTTCAGTGACAATTAATTTTTCATTTTCATATTTCGATTTCAAATTTGCTAATGCAACTTCAGCTGTTTGTTTATTGGCTTTGAGAACTGTACGTAATGTACCGATTTGTTCACGTTTGGTTGTTAATAATGAACGTAATTTAATAATTTGATCTTGTAATTCTTTCGTATCGTTAGATAATTCATTTGAATTCGATGTTTCTGATGAATCTTTAACTATCGATTGATTTTGATTCGATACTAATAATTGATCGAATGTTTGTTTGAGTTGTTTAATTTGATCTTGTATTAAATCGAATATTTGTTGATTGACTGTTGAATCAATTTGTTTACTATTCATATTGAATAGTTGTTGTTTACGTGTTTCAATATCTGTATTTGGTATCGAGCAATTCATACTTGTATAGAAATGTTTATAAAGAATTTCTAATTCGTCAATAAATTTCAACTAAATAAATAATACAACGAGATGATTTAATTTGAAAAAGTTAAGAGAGAAAAGTTCTTACGAGATAATCTTGATTTTTATTGAATAATGTTTGTGTTTCATTGCACTGTTTCATGAGCGTATTATTATCTTGTTTATATTTAAGAACAAGATTTTCGTGTTCATCAAGTTTCTTTTTCAAAAGATCTTGTTCACCATTGAATAGATGAATATTTTTATTAATTGTATTATCAATTTGTTCGATAGATTCAAGTGCATTAACAAGTAAAACATTTGTATCATCGATATTGACTGTTGTTGATTCATTCGAATTGACTTTCGTCGAATGAAGAACTTCATTGATATGTTGAATTTTATGTGAAAGAATCTTTGTTTTCTCATTGATAATTAATAATTGATTATCAAGTGATGATTTTATTTGTGTTAATTGTAAGCATTCATGTTCAAGTTTACGTATTTCATTGCCATGTATTTCACTAAATAGATTGCCAACAGGTTGAGGGTGTTCTTGTTGATCATTCTCGAACATGTCACTGTATTCCGTCGATGATGGCACACGACTTGTATCGTCAGTGTCGATCTCATCGTCATCATCACCTTCGATAGCATAACCATCGTCTGTATGTGGACCATTGAGACCATTTAATGTTAAACGTAATGAATCAAGATTTCGAAGAGATTCCTATTTTGAACAGAGAAAAATTTTATTTAAAAAATAAAATAATCGATAATTTACTTGTTGAATTCGATGATCTAACTGTTGTTTGTAGATATGTTTCTGTTCGCGTTCATCACGAAGACTATTGTGTAATTCAATTAATTGAGATTCCGCTATGGATTTGAGAGATTTTAATTCTTTCATCATACGATGATTATCATCGATCTAGTTGAGAAAGAGAGAGAGAGAGAAAATCAAATAAGCAAAATGATTTGTTAGTTTTTCACAACGGAAAACTAAATATCCGGCTCATTGAAACAAAGATAGCTGTCGAAATTATGATAAGCAAATCATTTTCTTTTCCGTTCGATAAAATCAATATTGAGAATACAAAAGGAATCTATTATTTTTAATTGTCATCTTATCGTTACTAACAAAAGAATCTGTCAATAGAAATTAACGAAATTTCGTCTACGTACATTTTCTTGTAATTGTTTATTTTCAAGTTTTAAACTATCTAAATCAATTAAACTTTCACGTAATTTTTGTACTTGTTGTTGAAGAGTAACATTATCTTCTTCTAATTCCGTATTCGAATCGATTAACCGTTGTTCTTGTGCTTTACTTTCTTTTAAATCATATTTCAATTTCACTTTTAATTCATCTAATTCGTGTATACGTTCAGTTAAATCTTGACATGTTGATGATAATTTTTCATTTTCATTGACTAAACGTTGATGATCTTGTCGAAGTGAACGTAATTCATGCTCATGTCGTGTTATTTCTTTCATAAGATATTCTTCTTGGGTTTGTTTTTCATGTAAAAGTGTTTCTTCATTTGTTTCGCCTTTCAATGTTTCTTCACGTTTATTGGCTTGGATTGTTTTTAATTGTATTTTTAATTGTTCATATTCATATGTCAGAGATTCATGATTACTTTCTAAATCTTTATATTTCAATTCGAGCAGTTTCTTTTCTTCGATTAAAGCGAGACCATATTCAGCGGCTTGTAAATTCGCTGAATGTAAACGAGCAATTTGAACATACGGATCTTCTTCTTCGTTCGAAGTCATATTTTTTTGTGTGAATAGGAGAAAAAAAAGTGAAGAATAATAATAATAATGTCGTTTTCAATGATTGGTATTGAAAATGATTGATTATGAACGGACGGTTAGAAGGATTACTCTAGAGAGAAAAGGTAAACCATGTGCATATGAAATGTGTTTTTTGAGAAAGAAAAGAAAAGAAGAAGGAGAAGACGAAGAAAATGTATACAGGTGGACATTTTTAATGATATTTGATGGATGGATGATATTGACAATAATGATATCAATGAGAAGTCAAAATAAATAGAAATTATTTATATTTATTTACATGTATGTTTTTTTTCGAAAAGATAATAATCGATCAATTAATAACGAGAAGAATGTTGTTATAGATGTCGTTAGTTGATGATGATGATAACCAACGAGTAACAAACAGCTGGACAATAGTCTCATTAATAAATATTTTATTGATTTTTAATGATGATTAGTTCTTTTTTGATTGAAGACACAAATCCGAATATGTCTGATTAAGATAAAAATGCTTATTAATCATCAACAATGCAATCAGTTAAAATCAATATTCATTTTTATTATTATTATTTTTGGATACAACGTCAAACAAACAAAAAACAACAACAACAATGTTTAACATATTACAACACCACCCTCTAGTAATAGAATGTTTATATATATATATAAATGTATATCTGACACAAAACAAAAAAGAAAACCTAATCCGACAAGAATATGATTAAAAACAAACGATTCGAATGCGTACACACTGTATATTTAAACAGAAACATCAAACGGCTATTCTAAATGCGAGAGCTATGTACAAAAATTCTTCGTTTCCCTGAGAATTTCGATTAAAGCGGTGATTCGTTGTTGAGAAAAAGTATTTTCTTCAGCGTTTGTGAACGATAACTACGTGATTTTGGTCTTCGTTTTGATAACGAATCCATAAATGTTTGAGCAACATTAGCAAATGACGAAGACGATGTTGGTTGTGTCGATGTTGTCGACGAATAAGATGTTACGGGCACGGGTTCATCGAGATATTGATTGAGAACATATTGATGTGGTAAATATCGACGATGGTAACTCGATGTCGAGTTTTGATTGTACGATGATGAGGACGATGGTAATTTCATTTCACGAAAGAGAACTTCACCACAACGATAGAGAAAGAACAAATCTCCCTTGAAAAATCAAGCAAAGAATAGAAACATTTGTGTTTGTTTGTTTTTCTTACATTATGTCGCCAAATACCGGGCCGTTTGATGTGATATAATTTCGCTAGATCGTAGATATTCAATGTTCCTTCGAGTTCGATTTGTTCAGTCATTGTATACAAAGCACAGAATGTTGCTGGAGAAGAAAAACAAAAGACCTTTCGTTCTATTCGAACGCAAAAAGATTAACTAACCAGCTCGATGTCCACCGAATAAATCGTGAACAACAATTGGACTATTTAATTTATTACTAATTCTTAATTTTCGTATTGTATTAACGAGATTAAACGATGCTTTCAACGGTGAACAAGCATCGGGCCAGTAGGTACTTGAAATAATCTTCACTCGTAATTCATAATCTTCCTCAGTTGATTGCAGTAGAAAATCTCGATAGATATATTCGCATTCAAAACGTTCGTCGATTAGACAAACACTAAAACTGCCACAATCCATGAGTTGATTTGGTAACGGCCAAAAATCTGGCACATCCGGCTAGAATTTCAAAAAGATAAAACATCAAACATAAATCTTTTTATTCGTTTTACTTGAGATTTTTCATCGGCATATAACGAAACGATAATATTCGTATTTGTATTCCAAATCATTTGCCAAAAATCGGTGATTGTATTCATCATGGGATGTTGAGTAATGATGAATTCATCAACACGATGGCAACCCTAAGAAAACATTTTCTCAGAAAATGAACTTGAAAAATTTTCTCTTTTTCTTTACATGAATATACGAAGCATTGATATATTCTCCTCCAGCTTGTTTTCTATCGTTAGCAAGTATGACTCGACATGCATTGAACGGTAAGATCGCTTGTGTTCGATTTTTCGGCAGATTTTCTTCACTCTGACCGAACGAACATTGCTGATTGAATGTGGATTTATTTGCATTAACAATCAGCTGAAATTGTTTATCTAATCGTGTTAAATTCGAATCTTTATCGAAATAATCTAACATTTGTATGATATAATCGAAATTGCCTTCGTTTAACTCTAAATCTTGATAGCCAATAGTCAATAATTGTATGGCTTCAAGTAGAACATCATAAATGAATATGAATTGTTCTTCAGTTTGAACGAGATAGTTTCGTTGTTGACGAATATGTTTAAGAAATGATGGAATATTTAATGAATGTTGTTCGCGAATTTTTTTCAACATCGTGTCAACAACGATGTACGTTCCTGTACGGCCGACACCTGCCGAACAATGAACAACAATTGGACCACCTGTTTCAGGATTACATGCGGATGAATGACGAATAAATGAAAGAACCGGGAGAGTAAATAGAGGAACGCCGTGATCGGGCCAATCGGTATAGTGAAATTGATGAACAAGACGTTCGTAAGCGATACGCTAATAAATTTTAAAAAATGAAATTTGTTTTTCGAATTTTCTCTGTACCTTTCGATTTGCTTTACATCGAATGGAAAATATTCGTTTGACATAGTAAGCATACGAAACTGTACTGACTAAATTCACTTGAATTGTTCCATAAGTTTCTGAACCTTCATTTGGCCAATATAAATCGCATTTAACCTTAAGAATTCATTCAGTTTATTTTCGATCATCATTTTCATAATCTTACTCGTCCACGTTCTTTAATATTCGTTATCATCACAACAACACTCACATCTTTCTCCCAAATCATTCTCCTATTCAAATCAAAATCATACAATCAATTCGTTTTGCAAATTCATTTTTACCAAAAATCATTTATCGTATTCGGCATTGGTCCTTGCGTAGCGATATAAGCGTTCGCTTTATGATGTCCCTAGAAAGAAAGGCAAACAAAGATGGAGACACGCAGATTTCGTCTTTTTCTTACATCGACATAATTGGCATTGATATAATTTCCTCGGCCATCTCGATCTTCACTCGAAAGTTTCACTCGTGAATGATCATCTAAATTCATTTTATGAAGATGATTTGTTTTTTTTTCATTTTCAAATTCATCTTACATGTTAAAATATTCGTATAACGATTTTTTGATTTATTAAAATCTAATTGCGAAACATCAGCTGGAAACGTGTAAGTTTTCGAAACTTCACAAATATCCTTCGAAGGAGAAGAAAAACAATAAAAAAAAATCGTCTCTTCTTATCTCATTTTACTTCAAACAATCGAACGAAACCGAAATCTCCATCTTTATGCATTCGACCGACATAAGCAGCAAATTGATTGATTGGAATAGCTGTTGAATCGAAATCTTCTACAATTGATTTTGTTTATTAGTCTTTTCTTTTTCAATTATTTAACCCAAAAATAACATACTATAATTCGCATCGAAATAGTTGACACTATTTCCATTGCTCGTACTACCGCCTTCGGTTGAACCATTGATTTGAACGAGATTCGATCGAGGATAATGTTTCTTTCGAATAAGATAAGCATAATGTAAAATCATTCGACGGCAATCAGGCATTAGACCTCTGCAAAAACAAACAATTCATTTCAGATGATAAATTCAAATTCGTCATACTTTCGATAAGCAATAAAAATTGCTAGAATAGTTAAACTAATAATCGACAATATCAATCCACTGATAATACCGCCAAGAATTCGATTATCTCGTTTGATTTCGACTCGAGGCATTGGTGCTAAAGTAAAAAATCAAGAAAACAAAATGATATTTCAATCATTTTCGACACAAACCTATCCGAGTTATTGGACAATGTATTGATACATTGATTTTTTCATTCATATTCGTTCCGACGATATTATTTTCGATGAGAACTGAATAATTTTCTTTGACATCATCGATATTTGCACTGACATATCGATGAATTTCGAACAGATTCTTTTTAATCATATTTGTTCGACTTGTTCGATAGAAAATAAATGTTGGTTTAACCGAAAATATTTGTTTATTCATTGATGATAGTTGCATATTTAATATCAAATGATTTTCTTTCGTTGATTTCGATTTAATCGAACATGTCAATGGCGAATAAGTTGGATAGAAATCATCGCAATATTTTGTTAAATATTCGAATGAATTGATTTGTTCGTTGAAGAAAAGTATTTGAATTTTATATGTATAACTTTTACGTTTAAAACGATAGAGAAATGAATGAAATTGTTCATTAGTTAAATAGGTTTTCTCATCGGAATTGTAATAATTATCTGTTGATACAATATGATCTTGATAATCGTAAACAGTTAGATTATAAAGAAAATATGTTGAAAACAAATCGGATCGATTGTATTCAATTAAAAGTAATTGATGATCGAGACGATAACATGAAAGAGTTTTCTGAAGAAAATATCGATCCAATGATTGAGAAGATTTTTTCATTTCATTGATATTCGTCGATAATGTTGTGCTATTTATTGTTTTACTACTACTATATCGTTTCCAAATATCAACAGCTGATATATCAATCGAATAGGATGTATTCGGATAGAGTGACGGAAATGTGTAGAGTGTTAATGAACCGTTAACTAATGTTCGATATTGTATTGTATTATTCATTTTTAAAACTAATTCATAATAAGTTATATTCGCCTGTTGATTATATTGATCGTCTTCCCATTCAATAGTTAAACTTGTATTTGTTAGATTTCGTATGAATAAATGTCGAATAGTTAATGGCCGATCGTAGGTGCGAATTTTAATTCGATATTTATCATCGGTTTGTGAATTTGTTGAGCAAATAAATTCACGATCAATCGGTTGTGAACCATTGATAAGATAGAATCGGCCATGATTGGTTTCATAACGTCGATTAGTAACATCGTACCATTGAATATCAGTAGCAGATATTGTTGGCGATTCTAACGGACATTGTATGTAAGCAGAATGAGTACGAGGATCGAGAAAAACGGCTTGATTAATTTCGTGAATAATCGTTGATTGAAGACAATTGAATGTAAAAATGAGAAAATAAGTGAAAATTATTTGAGCATGAAACATGATTGGATTTGTTGTTGTTGGTTTTTTTTTGTTTGGTCGATTAGATATTAAGTAAAATCCATGTCGATTGAATTTTATTTACATTGAGACTCATTCTAAAATAGTGAGAAAAAGAACGAATTTATTCTCGTTTGCTTTGCTGTGTTTTTATTCGGACATCTCAACGAACGAACGAACAGACAAATAAACATCCATCTGTCCGGGCAAGTAATTGACATACGATTTTCATTGGTCAGTTTCTTAATCAGATAAGAGATTCATGTTAATCAACAGAAACGACTGACATCTAGTGAAAATAGAGATTATCATATCAAAAGAGTTTAACTGAAATCAATTCGAGCAGCTGATACACATTTAAAGTTAGTCCACGATTAATGACTTCTCTCGTTTAGCCTTCCGAACAGACACGCATAAAATACACATTGACGTCGATAGAATGTGAGACAAATGATGGTTTAGTGTCAAGAGTGCAATAGGAGATTTTTTATTTTGTCTTTCAACGAACGTATAAGTAAAAGTAAATTAGCTTCGTATCATACAAATCATTTCCAAGATATCATGAATATGTTGTCGAGATTCTATCGATATTTTTCGTCGTGCTGTTCCAATCGATCGTAAGTATATATAACAACAATTCAATATCACTCATCGGCAATATATATGTCATCACTGATTTTTCTCTCATTCAGTTAATACGATATCTTAATATAGACAAATAGACTAAATCATTGTGCTTACGGGCACATCCGATTGTCGACATGAGCTTACCTTTTTCTATTCCAAAAATAACCTTGGACACAAAATAGAATCAACATGCAATTCAAGTCAATTTATTGATTAATTTCGATATCATTTTGATATTTTCGTTCAAGTACTTTTAGTCAAATATCAACTGATAATAATCTCGTGATGTTTTTTTTTCGTTCTCTTCGTACTAGAATGTCGTCTTTATGTTATTTTCTCTTTCATAATCTAACAACAATAAATTCAAATACGAATAATTAGCCGTTGCCATGATAAGAAATGTCATTAGATTGACACACACATAAGAAATAGATATAATCGTATTGAATATAATACGGCTCGAGTCAATGTACAAGTCAGAAAAGAAAAAAAAAACAGGAAAAAAAAACGCGACAAACGCAGGTTATTTATTCGAGCCTAGCAATGTGTACAAAAGAGAAGACGATGAAGATGAAGATGAAGACGCGAAGAAGGCCTAGGAGGAGAAGATATTATTAGAAGACGTTCTTTTTTGTGTTGATGAAGAAAGAGAATACCAGAATATATCCCCATAAAACAACAACAAAAAAGAAAATAAAACAGGAAGAAGATATAACGACGAACAACAATCTAAAAGCGCCAAAGAGAGAGAACGAGAGAACTAGAGAATATATATATATATATACATACATATGTATACATATATATCGTCATTACAAATAGCAATGAGTTTTGCCATACAATGCATGGTTAACTGTACCACATGTTGAGTTGCAGAAACCTCCTTGAAGGAAAAAATAACTTAAGCAGCATATATCGATGATATCTAAGTACAATTGTTTTTTTAGACATTAGCCATTCATTTTGTGATAGTTAATATTCGTCTTGTTTTTTTTATCAATTATTGAAATTGAATATAAACTTCTTCTTTTTCGTTTTCAGTATTCAATTAAGTTAAGAAGTTCGTTCGTTTTTCCTTCTATTCAAGAGAAAGAAACAATGAGGTAAGTTAAACGAAAAGACAAAAATCGAATTCGACATTTCCTGTTGGCTGTTTATTTGTTAATTCTGATGATAGACAACACACATCTTTGCCAATGAAAAAAAAAAACGCGAGAGAAAAACCTCAACGACAGATAGCATTACTCTTTCCGCCCACCAAGTGCCTTCAGTAAACAGGAGAGGCCAAAAAAAATTGATAGTCTATTTATAGAATCTATTTCGAAAAAAAAGTTATTTAGTCGACAAAAAATTGGAAATTCATATTTTCTTTTTTTTTTGTGTTATTTAGTACTTGTGCTAAATGTCAAAATACATTTCCAGCTGGATCTCGTACGTTAAAAATAGAAATTGAATTGATCTATTTATTTTCTAAAAACAAATATTTTCTAGGTATAACTGAATTCGATAGCAAACAATATCATGTAAATATTTAACTGATCGACTAAAAAGAAAGTTATCTGTTTTTGTTTTGTAGCCGGAATGTTTCTCATGTTCGGATTGTAGCAAAGCAATCACATCACAATTTTATCCATTTAATAACGGATATTTATGTTCATCATGTCATGAAGGACGTTTTCCACGAAAACGTTGCGGAAAATGTGGTTCAGTGATAACATCAGCTGGAATAACATTTGCTGGTGCATCATACCATGCTGCATGTTTCTTATGTAACTATTATATTATTCCTATGAAATATAATTGAATCATTTTGTTGTTATTCTTATTATTTATGATTAAGGTGTTACATGTAAACAACCGATATCAGCTCAATCGAAAATCTCAATGGTCGATGGTCAACCATGTTGTTCTAATTGCTACGAAGACAAGCATGCTAAACGTTGTAGTCGTTGTCAAAAGGCGATTGTAGCTGATGTTGAATATCTTGAATTCGAAGATAAATATTGGCATAAAGAATGTTTTACATGTTCGAAATGCCAGGTAAAAAAGAGAAGAAAAATCTAATTTTTGAAATTGAAATTTTTACTTTTATAGAAATGTATTGCTGAAGAAAGTTTCTATCAAGATGGAAATTTGATTTTATGTAAAGATTGTATCTAATCTTTGAAGAAAAATCGATTTTCTTATTCATTTTGAAGACACTTGGATTGTTTTCTTTCTCTTCTTTTTAATAATCTAGTTCTTAAATTTGTCTTCTGCTGCTAAAGCTGCTGCTTTTTTAATTTCTTTTTGTCTTTTCTAAATCTTACGAATGCTACCAGTTGCCTTTCTTGCTCGTCCCTGGCTAAGTTCTCTATTTTCTAATGCTTAATTCAACAAAAAAAAACAAAAGAAAGATTTGATGACAGACAATGTTTTTTTTTCCTCGTTTCTTTTTCTTGTTTTTCTTTAATTTCAAACAAAAAGAAGAAAACATTACAATTCATCTTTTGCATAGTGATAGATCAAATCATTTGTTATAGGTTCATCGAGATAATCTCGATAGATTTGTTCAACATTAATATTCTCAAATTTATGAAAACTAATTGCATTCTGCTGTTGAAGCCATGCCGATGAATATGCATTGACTTGTGCTTGATGTAATTCTTTAATATGTATTAAAGGTATTTGTAAACGATGCAGACATAAACCAAGAAACATATCATCAGGCGTATCCGACGATGGACATTCACAATTAGCAAGAATCTGTTGAACAGACTGTCGATTGAATATCATTCCTGAACCACCGGTTGGATATGTATAATAAGTTCCGTAGCCATATCGTTCGCCGAGAACAAGTGGAAGATTATTTGTTAGCATAAAACAACGTATAAGTCGAATGAGACGAGGAACTGATAGAAGTGTATCATCATCGGCAATGATTAAATATTTTCGATTTTCTTCGTATTGAGCAAAATGATTTAAAATCGAAAATGTCTTATGACAATGGCCACGTTCCGTATTTTCTTTATTAACAATTAAATGTTCGAATTTATCATCGAATTGATTTGTAAATAAATGATAATTTAATTGATTAGTTAACCAAGTTTTTTTCAATAATGAAATTCGTGTTTGATGATTATTAACGAATGTTTTTATGCCAAAATATAAATCTTCAAGATAGATATCTTTTCTCGAACATGAATAATCTTTTTCATTTTCCGACCATGTCAAACAATTCGTTCGATGTTCATAACAAAATCGATCGGATCGATCAATAAATTTCGTTTGAGTTAGTTGATTAATCAATTGATTCAATTCATATTTAATATCAATGATAAAATCAATCTCGTTTTTATATGTTTGATATTTTTCATTGAATAATTTCAAAACATTCGATGAAATTAACACTCCTGTTGCAAAATCTGGATATGGTTTATCTAATTCTAACGAATAATGATGAATAATACTCGGTTCAGAATCATAGAGAGCATGACCAACATAGGAATCATTTGTCTCTTGACTAAATTGAATTAATTCAGTGAGATTAAATCGTGTTTGAGCTTCGCAAATAAACAACCATTTCATTTGAGGATATTGTTGAACAATTGTTGGAAATAATGGATAGATTGTGTACCAATTCGGATGATTTGTTGCATACGAATGTGTATAAAGTAATGGGATATAAGGTGGAATATATGTTGACGCATTATGAACTTGACTGAGAATGTATATATGAGGTTGACTTAATAAAAGAATAACAAATTCATTTGTAACTTGATCTGTTAATGAGCATGAAAATAAACAAGAAAATAGAACGACAAATTTTATTAACATCTAAAAATTGAAAAATAAAACGCGCTTATTTGAATATTCATGTTGAATATATCATGTCCACCTGGCCATTTCAAACCATGGAAAAGTATCTATGATCGTGAGTTAGACACGATTTTATTCAAACGTTTACATCGAACGAATTATACTCTCGCACCGAATTATCAAACGATTAGTCTCGGACCGGGCTCGTACAACCCGAAGACAATCGATGAAATCTATCTCAAGAAATCTTGCGGTATATATGGACCATTTTATCAACAATCAAAACGATTTCCCACGAGAATTCGACAGTCAAAACACTTGTGTCGAACACAAGTTCGAGATGAACGATATTTTTTTTTTCCAAAATCAAAATAAACTTCTGTAAATTTAGGAAGGAATCAATGGTATATACAATATTCCTGATGAAGTTATTAGAAAAAAAGAATTCGAAAGAAGATATAATTCGATACGACTCGATCGACAAAGTGACAATCGATGTCGTCAACGAACAGAATCGTTTTCTCGTTCGCCACCGGTTACATTATATGAAAAACGAAGCTTTGTTGATGATTTACTTAATAAACAAATAGGAAAGTCAACAAAAAAAAAACGAAGAATTCTCGTCTAGTTGATTAATAATCCAATCTCGAAGAAGTACAATCAACTATAGAGAGAGATATGTCAAATGTATTGAGAATGTTTTGACAAGATAAGCCGAGTCTTCAATATTCGTCTTTGACAAGGTCAAAAATCTCTTCTTACACGATGCAAAAAGAAAACTGATCTTTTCCGATTATTAGCAAGAGAATATATAGAGTTTTCTTTGTATTCTAGGAATCTATGGACCGTATGTAAAACTCGCAAAAGACCGTTCGCAATTATTTCCTGATTGGTATAAAGGACCTGCACGTCTTCAAGGTTTTTCACCGACAACAATTCTTCAAGAACTTTTCTCTCGATCGAATCAATATAAAGGCAAATTTCTTCCGATATCATTAAATCCGCAAAAGAAAATCTCAACGAATAATCATCCCGGTCCGACAGCCTATTTTCAAGATTTAACAATTCGAAATCAATGTCTCAAATCGAAAAATCCTTCGCCTAGTTTTCTTTCATCGAGTGAACGTTTTCATTCGACAAAAACCGCATTTTCTTCTCTCGGTCCTACATCGTACAATCCTCAAACGTGTTCCAAAATCAAACAGAAGAAAAATCGAAATCCCTGAGCTTTTTTTATTATAATTATCTTAAAATTCGAGGTGAATCAGCAAAAAAAGAAACGAAGAGAAGAGAAATTCTCTATTGTACACTTGTTTGACTTGCATTCGAATAAATGTCGTTCGATTAATTTGAAAGAAGCCAATTTTCGACTAGATCATATGATTCATTGTCATATACACTAGTTGAATTCATTCGAATGGCTTGATAATTTTTTTGTAAGAACTGTATTAAAATGTCTTTGGATAGAACGAACTGTTCAATTGGAATATAAAAATAATCTTCATTATAACTAACAATTAAACCCATTTTTTTCGCTTGTTTAGCTAAAACTAAACGTTGTAAGGGATCAAATGGTTGACATGAAATAAATTTTTCTTTATAAGGAAAAAGTAATTGACAACTAATCTCTTCTGGTTTCATGTACGTTGAAATGAGACTTAGAAATTTCTTGCCAATCGATTGAATTGAAAAGATAGTTATCAATTTCAGTGGACCGATTAATTTTTGTAAACGTTGATTATTTGAAATGATTTTGATTTGGTATTGTTGGTGTTTTTCATTGGTTTGGTTTAAACGATTTTCGATTTCATTTCGAAATCGATCGAGCTCGTAGAATTGAACGTCGGCAAGCAATTGTTTTAATTCGTAAAGATTATCGGGTAGATAAATTTTCTTATCACGAAATGAATTGATTATATAAGAAAAAGATTTTCCATCTCGATCAATAAAATATTCTGTTTGATTAGGTTTTTGAATTAATAAATCGAAATATGTTTGTTTATCAACATTGTCAAGTAAAGTCGAACGTTTAGTCGAATATTTCCAACCACCAATATTCAATGTAATTATGTCATGGGAGGAGTTTTTCGTTGTTGCCATTCTAGAAATATTAGCATAGATGAGTGAAGTCAAACAGCGAACTAGAAATGTTTGTGTGTGTGTGTGTTCTTTCTTTTTCTCCTCCCTTTTTTCTCTCCCTCTCCTACTCGTTGATGGCAATTAGAAAAAAAACGGCCTTTTGCCTCTCGTCTTTATTCTTCTCTATGTATTTTTTTTCTGCTCTCCTGAAAATCCATTGATCAATAATTAGACGAGAAGAACATAAGACATTCACATACATACATACATATATCTATCTATCTATGAATTTGAAATCTATTACATAAGATTAGAGATCGATCTGGAATATGTAGTCGTCGTCGACGACAATGTTCGTTCGTTGTTTCTCTATTTCCTTATTGATGTTAATGAAACATATTTGATCCAATCTTGTATGTTCGAACACACGAGATTGAATTTAAAATTAGAGGACCGAAACTTGCATAATCGATCGTAGTTTACTGATTAAATTATAGAAACGAAAGAAGAAGAAGAAGAAACATTGTGTTTAATTAACTGTTTAGCTTCTTTTTCTTTTTTTTTT
>Ga0209922_100968_pt1 | contig 29998 bp, 30 predicted proteins | sample ThiBiot_500_biof_FD_183946 | JGI IMG/M metagenome (GOLD analysis project Ga0209922, IMG submission 183946) | Wastewater bioreactor microbial communities from Cape Town, South Africa - Thiocy_expt_500_biof (SPAdes) | ecosystem: Engineered > Bioreactor > Thiocyanate-remediating > Anaerobic-Aerobic ... | reverse complement strand
TTTCTTTTCATTTTTTTTTGTTGTTAAAACTCGTACCGTGTGTCTTTTTGTGTGCATGCGTGCATATTTGTCTTCTGCTTGGTTTTTCAACTTTGAAATGATTACAAAAGAAAGAACAAAAAAAAAAAGAAAGGAAAGGAAAGGAAAAGAAAATAGATGTTTATTAATGGAACAACACAAATAAACTGTATTGACCAAAGACAGAACTTGAAAAACAACAGAATATAATGAGAAAAGTTTCATTTTCAGGCAAGAAAAGAGAAAGAGAGAGAAACAAAGGAAACATGTTGTTAGGAAAATAAATCAAATATGCATGGAAAATGACTATTTCAAACAACTGAACCGCAACAACGTTATGCATAATAAACTAAATGAATCTTTAGTCAAATAATATTTAAAGCTCATCAGTTTTTATGCCTCTCGAAGATGTCAATGAAATTTGTGACCCCTAATCGGCTTCCGATAGAAAGAAGCAAAATAACTCAAGAGTTATTAAGATAATTTTCATCTATCTTCAGTCATTTGCGTGATTTAACCAAATGAAAGTAAATCTTTCTTAATAAGAGTAAATTCGAATTCTTTTTTTCAAAAGTCTACTTACATCGATGATCATAAAAACAAGAAGAAGAAGAAGAAAAAATATCTAGTGAATTTTTATTTGATGCTTCAAGTTAAATGAAAAAAAAAACAGTCTACTCACTATTTCTTCTTGTTTAATTGTACCAAAACTATTTTCTCCTCATAATTCTCTTTTTGTTTTTCGTTTGCAAATAGTAAATCGAAGAACAACATCTTTCTTCTGGAAAAAAAGCAACGTGTGTCAACATTGATGCTTGTTCGTTTTTTTTATATACAATTATTTATTACGTTGCATACAAAATTCGTTTCTTTTGTTAGAAAATAAAAATCACTCAAAGGCATTTGTCATCAAATCGTATGCACAATGACAGTCACTCTTGACGAAAAAATAATAATAAAAAACGATTCTTATCTGATATCGATACAAACCAAATAAATCAATGTTGTTAAGACAACAAACGAATCGAGTAGATCATCAGTTGCTTTGCATATGTAAAGAAGACTTATATACAAACGATACCTCCCGTTTACGCAAAAACAATTTTCTTCCTTTAATTGTTATACCTTGTTTTTCTAAGGATTTCATTGAAAGTCATTAGAGTAAGTAGAACGACAGTCATTTTTCTAAAATGAATTCTCTCTAGGAATACAAAATAACAATTAAATGAAAAGATTTTTTACTTCGTCTCGTACTCCTTTTTTTTCTATTTAAAAACAGAAAGAAATATGCAGAAAATGTGGAGAGTCATTTTGATCTCGTTGCAAAGTACTGAAGTATTAATTTAAGAAATAGTTTTCCATCTTTTTTTTTGTTTTAAAAATGAGCATAACTTGAAGTTAATTTTGTTTCTAATACAAACAAACGTTACTAAGCAAATGTTTTTGCAAGTGTTATATGTAAATTATCACATAAACTCGTTTTTTTCTGAGAAAATAATTAAGAACATGGAGTTGTTTCATTTTTATGAGACTGAACAAATAAAAAGAAAAAAGAGGAGACAAAGAAACTATATAGATACAGTTATAATGTATATGTATATGTGCATGCGTGAATGACTTGAAGATGAATACGAATACAACGCATTTGTATGTCGTCGATCTATGCGATTGAATTGATTATATTCGTTGTTGTATAACCAAGATCATTTGCTAGTTCAATAATTTGTGATGGACTCAATAGGAAAAGATCGTAGGTAATCATTTCGTTTGTTGATTTAGTTGATGATAAACGATTTGTATCGATTAGTTGATGACGTTTAAAAAATTGAACGAATGTAGTCAGATCATTGAATGAATTCAATTGAAAACGTTTGTAAATGAAAATTAATTTAAATCTCAAATCATCGTTTGTTAATATAGTTGGAAGATCTTGTTCGATAGTTAAATCATTTTCAAAACAGAGATCACTGTCGTTTGTTTCGGATTCATCTGAACAAGATAAACGACTTGATGATATTTTCATTGGTTCAATTGGAATTTGTTCAGCAGCTAAAAGAACAATAGTTTCAATTTTTTATTTGATTCGATTTTCAAAAATAAGTTAATTACGTGAATCTGATTTTTCAGAAAGTTGAATTTGTTCATCGTACGTATCTTCGAATGTATCTACAGGTGTTTCGATATGATTTGTTTCATTCGAAGGTACTTGAGTTACTGATGGCGATGAAACAGTTGAATTGATGACTGAATCTATTTGAGATTGAGGTGATGTCCGAGCTGATTTCGGTGGTGATGCTGATGCTGACGATGGAAGAACTGTCGATTTTATTGATTCATTTCGAGATGATGTCGGATTTGTTTTGATTTTTTTCGGTCGATCGGAATTGTTACTATTCATTGTATTTATACTTGATACGGAATGTTCTCGTTTGAGACTTGTCTTCGGTTTTGTAGGTTCTTTTGTCGATTTTTGAGAAGGTTTTTTACTAATTGGAAGTGAATTTCGAGTTGATGATGACGATACTGTAGTTGGCTTTAATGATTGCGAACGTTTTTCTTCTGTTTTAGGTACAACTGTTTTTTTTGGAATCTTTTTAAGATTACTAATTGCCATCGATGAAGTTGAATTATTATTATTATTATTTGTAGTCGATGTTGGCTGAGAAGATGATTCTTGTTTAATGTTTAACGGTGATTTAACAACCGAATTCGATGTTAGGTCGGATTTAGTTGAAGTTTTTAATGAAGTTTTATTGACAGGCTTTTTTGTGATTGTTTGTGGATTTGTTGATGTTTTTGATTTCGTCGGTGATGGAATAGGTTCTTTTTTCTTGACTGACGTCAGTGTCGATGGATTGATATTTGTCGTTGATTGAGATTTAATTAGTTTGGTTGCTGTTGGTCGTGGTTTATTTATCGACGAATCTAATCAATTGAAAGATTAATTGTAAGTATTGAAATTTATTTTTCATGAAAAAAACATCGTCGTACTTTCAAGATTTTCAGTCGACGTATTATTGTTATTGTTACTTGTTTGATTTGTTGACATTTTCGAAACTTTTTCGTCCAATAATGATGACGATTTATGTGACACTAATTTCGATTTTTTCGTATTAGTAATCGTTTTATTTGTTACTGGTTGTACAGATTTCTTCTTGATATTCGTTGTTGTTGATTCAACTTTAAGTTTTTTATTTCCTGTTCCGTTTGATGTTGATACAGGCGAAGCCGGTCGTTTTTGTTGTGGTGATTGTCGAGTTATTGGTTCATTATCGAAATCATTTTCATCAACGGTTGCACTAGTTGATTGTGCAGGACCACTCTCAACAATTCTCTAGAAACGAATAAAATATTCGAGGAAAATAAATTCGATTTAACTCACAACAACTAAACGACAAATTTTATTATTGTGCTCTTTAAATCTTTTACTCATGACTTTGAAAGTATAAAACGAACGAATGATGGCTTTTTCCTCTGCATGAATCTATTTATATTTATGAGTCATATCATACAGCTGAGTTAAACTTACAGGGTTTTTTTTTCTTTCGTTTTTATTTGCTCAAGCATATGAAGAAAAATGTGAGTGACTGAGTGAGTAAGGGAGCAAAGTAATATTCATCTAATGACGATGTTGATTATCGGTACTTGATAAGTACAATAAGAGAGAGAGAGAGAACCTTGATAAGACTGCATGCTTCTTATTGTGACACAATTGCATTCACAGATGAATGAAGAAAAAAAAGTCAACTTACACCTCCTGCAGCAAGGATTTTTTCGCGAAATTCCGAATCGGGATTGTAAAATGTACAACGATACTTCTTCAGATAGCTTTCTTTTTGTCGAAAGGGATGTCCGTCAATATTTCGATGTAAATCAAGATCGTAATCGATACGAAATTTTCTTGGTTCTTTTTTAGTTTGAAAATAGATATCAATTGGCTAGAAAACGAGCAAATTCTAGTTCTAAAACAAATCACATGCAGCAAATTTCTATTTTCTCACTAATTTAAAGCCAGCATAGCCAGTCTCTTGAATAGCATATGGTGAAGTTTTTAATTCTAAATATTGATTCAACGAACCAATGCTCGTTTAGACAAAATATGCGTTTTTTTTTGTATTTTCTATTACCACGTTTATGATTTGAATATTCAGGATGTAAATGAAATATACAACGTTGTATGAGTCGACTTAAATCTCCGTTGATATCAGCCGATCGTAGGAAAACTTTCCAATCATGTGTTCGCGGTGGATTATGAACTGTTGGTTCCGATCGAAGGATCGAAACATGTCTGACTTCGAAATCAATTTCAATAATCTATATTCATTTCACAATTACAAAAATAAAATTTTCGGGAAAGAAAAAAACAACAACGCACTTCGTTGTTATTATCATCATGATCGGTCATGTTATTTTTCGTTGTATATTAGTTAAAGTTGGCAATCTAAAAACAAATATGACGATATATGTGCGTGCTTTCTCTTTTTAAAAGACAAACATTCCTGTACTTGCACGCGGCGTATACAAGTAAAACAAACAACTCTTCGTATAAGAACGATAAAAGAAAAAGAAAAGAAAAGAAGAAAAAGCCAACATATCCATTCGAAACACTCACGAAAAAATGTTTTTTTCACACGAAAGATCAAAGTGTGAATCACAAATAATGTCATCATATTTTCTCTAAATAATTACGTAAACAATTAAAATCAGCTGCCAGCTGTTCAGTGACAACAAAACTATGCTTTTATTATCTTTTTACTTGATAATTTTTAATTATTGACAAAAAGATCAGCAAAGTTGAGAAAAAGTTTATTTGACAAGTTAATTGCAGTTATTTTATTTTTAATCTTTTTTTTTCGTTAGATAATCGTCGTACGTATTGAATTAAAAACGAGTTTTTATCTTCAAAAGGCTCTTTCTGCGAAAATGAAGACTGCTCTCCGAAAGTATTACACCATATAGGATCCGATTTCACAAATACAACTTAAAGTACAAAATCGAATCAGCAACGAAAATAATGACATTTGCTCAGTTTACGTCGCTCACGCATTCGTGACTTTGTTAATCGAAAAAATAACAATACTTTCGTTACTACAACAGAAAAGAACGCACAGGCGTATCTACTGGCGTCTCATCTTGTTCGTTTTGTACGCACTGTCTTCTATTTTAGCTTAACGACCGCTTGAAAAAGGACACATCATCACGGTGAATCAAAATAGGTTCTAACTTGACACGTCGTATATTTTTTTGTATAACGAAGATGATTCATCGCAGCCGCAGTCTTACTAGTGTCAGCTACCTGAAAAGGAAATAAAAACGAAGGAAAAAAGTGCACCACCACCTCATTCTTTCTTCCTCCCTCTTTCTCTCTCTCTCTCTCTTTCTTGGTTACTATATAAATGAGCATGATTCGATAATACGAATGGCGAAATACTGATGAAAAACGAACACACAATTGCGTTACTACTCATATGGAAAAACTGTCGTCAAAATCATATTGGACTTTGATTCTACATCAAGAGAATGCTCAACCATGGGATGATTTCATAATGGATACAGATACTTCGGCAACGGCAGATAATGACATGAAATAAATTATATTCACTTATTTTCTTAGTTGAAACTTGAATCTCAACGAAACAATGTATTTTCTTTTGTAATAAAACAATTTTTTTTTAATCGAAAACAAACATGAACATGAAAAATAAACTTGCACAGAAAACAAGAGCAAAATGTTTATTTCTGTTGAGAATTGCAATTAGCTAAAATCGAACGAAGTTGCTGCCAGGTTTGTTCATTCAATTGTCGTGCTAATGAACCTAAAAACAGCTCTTGATCACTTGTACTTACTATTGCATTTGTTGATTTAATTCCTGATTTTTTCACAATTTCTACTCGGTTACTATTATTATTCATTGTTGTTGCTGTTGCTGATGTTTTCGAAATTGTTGGATTGACTTTTCGTTGTTTAGGTATTTCGCTATCCCAACGTGTTTGTAAACCATAAACAGGTAATTTCATTTGATGATCATTGAGTATAAAACGAATGCAATGATTTTGTATATTAGCAACATCACGTGTCGCTGCAAGAGCTATTTCATCGAAATCTTCGATACCTTCATGAACATCATCGAAACCTGCTCGTGTAAATGGTAAACTTTGTGCACTAACAATTTTCTTCATAGTCCATGTTGGTAAATGTTTTTTTGTATTGGCATTATCAGTTAGATTTACGTCATCATCATCATCGTCATCAGATTGTTCGATCGGTTGTTTTAAACGACGTTTTTCATAGTTTTGTCGTCGACGATATTTAACATAGAGCAATAGAATTCGACGATAAACACGTCGAACATCACCGGCTAGAATTGATTCGTCTTGTTTCGATATTTGATCGAAATAATGTGATATGAGACGTTTTAAAGATCTCAATGTTTCAACAAGTTGATTCAATTTCAAAAGATTATTTAAAACAATCGAATTTGTATTCGATGTTTTTGATGAAGAAAATCGCGTACGACCACCACCATTAACTAACGAAAATCTATTAGAATCGTATCGGTTCGATGATGATGATGATGAACTGTGACTCATCTTTTATGTTTTTTTCAATCTAAAGAATCTTTTTCAATCTTAACAAGAGAATTTAGTTTCTTTTTTTTTAAATTTTTTATTCGAAAAATAAAACAAAAAGAAAAGAACATTCAAATATTTGTTTTTCGCTTGTTTTATCATCAATGAATAATTATTCTATCTAAAATAAGTTAGTCGTATGTTTGATAGCATGCACAGAATACATGATATATGTACGCGTTTAGTTATATTTTGTCTCTTGTTATATCTTGATTAAAAGCATTTGAAAAAAAGCACATATACACATCGATTGACGGAAAAGAAAAAGAAGAAGAAGAAAGAAATTGACGTTCGGTATGTTTTTAAATAGAGAAAAGAAAGAATCGTATACATATATTTAGAGAAGAAAAAAAAAGAATTAAGCAATGTTTTGTAAAAGTTGATTGACAACGAGATCTTTGTTTCCATCATATTGATCGAGTAGATTTGTAATCGTATGACGATCAGTTGTTGGAAACATTTCTTGAATAGCTTGAATATCGTCGTTTGAATATGATGGCGGAGGTGGTTTGGGTATGGCCGATGGTTCATGACGAGGAGTACTAGGTTGTTCACTTATTGGTCGGTTAGAAGGTTGTGCAGATGCTGTAGCACCACTAGTTGAAGAAACATTCGGATTCACAACTGGTGTCGCACTGGAATTTGTTGATGATTGTTGACTTAATGGTCGATTTGGCTGAAAACAAAAACAACAAATTTACAACTCGAAATAATAATGAATTTTCTATGAATAGCAACAATATCTATATACGCACGGAATCACTTAAATTTGATATTATTTGATCATTTTTCTTCTAGATTAGATAATATTACAATTAGATACTTCTCCTATCTCTTTTCAAGTCTGTTTTCTTCTTTGTTTACAAAATCTATTTACCAGAAAACTCATCACAATTAAAATATCGCCTTGATTTTGATTAGCATTTGCATTTCTTCCAAGTAATGGATACCAATGTTGACGTGTTTCACCTTCTAATACTTCAGGCGGTATCACTACTTCACATTCACCAATGAAACTATCATCAGTAAAATTTCTCTACAAAAAACAACATCATTAATCAAATATTTTTTGTGTTAACAATTCCGTTTACTTGATCAAAAACTTCGAAATGTAAACGATCCATTCCTTTGAATAGATTTCTAGAAGAAAAATACATCGAATTCGAATTTCAATTCAAGTGAATCTATGTACATGCGATATGATGCTTTCCATTGAGGATTTTTACCACCACCAGCTGCAATTGGTGTGTCATAGGACACATGACCAATACGAAAGCTAACATATGGATTCATTTTCATTAAACCTAATAATCCTGAACTTTTAACCAATTTTGCCTAGAGAAAGAAATGAAGTTTCATGATCAATTATTTTCAGATCAAACAAACTTCAGCAATAGTTAAAGTAAAATAACCAAGAAAATTAGGATTTTGCAGAATCTGTTGCTGCTGCTGTTGTTGTTGTTGTTGTTGATGCATCATTGGATAGCCTTGTCTCAATGCATATTCTCCACTTTGATCAAAGATTTGAGCTTGAACAGGTTGAATACGAAGAAAATCTTCCGGCAAATCGCCAAGCATAACCTAAATATCAACAACAACGTTACATATTTTCAAAAGCAAAGATTTGATATACACACTCGTGATCGATATTCGGTAAATCTCGGTGCATTCGAATTCGTATAAAACGATGTTGTTGTTGGATAATTCGATGATGCCGAAGCAGAAGCATAGTTCGACGAAGCTGCAGCCGAAGCCATGAAATGTATATGCTTTTGATTATTAATTTACTTAAGTGGACGTGAAAAGAAAAGAAAATGTTGATGAAAAAGAAAACAAAATTTCATATGAGTCATTTGATTTACTTTGTTTCAACTAGAATTTATTCGATTTTATCGAAACTACGACGTATTGTCTCGTTTGAAAATATCAAAAAAATAAAAGTTCGTACAAAGAATGAGTCAGTTTTATGATGATCTATAATAAGAAATGATTCTGAAACATTCTGTGATCAAATTTATAGATGTCGTTTAAGCCAAGGAAAATTTTTCAATTAAATTAAAAAAACCGCTTTGATTGACTTGAAGAAATGAGTTTAGAAAAAAAGTAAACATTGTTTTTATACAAAATGATACACAGCGCTTTTGATCAATATATTCATTGGTTGACAAAATCATCCATTCACGGATAAATATTTCGACATACACACTTGTTCAATTCATTGATTTTTGTATAATCATGCCTGACAGTAAGTTGTTTATTTTGAATGTAAAAATATCTTTTAAAATTGTTCGATTCTTCTTCTTAGATGAGCATTATTCGAACCCAATGGCGCCGGCCAATTACCGGGCACACGATGAAGATGAATCGGGTCCTGGGTAGGATTGAAATTCCTTTTCAAAACGATTGATATGTTTATATTTTGTAGACATCCGTTAACAAACGATGATTTTCGAAAATTGTTAATGACTCCAGCTGCACCAGGTTCTGCAGCTGCTTCACGTTCGCAAGGCGGAGCATCAGCAAATCCTCAGCAAAAATCTTCGAGTGCACACAAGTTTGTTTTCATTGAATACGATCGATTCGTTTCATTTCTTCAATTAAAATAGAGGCGAAGAACGTAGTCAAGCAAGTGAAAAACGTCGAAAGAAAAAAGAATTCTATGCTAAAGTTATTCGAGAAGAAAAAGCTCGTCAAGAAGAACTCGATAAGAAGTATCGTGATCGAGCACGTGAACGACGTGAATTAGTTGCTCGCGATGAACAATACGAGATGTCTGCCAATGCTGCACAACAAGCAGCAGCAGTAGCAGCAGCAGCAGCAGCATCAGCAGGAAATTATAAATCGGTCGCACCTGATCTGCAGGGAAATTTCGATGCAGCTGCACGACGAAAACAGATGATCGAAGAATCGAAATTTTTAGGTGGTGATTTAGAACATACTCATTTAGTCAAAGGTTTAGATTATGCGTTATTACAAAAGGTAGAGATTTTTTTTTTTGTATTTTGAAGATTTATTGAAGAAAGAAATTGTAGGTTCGTGCTGAAATCGGACAAGAAGATCCGGATGATGATCAACAGGCTGCAAATAAAGAAGAGCCGATCTTTCTTAAACCAGCAATTAAAATGTAGGATTTGATTTTTGTAAAGAGAAATGAATTCAATTCGTTCTTTTTGTTTGTAATCGTCCATTCAGTTCGAAATCTCCATTTGAAAAGAAAAAAAGTTCTTTTGGTGAAACATCAACACCCTCAACTCCAGCACCACCGACTCCAGCTACGCCCGAAGAAGAAGAAGAACAAAGATTAGGTCTCAAATCTGCAATGGCAAAGAATATCTTTCGTATTCTTTTTCGTCCACCACCACGTCGTGTCAACGAACTCTTTCTTCCTCATCGTATGGCCTACATCATCGATTTAGAAAATCCCAATGGTCAAGATGATGAAAACGAGAAAAATGTCAATCCATTGGATGATATTCCAACGACTTTAATACGTTCGAAAGCTGATTGTCCTAATACTGAAGTATTTCTTCTGCTAAATAAAATCAATAAAGAAGTATATCTTTCATTTTCAGACGACAACAACAATGACAAATAATGATATTGTCATTAATAAACTAACACAAATTCTTTCGTATTTACGTCATTCAAAACGAGATCTAAAACGACAGAAAAAGAAAGGCATCGGCATATTTTCGAATCTCGAACAAGAAATGAATATCAAGCCCAGTTATGAATCAATGAGTACAGTTACAAATAAAGCAAAAGATATTAGCATCTACGATGATATCGGTGATTATATTCCTGATACAAAACGACGTTCAGCACCTGCAAATGAATCGAAAAAGAAAGTTTATTTTCAAGATACAGGAAAATCGGATTCAGATGATCGCAATCCGCATGATACTCGAACGAGTGCAGAAGCTGTGAAAAATTTCATTCGTAATGTTCACACAAAATATAATGTCAAAAATGTAAGTCAATTTGTTTATTAGAAATTCTAATTTGATTGTTGTTTTCTTCTTCAAGGATGAAGAACGAACGAAACCATCGAATTCAAAACAAAAAAATAAAGACGGATTTAATTTGAAATTCAGCGATGATTCATACGCTGAATGTTATCCCGGGTAAGTGAAAATCAATGAGACATTTTTGTTATTTTTTACAAAAAAATGAATTTATGAATAGAACAATGGCTGAAGAAGATGTGAATATTGATTCGGATGATGAGCCTGATTTGGATAAGATGGATACGGGCTCGAAGAAGGGACCGATTGGTCGATGGGATTTTGATACAGCTGAAGAATATTCGGATTATATGGGTCAGAAAGAAGCCATGCCTAAAGCAGCATTTCAATATGGCGTTAAAATGAATGATGGAAGAAAAACACGACGAGGTGCTGGACCCAAAGATGAAAAACAAAAAATCGAACGAGAATGGCAACAGATTTCGAAGATTATCGAAACGAAACGAAAAGGAGGAGGAAGTGGTGGTGGAGAACGAGAATCAACTTCAGTCAATTCGTAAGTTAAAACATTGAAATATATTCGTTCTATCATATTTTTTTTATTTAGACCGGATCCATCGGCTAGTAAACGAGCAAAAATGACGTAATTTCATTTTCATTGTTTTCTTTTCTTTGTATATTATTCAAAATAAATCTATACCGTATGACGCTCGTATATCTTCTAATACGATTGAAGTTCGCAAATGAAAAATAGAGAAATTTATTTCAATAATTCAGAAAAAGAAGATCTATGAAGCAGCAAATAATAGAAGCAAAACATACGAGTGTTCTAAAACTAAATCGATGAACGTTTTGCGGCTAATTTTGGTAATTTCGGTTCTTGTTCACTAGCATTTGTTACTTGTGCAATTTGAATGGCTAATGTTCCTTTACGTTTCTCGATTATTAAAACTTCAACACAAATAATAACGATTGCAATTAAAATTAATGCACAACCTAAAATTATGATGATATCAGTTGGCGTATTTGTAAATAAATTTTGTAGAAATAAAACAAGAATAATATCTGTCGAATAGATTAATGTAATAATGGATGAACGTTCACGTTTAATTGCTTTTTGATTTGCAATAAAAACAAATATCGAAGCAATTGCAAGACCAATGCCAGCAAATAAACGCCAATCGTAAGGAAATGCTCGAGGATTTGGTAGGAAAAAATGTGTCAAACAAACAAGAATCGTTGAAATAATTAATGCAGTCAATGCTGACCAAAAACATAGCACACTATTCTGTAAATGTTGAGAACTGAAATAGATTTTATTTAAAATTGATGCAACGCTGAAAGTTATTGCTGTACAAAGAGCCAAACCTATGCCAAGAATATAATTCCATGGAGATGAATAAGGTACCCATGGAATATTTCTATTCGTAGAATTTAACATTGAAAATGATAAATTCGATTTTCGTCCACCGATACTAGTCGGTCGTATGAGAACAATAATTGCAATTATTGTAAGAATACAGGCAATTATACGTGAAACAGTAATACGTTCCTGAAGAAAAAATATCGAAAGAACAATCGTCAGTATGACTTGACATTGACGAATGGCAGATAATTCAGGCAATGAAATATAATAATAAGCTAAAAATGAACCCAATAACCCAATACTAATTAATAAAGCACGAAATATCATTGCTAAGCGATGTTCTTTAGGTCCTAAGAGATTATAATCTTTATAGATTGCATAAATAGCAAATGCAATTGTTTGAATAATCATTTGTAGAAAAAATCCAAAGATAAGATCGATTCCACAATATTTAATTAGAAATAAAATTATACTAAATGCGTAAGCAGCAAATAATGCCCAGAATAAACCAGCAAGACGATCAATAATCGTACGATTTTCAGGTTGAGCTATGATAATCGTTGCTGGTTGAGAATCAGTATGTATTTGTGTCGATAGTAGCATTGATCGTGCACGTGATCGTTCGAAAGCTTGTCCATTACTTAATGAACGATGTTCAGTTGTATTCAGTGATTTAGTTTCGTTTGTTGTTAAACCTTCGAGCAATGGTAGATTGATTTCATAGGGAAAATCGTCATTAAGTTGACTTAGGCGACGTTTTATAGCCGAATCAACTTCTTGCTAAATGAAAACAAAACGAAAATAATTCGAATATTTTACTATTCATTTCGATTCTTACAGATGCTTGTATGCTATTTTCTTCTTTAGCTAATGAATTTGTTGATTTCAATAGATATTTGATTTCATCAAGTATTTGTATTGATTGTTGTGAAGGTCGAGCAGGTCTATTTGCTTGATCTGTTTGATCATTTGTTGGTTCAACAAAAACAATACTGTCCGGTTTCATAACAATTTCTTCGTCGGTGGGAAAATGTGGAAATGCAGGTGTAACTGTCAAATCATCATTATCATCTGGCATTGAATCGATAATAATTGTTGGAACATGTGTCGCATTATCCAAAGATACAGTTGTTATTTCATTGTCTTTATTCGTATTTGCGGATGATTTTGCTGGTGAAGCCATTTTTTTATAAAACTAGGAAATATTTCTTTCCAGAGTATTAGTAGTTATTTACTCATTAATCAATCGATTTCTAATGAATAAAAAGAAAGAAGAGAATATTTGTTTATTCAAGTATATATTTATCGATTGGTTATTAACGAAAAAATTTTCTTTTCCATTTATATTTTAACGGCCTTTCATCGCTTTTTCTGTCACTCGAGCGCATCATCAAGCTTGCGATCGTATGACAATATCGTATTCACAAACCGATCATTGTATATGATTAGTGAAGAAAAAATGAATAAATATTGGTATTAACATGATTACGATTGGATAGAATTGAATATACCTGTAGATGTATTTGATGAAACTGTCGATGAGTAACACAAAAAGAAAAGAAAATAAAATCGTAGAAAGAACGAAAAACAAAAGTAAAACATCGTGTATTTTGTTTGTTATGTATAGGATAACTAGAGAGAAATACGTTCAATATTTAATATTGTTCAAAAAGAACTTTTTATCTTATATGAATTGCTTGATATGATTCTTTCGCAATCAATTGATCACATGTAAAGTTATTGAACTTTTAGAACAAAATGAAATTATTATTTGTTTTCTTTTTTTATTTTCAAAAGTCATTTGTTTGAGACAAAAAACAGAGAAGCTATTTCAAGAAAAAGAAAGAATGAAAGAAAAACAAGGGCGTACTTCTGTATGTGTTAAATTATAATAAAATAATTGCAATAAAATTGGTATTATATTTTATTAAGAAAATTAAATTCGCCCCAAGTTTAAATAATTCCCGAAATGAACGTTTCTTTTTTTGATTCCAAACAAAATGATGTCGTTTCAGGTATCATTTTTTGCTTCCATGTTCCTCTATGACTTGTCTTTTAATGACGTTTCAAGTAAACAATCAGTTTAGTCAATCGTACTGATGATAAATATTAATTATGCATATACGCATTGCATATTTGAAAGTTCATGTCAAAAAAATGATGTCGACTTAACTTTGAAATCTTTCTTTATTTATCAAATCTCGCAGAAAAAGAATACGAAGACATATTCGACTATGTATTTGCCCTATTTGATAACAGTTTTTTTTCTTTTTCTTTTTCTTTTTTATTTAGACATTTGCTAACGTCTGATCGAAAATGTTACTAACGAATCAATGAAATGAACTGAAAGTTTATTCTTTAACAATGTTTTTTGTGCACGAAATTTTGAATTCACCTTGATTGGTTTTTTCTAAAGATTCGCTTTTGATTGAGTCAATAAACATTTTTTGCTTTACTTTTTTTTTTTATTTATTTTGATTCCAATAAAAGCTAGGGAAGAAAAGAAGTTTGAGTACATTTTTGTGTAATCAATGAATAGTTAAACACTGTCTTACGTGATTTACTGCTGTTCAAACGTCAGAATATGCTAAACCAAGAACCTTTTTTTTCCTCTTCTCTATCTTTTGCTCTCAAAACATCGACAGACCGCCAATAGCAATAAAATTATCCCGAAGAAATTCTGTCCTCATTTTGATTCTTTGCCAAAAATCCCCGTCTCTTCACATTGACTGAAAGAACAAATAGCTTTCACTTTTATTTTTTCTCTTTTCTGCAATCGTCAGAGCAAATATATATATATATATGTGAAAAAAACATATATTCGATTCTGTTCGTTCTTTCTCCCTCTGCTCTCTTTTTTTTTCTCTCTCTCTCTCTCTCTCAGTCGAATAATAGCATATAAAATTCTGCACTCAACTTTCTATAGACTGCATGCAGGAAATAGGAAAAAAATGGGAGACATAACGAGAGAATTCTTTTCTTTTCAATCAGAATTCTTCTTGTAGTTAATAGAACGAGCAGAAAATCAATAAACACAAAATCAACTTAACAAAACGTAACAACACATATTTATCTAGATTTCAAACTTGAAAATAGATCAAATGGACGAAGAAAATTTCTCTACAATCGATCAATGGTTTCATTCAACATCCATTGTTCTTAATGAATCCTATCAATTAGATCTACGTCGAATTCTTTCGCCTGATCTATGTGAATTTATTTATGCATTGAGTGACTATTATATGTACGATAGTATGGCATTGTTTTTACATCTACTTGGTTTGACATCACATTATCTAACATCAACATCATTTGTTTATGCTGACAATCAACTTAAACATAAACTTAATCTTCATTTATTATTAATTGTACGAACAGGTAAGATCGAAATCAGTCTTGTTTCGAGAAGATTCTTCTATAGACCGATAATAGCTTTTTAATTGAAGTTAATAGAACGAAAATAAATTCGGATATTCTTAGTATTATTATTGTAGAAAAAAAAAAGAAAAATATAATGAGGATAAAAATAATAAGAATTGATTTAAGACAAATCCTATTTTTTCCCTTGAATTACTATCCACGTAATGGAACAGCTGTTGAATGCAGATCAAATTAACAAAAATATATTAACTAGGTCAAAACTTATAAATAGACTGTAAAATAGTCATTAGAAAAGACTGCTTCGAAGATTTTTTCTTTGATCTATTGTCAAAATTTAAATATAGAAACTAGTATGCCCTAAATGAATGATTGTAGTCTGCATGAAAAGAATTCCTTCTAGTCTACTTCATAAAAATGAGTCTGTATTCTTCATTCGCATGATTAGGAACTTCGTGACCTGGCAAAAAAATATGAAGCCGTCTGAGAATTATGTGTGGTTTTTGATTAAAAAATATGAACTAAACTGATATTTTAATTAGGATATGAACGAACAACACTTGTTGATCATATCAAGGAAGCCATGAATAATGCACAATGCATACGTCAAACGGGTCATTCATCGGATGTTCGACATCCTTTTCCTTTGAATTTATTCTGTCGATCAGATGAAACGACAGTTCCTTCAGGTCTTTGTTTGTCCGATAAATTCGATGAACATCATACAATGGCACATATTCAACGACAAAAATCATTTACCATTATCGGTACAAGTACAGGTGAATTCATTCGAAATTCATTGGAAATTAAATTTCAAAAGAAACATTTTCCTCAAAAAACGACAACAGCCAATTGGTTGATGATATTTCTTGCGAGTCGAGTACGATTATTTTGTCGACGATCGAAAATATTCGATTGCAATCGATATCCATCTCTTGAGCAATTTATTCTTGTTCTCAATTGTCATTGTTCAAATTTAATTGACTTTTATTTTGACGAATCACAAACAAATCAATTCATGTGCGATTATCTCGATACATTGTCTCTTAAAGGTAATTATCGAAATATTGATTATTTTGATATTCATATGTTTGATTTCTATAGCTGCATCTTTGGAAGATACTCATTCATGGATGTCAGCGAGATATCTATCAGCACGAGAACATGCTCTACGTGTTTCAGCATGTTTACGAATTCTTGAATTAACTATTGAAACGCTTTGTATTTATCAGCGAACATTTCATTCATTTAGTCAAGCAGATAATATCTTCTATGATAATTGTCTTCATATTATTGAACAAACACGAACGAAATCAAATGCCGTACGACTAAATATCAATATAGTCAATGTTCAATCAGCTGTTTATTTAACAAATTCAAGTATAAAACAGTTCGAAGTTATGTTCGAACCAACACTAAATTCAACATCAATAAATTCCGAGTATTTAAAAAGAAATTTTTCGTTCAAACGATATATTCGAAAGTAATTTTTGTTGATGTTTTAGTTTTTCATTGGTGATCAATCATTCATCATCATCGTCATCATCAACCTCTTCATATCCACCATTGTCGAATTCACCCACAGCTAAACGTATGAAACCACTTGTCGATCCAACTTACGTGAAATCATTAGAATTAGCTCATGAACTTCTCCTATTACCCTATGTTGGTTTTACACGAACATCGATCTATGCCAATTCGAAATTAAAACGTAATGCTGCCTATTTAGATCATGTTATCGATGAATTGAAAAAGAATCGATTACTTATTATGGTACGACAAGGTGTACAAATGGTTGATGGTACCAGACGGCGTGTTGATCTATTGATTAAATGTCCTCCAATGTTAAACAATGATGAGAATATGAATAATAAAACAAAACAAGAACAAAACGATGAAGAACTTATCAAACGGTTAGAACATTTCGGTGTGGAATATGATCGTTACATTCAAACATTAGCCACATTAGATATAGGAGAAAAATATCGTTTATCTGAACAATGTTTTCAATTACTTAGCTCTCCGAATTATAAACGATATTTGACAATTGATCTTCAAAAACTTGCACCACTGCATCACATTCAACAGCAGCAACAAGAACAACAACAACAAGCACACATACATCACCATTCGATACAACGTGATGAGAGTCATGATACATGGACATTATCTTCAACATCATCGAATATCAAACTCGAACCAGAAGATTTCTATACATAGACAAAATTTGTGCAGAAAAAAAAGAATAATAATCGATGTTTTATTTTTATTGTAACTTGTCAGATTATTTATTTATTGAATATAAATAAAAATCTATCCTAATTATGTATCTATAGCCGTACAATGTTCAAACACTTTTCGCCTTCTCAACCATCTATTTTTAAAATACACCGATGAGATTTATTATCAAAGCTATCTAATTATAGTCTCGAGTATAATCCTTTTGATACGGTTTTTAATCTTTAATAATAGTGAAATAAAAATAACGAGGCATCAAATAACTTGTTGTTTTCAATGAAATTTCACGGATACGGTTCAAAGGCACATTGTACTTGACTTAGATGTCAACATATAATGTCAATCCACTGTGTTCTAATTGTTTGTTTTGTATTTATTTTTTACTAAAAAATAATCGGAGATAGAATGCATATGTAATAGGAGACAGTTGCGTGAGAAATACACTGCTAGACTACAACTGATGTTTTTAGTGGAGATTGCTTGGGTTAGAAAGAAGAGCGAAAAACAAGGAAATACATGACAAGATTAAAGTCTAAAACTGTTGCTGTATGTTTGTTTGTTTGTTTGTTCTCTCTTTTTTTTATAGAATCATTGATCCAGGATTTTCAAGAAATTGTTTGAATTCTTGTAACCATTGAGCGCCAACAGCACCATCGATAACACGATGATCGCAAGCTAATGTTACATTTAAAATAGTCGATTGACGAAAACTAACAAAAACAACAGAGAATATTATTTTTTCGAAAAGGAACTTAATTATTTCTTTTACCCTTTTGGAGAGTCTGCAGCTGGCACAAGTTTAGTCTCAGTACCACCAATGGCTAATACAGCAGACTAGAAAACAAGAGTTATGTTTCGTTTTGTTTTTGTTATTGTAAATGTTTGATTACCTGTTGAGGCGAAATAATCGCGCTGAAATTAGTGACACCATACATTCCTAAGTTTGAAATCGTGAATGTTCCCAACTAATCAAAAAGAAAGTTTGTTTATTTGTTTGATTTCATGCTCATCTTACTTCAACTTCGTCATTATTCAATTTTCCACTTTTGGCTTTTTCACTCAATTGTGCTACTTCGGTACTAATAGCGGAAAGACCCTATAGAACAGAAAAAAGAAGTCATCAATGGATATTTTCATCGATTGATTCTTATACTTTTTGATCAGCATTATAAACAATCGGTGTGACAACAACACCGGCATCAGTTGTAACTGCAAGATTAATATCGACAGTTTCATATTGTCGAATCGATTTTTCCATCCAAATACTATTGGTTTCGGGTCGTCGTTTGCATGCTAATGCAGCTGCTTTGATAAGAAAATCATTGATTGTAATACCACGAGATTTATCTTTGGAATCTTTCGATTTTGGTGCTAAGATTTCATTCAATTTTTGACGTAATCTTTTCAATTGACAACAAAATTTAAATAAAATATGAGAAAATCAATTTTTACTTGATTATTTCGTCTAATTCAATTTGAATATTCAAATAATAATGAGGAATTGTCGTCTTCGATTCAGTTACACGACGAACATATTCCTAAATACGAACACAAAAAACTCAATACAATCGAAATAAATCAGTTTTGAAATGATTTACTGCTCGTAAGTCGGATATTTGCTGTTCATTGTAACCACCGGGCGCAGATGATGCTTCTTTTTTCGCTGCTTTCGGTGCTGGTGCTGTTGCTGTTGTCGTCTTAGCTTGTGGTTTACTTTTGGCACCACCTTCTTTAATAAATTTCTCGACATCTTCAGCAACGATTCGGCCATTGGGACCACTACCTTGCACTGACTAAATTAACAAACTACAATTCTTGTTTTGTTTTTTTTTATCGAATCTTACAGCAAGATCAATGCCTTTTTCTTGTGCAAGTTTTTTCGCCAAAGGTGAAACAGCAACTCGATCGCCGCCTTCACTTGAACTAGGTTTTGTTGACTTAGGTTCTTCTTTTTTACTCGATGCACTTGTTGACTCTTCTTTTTTCGTCGGAGACTTCTCTTTCTTGTCAGTTTTATTCGATGGCTCATCAGTTTCTTTCTTCGGTGCTGCTGCTGATGAACTACCACCACTCGAATCGTCTTTATAATCTTTAAATGCAGCTATGTCTTCTTCTTTCTCAACAATAATCGCACATAACTAAATAATTTTAATAAATTAAACGAAAACAAAAACTCAGTTGGAATCAATTACTTTGCCAACAGGCACGTCCTTCGAGCCAGCTGGTATGATTATTTTGGCGAGATATCCTTCATCACCTGCCTCGAATCCTAATGTTGCTTTGTCCGTTTCTATTTCTGCCAAAATATCACCTTCAACAATCTTCTCTCCTTCTTGTTTCGACCACGATCTCAACGTTCCCGTTTCCATCGTCGGCGATAAAGCTGGTAGAGTGATTCGTTTATGAGAAGGCAAACTGCCCGATGATGCATATCGAATAGGTTGATCGAATTGAAATCGATTTTTGTCAGTTTTCGATACTGATAACAATCGACCTTTATTCGAATTCGTTTCGACTAGAGAAAGGAATGAGCTATACATAAACAAATGAAATACGATTCAGATTCAATTGAATTGCAAAATTCTCGTTCTCACTTATTACGATTGACTTTAATGTTGGTATTCGAATTTGCAAGACATCGTCTTAGTAAATGATTTATTCTAGATGCTGATGAACAGCGTTGTGCGGTGATAAATAACCGAGTGCTTTGCATGTGTATTTTCAATCACTCGACACAAAATAAGAATAAATTCCAAGAGAACAGATTTGTTTTATCTAGAAGTACATATAGAAACGTTAATCTCATTGATGATGATGATGATTATATTTTAACGTCAGAAAAAAAAAACGAAAACGAACAAAAAAAACTTCAAGATAGAGACCATCGAACAATATTTTCTGTACATTGATGAATAATTAAGGACGTGGTACAGCTTGTTGATATTTGGAAACTGCATAACCATTGGTTGTACCACGTAGTTGTTCAGTACGTTTATCAGTTTTAACCATTGATTTTGAAACAACGCCTTTCCATGTTCGACTTGTTAACTAGAAGAAAAAGTAGGTTGAGAAAATATTCTTCTTTGAATAAAATGCGAATGTACTTTGGAATTGAAATCAGTCCAACGTTTTTTGTCTTTTTCATGTGCTTCATCGAATTCTTTTTGTTTAGCCGCTTTTTTGTCTCGTTTTCGACGTTTGAGTTCACGTAAACGTTGTTCTAATTCTCGTCTTTAAATAAAACAAAATCGAATAAGAAAATCTACTCGAATCGAACTTCTCTTACTTTGTTTTCGCTCGATTGACAGGTCGCATTCCACCCGTATCCGTACGTGTTCGATCGAATGGTCTTAATTTCGTTACCTTAATTCAATAGAAATAAATAACTAAACAAACAAATACTCTCACAGAATACTCACTCGAATAACAGTCAATGGCGCTGATTCATATCCATCAAAAACAATTGTACACGTCCCATCATCAAGTACATCTTCAATTGTACATTCATAATATCTATTCAACAACAAAAAAAACGAACGAATTCACATTGATCAATGTCATTTGCGTTCACCATACTTTCCGTCTTCATTCCATGGTGCTAAACATCGATCACCAGGCTTCCATTTAATACCTGTACGAGCAGCTGATGCTGCTGTATTATTCGATTGTGACGAAGATGTGTAGCTTGATGAGGCTGATTCGTTGTAGGTCGAGGATGAAGCGCCTGCTTCATCGGAATTTAAAATCGATGGATCACAACCGAGTAATTCAGCTGTAATTTGTATAACTTCCTATGGAAAGAAATATAGAATTTAACTATAAAAATCAATTCGAATAGAATTACTTCAAGATCTGTTTTAAGTTTAAGCAATTCGGCATCATCCGGTTTTGCTTTGAGTGCTAATTCAACCTAAAAATAAAACGTAATTGTGTAATCAAGGCAACGACAAACAGGACGAATTTTACTTGTTCAAGTTGATATTTATATGCGGGTAAATTAAGATCTCCAGTGTCCATTTTGTTAAACTTTGATTCTGACGCTTTGTATATGTGTATTTATATATGTTCAGTAACGCACGTAAAAACAAATGACTGAAATGTTGATTGGAAAAATAGAATAGAACAGCTAATATTTATGATTGGTTCGTTTTTTCATCGGACGAAATTCAATTTAATTTCAAGGAAATATTTTTCAGATAATTTTTATTCATTCGAATATTTTTTTTGTATTTGCTTAAAATTATTTACAGTGACATCTATTTTGAGTTGCCAATGAATCATTCAATTGAATACATTTATTGAGTCATTTTTACATTGTTGAAAAAAAGAGTCAAATATTCGTATTTTTTTATCAGATTATGCGAAGAGAAAATAGGCGACAAAATGAAATAACATGTTTGTGCATATGCGCCTGATAAGGATAAGATTTATTGTAAAATTTATCAGAAAAGAAAAGGTGTTGACGTTTATTTCGTCATGGTTTTAGGACATCATATCGTTTTGAAATCGAAACTGTTATCAGCAATGAATCACACTATCTGATTTCATTAAATATTCGTAGTATCACTTTGAGAATACAGTCTAAAAATATCGATGAGTAATTCAAAGATAGAGTTGATTTCAGTATAATCATGCATCTGAATGAAATATATTGATACCACACGAATATTTATATGAGTAGAGTAATGTTCTGTACTGTCACAAGAATTTTTGGACAGTAACTGGCGACCTCATAACAGTATCAGTAAAAAAAGGAGGATAAAGAAAAAAAACAAGAGAGAATTCGAAAAAAAGGACCCGAATCACACTGCAAACATTCGTTTGGTTGATAAAAAAAAAACAAGTATGATTGAAGTTTGAAGTCGACTTTGTATTGTTGATTATTATTATTCTCTAGTGATGAACGCTGCTGACTTTCAACGTTTACAAAATGCCCTCACAACAAATCTATCGAAGATTACCACCAACAGTACGACATGATAATCATTAATTTTCTTATAATTTTAATTATCTTTGCCTTTTGAATAGCAAATGAACTTGAAAATCTCGTCAAAAAAATAGGCACTCCAGAGGACAGTGAACCATTACGCGATCGTTAGTAAGTCAGTTCAATGTAAATTGAAAGATCGAAAACGAAAAACGCAAACTTTTCAATTGAATTCGTAGTCTTCGTCTTCAAAATGACACCAAACATTTGATGGAACAAATGAATGCTGACATTAAAAAAGTGTCCGAAGCTTCTGTCGGACCGGATGAGCAAGTCTGTTTTTGATATAAACAATTATCAAACGATGAATATGAGATTTTTATTTGCAGAGAAAAAAGAAAACTCTGTTAGACACTATATCAAAACAATATCCACCAATTTGTAAACGTTTCATAGAAGCACAACGTACCGGTACTCGAAAAGAAAAAGAAAGTCTTGAGCGTGCAAAACATGTTCTTTATCAAAAACCGGGCGCCGACAATCCAGATTTTCGAGATGATAATGGTTATTCGTCACCGAATAATGGCGGATACCAACAACAACAAGTTATTTTACCTATGGAACAACAAGTGGATATGCAAAGTTTAGAAGAACGTGATGCTCAGATACGTCAACTCGAAGTAAAAACGAAAAAAAAATAAAACTATTGGTTCATTATCGAATTATTTTCTAGTCGAATATTGTTGAAGTTAGTGAATTATTTAAAGATGTTCATAAACTTGTTCATGAACATGGTGAAATCATTGGTTCGTCATTTTTATTTCGTTTATATTTTCAATTCATTTTAAAAAAAATCTCGTTTTTGATTATCTAGATTCAATTGGAGACAATATCGATAACACAGAAGTGCATGTTGAGGAAGCTAATAAACAACTAAAACAAGCAGTCGTATATCAAGTAAAATTCTCGTGTTCACAATCTTCAAATTGAATTCTTTGTGTAATTAACTTTATTTCAGACTGCTGCTCGACGAAAGAAGATCATATTGTGTACGGTACTTATAATAGTCGTACTTATTATCGCATTAATTCTCGGAATATACTTCGGTGTGAATAAAAAATAATAGAAATCGAATGATCAATTTCAATAATATATCTATGCAGATTCAAACGTTTTCATTCAGAGAATATTATTTTATTTTATCTTGCTTTTTATATTTTTGACATCTTATTGAATGCAATAACTGCTGATCAACTTTTCAACGCGTGTTTCTCTTTGATTGTGATTCTTTTATTAAATTCATATTTTTTTTTAATTAAAAATTCTAAATAAATATTTCTTGTATAAGAGAGTTTTACTTTTATTTAACCAACAGTGATTTGACATTTGGGTTCGTTGACAAGTACTCATCAAGTTTGATTTATGGAATTAATGCGAGTACTCTATCCCGAGGACGATATAAAATTCAGTCTGAAAATGTACTTAGAATTCATAATTTGCTGCGATTATAATTGAGAATATGTTTTATTTCATGATTTGTCGGGTTTTTTGTCCTTGAAAATATAAACTTCAAGATGTCTTACTTGTGGGGTGAAAAGAAACATTGATTTTTGTTCTCAAGGAACAGAAAAATTGTAATTACTAAAAAAAAATCGACTGTTCTGCAGCTAAAGCGAAACTATGAGAAAACATAGATGAGTATATCTCCTATGAAACTATACGATTATTTGTATTAATTAAATAAACGAAATTCAGAAAAACATAATATTAACGTTTCTTTTCCTTCTGCCATTTCTTTCGCTTTTTATTTCGACAGGTGAATGCGAGACCGAACTTTTTTTTTCTTTTGTATTACCTATAAATAAATTTCAATGAACGAAAGAAAGTACCAAACGCACACAATCGTCACCTATTATATTCGAATATTTTTGTTATTAAAAAAAATCATCGTCATGGAGGCATCCACTATTACTCTCCTTCAGTAATAGACAATACTTGCGTTTGTTTTCTGCTCAAAACAAACTTAATATTCTGTTAATACATGTTTTTATTCAATTACTTTACAACATGTAACATACATTTGTTAATTTTTCAAGGCTCTTCAAAGCATGTTCCTGAAATTTGACATTGCACTTTGTATGAAGAAATAAAAAAGTATGAAGTAAAAACAATTTGAATAAGTAGACAGTTAGGAGTTGCATCAATGAAGGACAGTATAATTATACTATGCAAAGTAAATAGAAACCAGCTCATTCCTTGATTTTTGTGTACACAAACGAAACTGCTTACTGTGTAAATACTCTCTCTCTCTCTCCTGAAATGGCATCAATCAAATAACAAGCAGCGTTTCTTTGATACCCTACTGCTTCTCAAATTGTAGATTCGGTAATAAAAAAAAATAGATTTGTTAATTAAAATTTCATGATCCGACAACTTGATTTTTTTCGCTTGTTTGATCAAATATTAATGTTATAGAAATTTAACAGCCTATATTTTGATGCAAATACACGATTGAATGTATAATAGAGAAATCTCTGCATTTTCATGTTTCGGGTTAATCGAATACGATTTGATTTTAGTAGTACATTCTTTTGAACTCCACGTACAAAACTGACGTATGGGTTTGTCTCTGGTTGTCTCGAACTATATTTTATTTTTAGTATAGAAAAAAAAACTTTAAGAATAAATTTTGAAGGAGTTGTTTTTTGTTAATATGTGCGAGGCATCAATAATGGGCGTTCACGATTTCTTATACATTACGAAAAGTTAAATAATCAAACATATTCTAGACGGATTTCATATGGCCTCAAAATTGACTTTTAATTTTCGATATAGTAATATGTTTAGTATATACAATCATAGCTATTCACGTAATCAGATCTTGATTTTTAGTATCTTTGTAATTTATTTATGTTAATGAGAGAAAAAATAATAAAAAAAGTGAAAACTCGTACGTCTTCATTTATGCTTGTTGTGCACGTTATATATTGATTATTCAATTTCGTATTATTATATGATCAAAAAATAGAATGTGTTGTAATAATAGTTCATTTTTTGAATACAAAAGTATACATGTGAATAATATGGAAGAGAAAAAAGGGGGACGAGAGAACGAGAGAATCTTATCAGGGGTTTTCTCTTGAATAATTTTTTTCGTTAGAACAAAATGGCGTCATGTTCTATATACCGTCGAAGGGCAATGGAAAAGATGTTCGAACAAGTACATTTTCTTCTCTTTTTCTCCCTCTTTCGTTTTACATGACATTATTGATAAGTAAAAAACAAACGGCCCCGCTAACGTCCCTTGAACAATTTATTTATGTCTCTCTTTTTCTCTCTCTTTCTCTTTCGAAACTGTGTAACATATAAATACTTCTATTCAATCGAGTTAATCAACCAGTTTCATTGACTGATTTCAGAGAGTAGTCTGGTTTCTTTTACAATTTCATATTTTAAACAAAATGGACAATCATGGATTGCAGTTGGATGAAAATTCAAATAATCAAACATCCCAACCATCAGTGAAACGAGAAGATTCGAACATTGATTTATGGGAAACAACTGATAAATCTCATCTTAAACAAGATGTTCATATCGTTCCAATCGAAGATGTCTTTCGACGATATCATACAGATCCACGTACGGGTCTCACGGAAGCTCTTATCGACGATGCTCGTCATCAATACGGCTCCAATAAACTTACACCACCTAAACAACCGAGTTACTTTTTTCTTTTATTCAAAGAATTATTCATGGGTTTCAATTTAATTCTTTGGTTTGCTGGTATTCTTGCTCTTCTAGCTTATAAACCATTCGGTGAACCTAGTTCATCAATATCAAATTTAGCATTGGGTATTGTTCTATTACTTGTTATTACATGTAATTCAATTCTCAATGTTTATCAACAATTAAAATCAATTAAAATTGTTGCTGCTTTCTCAAAATTATTACCATCATTGGCAACAGTTCGACGAGACGGTCGTGAACAACAAATACTCAATGATGACATCGTACCAGGTGATATTATTCTTGTTCGTATGGGTGATAAATTACCGGCTGATTGTCGATTTATATCATGTGATGGTTTGAAAGTAAATACAGCAGAATTAACTGGTGAATCCAAACCTGTATCGGTTACAACTCGTTGTACAAATACACATTTTATGGAATCAGCTAATATTGGTTTTTATTCAACTATGGTTGAACAAGGAACGGGCGAAGCAGTTGTTATTGCTACTGGTGACAATACAGTTTTAGGTAAAATGTCGAAATTAACTCGTGGTAGTTCGGGTGATGAAGTTACTGGTTAACATCGTGAAGTCAATCGATTCGTATTATTCGTTTGTGTTTCAACAGTCATTGCTATTATTATTCTTTGGATAACTTGGGGTTCGTGGCTAAATCGAGAACATTATGGATTTGTTACTTACAATGAAAATATCATCAATTAAATTGGTATGATTGTTGGCTTTTTACCAGTCGGTCTACCATCAGCTGTTACACTTGGTAAATAGACAAATAAGAATTATTTCATCATATAACTATTTCTGTTTCTTTTCATAGTTTTAACTATCGTCGCTAAACAAATGTATAATCAACGTGTCTTAGTTCGAAGTTTACAAATTGTTGAAACATTCAATGCTGTATCTGTGATTGCAACAGATAAAACCGGTACATTGACACAAAACAAAATGACTATCACTCATTTACTATGGGATACACATGGCACATATGAAGTTCCATTACCTCAATATGAACCACCGAAAGAAGAAACAATCTTGCAAACAATTCGTCGTTTATCATCGGGTGCTTTGGAAACAGTACGTCGTTTATCTGTTGATGCTGCAACTGTAGTACGAAAATTATCAACAGGAAATATCAATGAATTACAACAAATGCCATCGGTTAATGTGAATAATAAAAGCAATCTTTCGAGTGATGCAAGTCAAATTAAAATCGAAGCATTTCGAGATCTTCTACTTGGAGCGTCACTTTGTAATAATGCTGATAAACAATTAGTACAAGATGCACAAATTGGACAAGATCTATCGAAAATGAAAGCTGAATTACGTGTTGTTGATGATGCAGCTGATACAGCACTCTACAATCTTTGTGTCGATCGATGTTCAGTTGATATTGACAAAGTTCGAGATGTTAATCCACGTTTGAAAGTTTTACCATTTAATTCAACGAATAAATTCATGATTTCGGCTAATCAATTGGAAACATCTGATCCCGATATTGTCATTCAACGATGTTCAACATACAAAAAAGATAATGATTAAATCGTACCATTAGATAATGAAATGAAAAAAGTTCTTTTCAATCGACAAGAAGAATTAGGCAAGACTGGTTATCGTGTTATTGCTATGTGTCAATAAAAATTCACTCGTCAACAATACGATGATATGATGCAACAATGCAAAGATCAACAACGATCGAATCAGCAAGGCGAAGATTTAAATGGTTTTCCATCGAATAATTATTGTTTTGTTGGACTTTTTTCATTACTCGATCCACCACGACCTGAAGTACCTGATGTTGTTCTAAAAGCACGTCGTGCACAAATTCGTGTTACTATGGTCACTGGTGATCATCCAACAACGGCCAAAGCCATTGCTAAACAAGTACATATACTAACACCGGAAATTTCTGATATCAATGGTGTTGATATATTTAAATTAGAAACAAATAATGATGGTCAACCAATGTTGAATTTATATCGTAATGATAGATTAATTCAACAACATGCACCTGGTGAAGTGAAATGAACGGATTCATTATCGAAAAATGCTCGAGAAATGATGCGACGAGCATCGGCTGTACGCGGTGAAGTCGTTCGACGTCCACCATGGTATAGACGTTGCTGGTTTTCATGTCGAAATCAATTTAGTGAACCTGAAACTGATGTTGAACCGACGCAAAAAATGGAATATATTCCCTATGCTATTGTCGTAGCTGGTGCTGAAATTAATTATATGGATGATTTTATGTGGGATTGGGTTCTATTGCATCAAGAACTTGTCTTTGCTCGAACGTCACCCGAACAAAAACTACGAATTGTTACTGAATTTCAACGACGTGCTGAAATCGTTGCTGTGACAGGCGATGGTACAAATGACGCACCGGCACTTAAATGTGCACATCTTGGAGTAGCTATGCAATCGGGCACGGAAGTATCGAAAGAAGCTGGTGATATGATTTTATTAGATAATAATTTTGCATCGATTATTCAAGCTATTGAAACTGGACGTTTATTAAGTGATAATTTGAAAAAAGTTGCTGTTTATCTATTACCTGGAGGTAAATTTTCAATATTCATTTTATTCATTTAATTTACCATTGTATTTCTAGGCTCGTGGTCACAAATTTGGCCTGTTTTCTTTGATTTATGGTTGGGTATGCCATTAGCTCTTTCGGCCTTTTTAGCTACTATTTTCTGTATGGTTAATGGTATGTTTGAATATTTAATAAAAATCAATTTTGTATATATGTTTATATTTGATTTAGATGTATTTATGTCATTAGCTATGGTTACTGAACGACCTGAACGTGATATTATGTCGCGTCCACCTGCAATTCGTTCGAAAGATCATTTATTAAATTTAAAATTACTCTTTCATGCTTATATGTTCGTCGGTAATTTCGAATGTTTTACAGGATTCTTTTGCTTCTGCTATTATTGGATTGATATAGGCGTGCCATTCTATTCATTTATGTTTACATTTGAAAATTTCGGTATTACTCCAACAACTCCGTATACAGTTTCAGAACTCGAAACAATGACCTTTGTTGCTCAATCGGTTTACTATTGTTCGGTATGTTTATTTCAATTTTTTAATTTCTTTGCAACTCGTACACAATATACATCGATACTCGAACATAATCCATTTTGGGGTAAAGGTAAAAATTAGTATGTCTTCGGTGCTATGATTATATCAGCTGCCGTATAACTTTTGATCACGCAAGTTAAATGGTTCAATGACGTTTTTCAAACGGGTCCCGTGCCTATGAAATATGTTATGCCGACCCTTGGCTTTGGCATGCTTTGGTTAATCATTGATGAACTTCGAAAATTATGCGTGAGAAAATTTCCGCGTAGTTTTGTCGCCAAAATTGCTTGGTAAACTTTCGTCCGTTTAGTCCTTGTATTAATTGCTTTCGTGCGTTTTTCTTTTGCTTATTTTGAATTCTACGTATCTAATAAATTCTAATTAGTTCCCATAAACTATCAAATGTCAACGATCAATCTCATTAGATTTGTACATACAAAAAAATGGATACATATGGTTTTCATCATACGTCTTTTTTCTTTATTTTGAAAGAGAAAAGAAAGATCTTATTTCATTTCTGTATGACTGTAAGTCATTGTATTGACAGCTGTCATACCCTATCGAAATATCACTTGACAAAATCGAAACATAATGAATTTGAATTCGACTGTCCTATTTTGAAGAACAAAAAAAAACAAAATGA
>Ga0209922_100967_pt1 | contig 30005 bp, 40 predicted proteins | sample ThiBiot_500_biof_FD_183946 | JGI IMG/M metagenome (GOLD analysis project Ga0209922, IMG submission 183946) | Wastewater bioreactor microbial communities from Cape Town, South Africa - Thiocy_expt_500_biof (SPAdes) | ecosystem: Engineered > Bioreactor > Thiocyanate-remediating > Anaerobic-Aerobic ... | reverse complement strand
ATCGAACGACTTCGTGCAAGTAAAGATGCTTGTGCTTGTTGTAGACCCGGTGCTGTCGGTCGAGGAATACAACCGAGTCGTGCACCGGTTGTTGTCGGTGGTAAAATACGATTGTTAGTTGTCATTGTTGAATTAGTACCTAACAAATAATATCAAAGTTAGATCTTCGTATACATAAATGTTATTTTTGCTCAAGTATCACTAGTTGACGCAGTCATAATGAGGGAGCAATAGGAGAAAAAAGCAGCATGGAAGATGACGAAGGAAGAAAAAAAAAGGAAAAGGAAAAAAAACGTTCGTGCTCGTTCGATGACACAAAGCAGAATTAATTTTTCCTCTTCTTCTCGCTCGATGTCTGAGTCATCTCGTTTACTCTCTCAAGACAATTACTCGTTCGGTTTGTTGTACCAATTGATGTTGTCGGTTTGTTTGACTGCGATTGATGAACAGGCAATCGAGATTTACTAACGGGAATGCGTGGTTTTAGATTAGAATTCGATGATGACATGCAAGTAGTATCGAAATTTGATGAATAATAAAATTGAATTAAACTATTGCTATCTGTAATAACTGCTGTTTGTTGATCAGAATCAGTCAATAAAGAGTAAGGACGTTGATTTGTATGTATCGTTAATGGTATTGGTGACAGTTGTTTATTGTCAAGGACAATTGCGTTTTCTAGTGATGTTCGTTTATAATCTTTTTGTCGACGTTTGCTCGATGATGCACAGTTTCCCATCGTTATCCTAGAAAGATAAAAAGACAAATAAAGACCAGCTCAATTTAATCACACGCACACACACACACACAGATTAGTTTTGCATATTCGATTGATCAACAGAGAAATGAAACGAGGAAAGAAAAGAAAGAAACTACTTCGTTGTTCAATGAATTCTCCGATCACTTAGGTTGAATCTAATTGAAAGAAACATCGTCTCATGTCTACGCCATCCAAACGGGTTGATAGACCAACTTGAATTTTATACTTCAATACATTAGAATATCCATTAGGTCCCTTCGCTCTCTCTCTCTTCGTCTTTCGTTTCGAGCGAAAAATAATACTAATAATAGCTGCAAGCAATATTCGATACCTTTGAGTTTACAAATTCGTACATGTTGTTGTTAGTTTCTAATTGGAAAAAAAGCATCTATCAAAGATAAATGTATACGTATAAATATTTGTTTGCGAATACTACGCATATGCGTCATATATATATATATATTATTAGCATGAGAAAAAAAAAGAGAAAAAAGGCTAACGAAAAAAAACAACATAAATTGGCCTATCAATGTTTTTCTCTTCATTGAAGACAAAGAAAAATATCATGTGGTTAAATGCAAGAGAAAAGGTTAAAATTATCTCCAAAAAAACTAAGAGATATTCTTTTGCACCAGCTGATGTTCGTATCGTGTAAATGAAGCATAGAGGAAAGACATTCGTTGACTTACGTGTATTGAATAGATTTTTTGAATGAGAATTACTCATGACCTGTCAGTAGACAGAGAATACAACAAACAAATTTGATATGATAACATTGAATTGTATTTCAAACAACGGAACAATTGAAGAGAGCATCTGATTTTCATCGGTTATAATAAGGTGAAAAGGTGATATTAAACGAATGAATAAAGAAATCGGACAAACAACGTGTGAGATGTGTATATGTATATTTACATATACGTTGGTAGAGTAAAGAAAAGAGAAGAAAAGAAAAGTGACTGAGTGTTTGTGTATGTGAAGGTAATTAAACATGAAAACGGCGAAAAAATGAGAGTAAAATTATGGACAAAGGTCGTCGACAAAAAGAGAGAGAGGGAGAAAGAAAGACAGACAGCCATACATTTATCTTGATGTCTATAGATGAAAGAAGCCTGTCGAAATATTTTATTTGTCGATAATCACAAAATTATCTCTAGTTAATCATATTTTATTTATTAACATATTCAAAAAAGAAAAAGATCTCCTATTGTCCATCTTTTTTTCGATGTCGTTCTTTGGCTTTTAATTCGAATGTCACATTCAGCGTAACATGAATGACAATTGTTTTAGCATCGATTAAAGTTTGAAATGAATTCGTTTGACCAGTTACTGTTAATACGCCTTCTCGTTCTTGATAATGTTCTTCAGCTATATGTACAGCTTTCGATACATGTAAGCCAACTGTTCGTGCAATATCTTCAGCTGTATGTTTAGCATTTCGAACAGCTTGCACACTTGCTTGACGTCTAAATCAAAATGATATATGAAAGAAAATTCTTTTTTGTTGTTGTTAAAAGAAATGAAATATCTACTTGAGATTTTCTAAACGTAATGTTGAATGAAAAAATACAGGATCTAACACACGAACAACAGGCGCATCGAGCTTTTCAACTAATTGATTATGACATTGTTGATAACGTTGAATATCAACGAATATCGCTGTTAATTCAGCATTCACTTCATACATTGTATCACGACGATTTGTTGATTGAACAAGAGATTTATCTTGTTCTTTAACGCCGTAATTTCGAAGTGTTTGTTCGATATATTTTAATCGTCGATCGACACTCTTTTTTGCTTCGTTTGCACTCGATTTTGTGTTGGAAATGACAACAACTAATTTAATACGATCAGGTGGAAGAGAAAATTCACCCATGCCTGAAACAGTTATTTGCCGATGAGCATTCAAATCTGAGAATATCAATGCACCACGCATTTGTTCGTCAGTATACCGACGATTTTTGGGTACGAGAGCAAGATTCGTCATCGGACGATTCGAAGTTATATACGAGAGATTTTCTTCTCGACGCATTTGCGATTAAAGATAAAAAACAACAAGTAAAAAGAGAAAATTTTCTTCTTAAATATCCGTTGTCAAGGAGAGGTTAGCAACTAGCGGCCGATGAGAGTTCGATGTCGTCGAGCAGAAATGTTCTTTTGCTCTAATACACAGAGGCACTAGTACATTCATATGTCGGCAGACAGAACTCAACGAGAATATAATTGGCTAGTGACATTTTAAGAATTTCAAGTCTTTCCAATGCGTTATACGCCGATGAAACGTTTGCTGCATTGTCTTGCATCGATTTTATTTGTACTAGGTGTTTTAACAGTTTATCTTGTTTTTGATTATGCTGTTACAAGTGCTCTACCAAAAAAAACTAAACAATCAACGAATATCTCAGAAGCAATACTCTCATTGTCAAATACGAACAAATTCAATAATCAGTCAATCGCATTCAAATCCGGCCGATCTCATCGAAATTCTAAAATTCACATCAATCGTCCGAAACCAGCGCCGTTTCATAAAAGTAAGACAGGCATTAAAATCAATCAATTGAAAAAAGGCAATAAACAACAACGAAAACTTTTATTGACAACGAAAAGTTCTTCAAGAAAAACAAATCCAATTCCTATTTGATAATCTATATCGTTCTTCTTCAAACAACTCAGTTAACCTATTCTGTTTATAATATAACAAATAAACAAAACAAAAAATAAATATGTATATTTAATATGTATATTTAAGACTAAAATTTATTATTCCGTTTTCGTTTGCACTTGCCAAGCGCTTATTGGAAGTTTCTGTAGACGCATCAATGCGCCATATTTCCATATGATCCAAATCAAACCGAGAATTGTTGTTATGAACACTTCAATATAATAAGCATCGATAAATGGTCGACAAGCTCCACCTAACATGCCGCAATTTTTCTCGTCGGCAGCTGTTCGACATGCATCGCCACCTAATGTGCATGTTTTCCATGTTAAATAATCAGCTGAATAGAGTACACCGGTTGATATCCAATTAGTACCGAGATTGGTCAATGTATTCAATAATGTCATATAAGTGCCACCGATTTTTGGATCGCTCACTTGAGCAAAGAACGCCATTTGAGATACGAACATACTGTAAACGAAGATTTGTTGAATGCCAAATATAAGAATAGCTAATGCATAGTAATACCATGGAAATGTTTGATTATAATTTTGAAATGACGGTGTAAAATAAACGAATAATGCCATGATAATACCCATGAGTAATCTAATCGATCGGAAAATAAACAAAAATGTTCAGTCAAAAATATGAACTAACCGAAGTGGATGTGATTTGGCGTAGACATTCAATGGTTTCGAACCGGTTGTATATTTCGAAATAAAAAATGGAAGGAGAATTTCTAAAGGAGTCAATGGAATCGCTAATAATGCTAGTGTATCTTTTTTCACGCCACGTTCTAACAGTTCAATGCCAGTCATTGAATCAACGGCTGCGAATGCAATCTAAAATTAGTAACAATGTTGTTCATTTTTACGTCGAAATGTAAATCGAATTACTTTGATTGTTAATAAAATGAAAGCTATACTACGAACAGCTGGCAAACGAAGAACTTTGAGTAGAATTTTGTAAGTTTCAATGAGACCGAAATGTGGTTCGTTTGAATCGATAGTTTCATCGGTTTCGTGTTTAAATAGTGCAACGAATGTTGTTGAAATAGCAAAGACAATGCCCCAAAAAACCAAAAAACCTTTAAAAAACAACAACAAAAAAAATTATTCAAATTCGAGTTTATGATTTCAAACCAGGTAGAGTAATTAATCCTGTTGATTGTAATTCCATTTGTAATGGCTGTCGAATGTAACGATTGGCAAAATCTTTTGATTCAAGTGCAAGAAAAACTACATTGCCTAGGAAATAACCAGCCGTTTGACCGACTGAATTGCATGTACTTGCCCAGCCGACATTTTCTCTGAATATAAAAATAAGAAATTTCTTTTTTTTATTGATCAACCTACCGTGAAAGCATCGAAAGTGCCCAACCATCCACACAAATATCTTGCGTAGCTGCTAAGAACGATAGACCGAAGAAAATCGATGTCAGAAAAAAGATTTCTATAAAAAACAACAACATGTATTTTTTGTTTTCCTGTAAATCAATTGTCCTACGTGGATGATGACTATTCGACGGAGTTGGATCATTAATAATATCATTGATAAAGTACGAAAGAAAAATCATAACAAAACCTAAGGCATATTGAACAGGTATTAACCATGTTTTTCGTCGACCGAATCGTTTAATAAACAATGCGTCGACAATGGGTGCCCAGAGAAGTTTTAGACTAAATGGCCAAAAGGCAAATGAAAATGTTGCTTGTTGTGACCAACTAGCACCGTATGTTTGAATAATCAATGGTATTGATGCAGCCATACCAAGTGGAATACCTTGTAAGAGATAGAGAAATAGAAGAAGAAATATATTCCATCGATCCTTTCGCCAATTTGATGGTATCACTGGCGGCGGTGATGATGATGATGACGATGATATTTCCTGTTCACTTTCAGCATCTGAATGTTCATCTTGTTGTTGACTTTCCATAGCAAAATAATAGAAGAAACAACAGCCAAATAGATATAGTTATTATTTTTTTTATTTGTCAATTTGAATTTTTATTGGTTTATGAAATCAACTATTATGAATCATGTTAGTTCTCTTATTGGATAGAAATTGAAAGGAATGAGAATCATCTAGCGACAAAACAAAACGAACGACAACGTGCAGGTTTTGTTGTACGCTATTAAACGAACATATATTATCATCTATATATCTTGACAGACATGTCAATTTCGATATTCACAAATACCGCAAACAACAAAAGAAAACGTTGACTTTTCCTCTCGAATGACTAGATAAATAAACTTAAAAAATCATCAAGATCAATAAAAAAGAAGAGAATATTTGTGATCAATACATCTGTTTGTCTTTTATTAACAATGATGATGCATTATGTTAAGAAAATATGCAATCGCATTCTAAACATATTGAAGTCATATCGGAGCAAGAGAGACAAAGAGAGAAAAGCATATTTCATGTCTCTGCTAGATGAGATTATGATAGAAGAAAAAAAAATTAGTTCTGCTGACAGGAAATAAATAATTTCTCTTTCTTTCTCTTCGAATATATTATGTGAGAGCAAAAGAAATCAAAGACATTGCGTTACTAAAAATAAAATTCAAGCTAGACATTATGGAATGTTTACTACGAATTGTCGGAATTCTTATTTATTTAATTAAAATAAATTGCAGTTTTGATTTACCAACTGAAATTCGAATAGGTTCAATAAAGTTTTCTTTTATTCTCTTATCGTGATTGTTTCTCTCTCTCTCTCTTAGGAGCTATTTTCGACACACAAGATCCATTATCTCGACAAGCATTTGAATATGCTGTCGCCAAGATCAATGTTCATTCGAAAATATTCAAAAATTCAAAACTTGTTGTCAGTCGAATTGATGAAGTCGATGCATTGGACAGTTATTCAGCTTATAAAATGGGTATAAAATTCAAAATAAAACAACGGCAAAATCTAGTTTTTTTTCTTCTAGTCTGTGGTCAACTATCAACAGGTATTTCAGCGTTATTCATGGGTCAGTTAACACCATCATTAGAATTTATCACGACACTAACGCGACAATTTCATATTCCTGTTTTTCTCTCATCACCTGATTCACATTCGAAACTTGAATATTACATCATTAATATTTATCCGCATTATACAGCTACAAGTCAGGCATTTACTGATTTAATCAAATTTCAGAAATGGAATGAACTAGCGATTATAACTGAACATGCTGAAAGTTGGATTTTGAATCATTGAATTGAGACGAAAAGAGAAGAATTAATGAGTCGTTTTTAGATCTTTTGTATCTGCAAGACCTGCTTCGTGTTGCGACGCATACCAATCAAATGAAAGTCACTGTGAGACAATTAAGTAGTCGACCTTGGCGCGATAATTGGCAAACATTACTCGAGCAATTACGAGACACTGGAATGTCAAAATTCTTAATTGATGTCCACACGGATCATATAGATGATTTTTTTCAAAATGTAATTTATATTAAACAACAAAACAAAAAGAGAAAATAAGATCGTTCTTATTCTAGGCTAAAGCTGTCGGTTTAGTTGGACCTTATTACGATTTTGTGTTAACTTCATTCGTATGATAAATTTCCTATTAATATCTTGATACATAGAATTTCCTCTTTCCTTTTCTAGGATATATCCGTTGTAAAATGGCATACGCTCTTATATACCCTTGTCAATATAACCGGCTTTCAATTCTTCGGTCGAGAAGATCCGGCTGTTGATGAATTTTTTGATTCGACTCTCCTCGATGTTGACGCACCTTTGAAAACGAATGAACGTTCATTACGAGCATCAGCAGCTTTAATCTACGATGCCGTCTATTTCTTTGCTCGAGCATTGAGTAAATTCATTGAACAACATCCATTTACTATTACGCCATTGATTTGTAACAAACAACGACCGTGGCAACATGGATCAGCATTTGCTCTATTTTTAAAAACGTTTGAAGCCAATGGAATAACGGGAAAGATTAAATTTGATAATAATGGTTTGCGAACGGATGTTTCATTTGAAGTTGTTGATCTAGCAGTGAATGGCGTAAAGAAAGTGAGATGATGATTGTATGATGAAAACGGAAGGGAGCTCTTTTTTTTAATGTAGAATGGTATTTGGTCAGCAAATATACCGGATCGATTGGATATTCGAAGAAACTTTTCGAAAGATTATGAAATGAGAAAACAAGAAATACAAAATCAAACATTGAAAGTCGTTGCTGTTATTGTATGCATCAATATATACATTCGATAGTGTTTTATTGAATCATGGTTGTTTTTTTTTTATTTTCAGGAACCACCTTATGTCATGTTCGGTATGAATAGAAAACATGAAGAATATTTAAAAAAAAAGAATCGATCATTTTTAGATAATGAAACGAATTCAACATTTAAATATTATGGTTTTTGTGTTGATATCCTGTTAGAACTAGCGAATCGATTGAATTTTACATTCGAAATCGAAATTGTTAAAGATCGAACGTATGGTAAAAAGAATGAGAAAGGAGAATGGAATGGAATTATAGGCGAATTAGTGTATCGTGTAAGTCATGACGATTTAATCAGGAAACTGAAATCGATCAATTGCATTAGAGAGCTGATTTAGGTTTAGCTGGTTTAACAATCACGTATCAACGAGAACAAGTAAATCCAATCCATTGACGGATGACAAATAAATGATTAGAATCATTTTTTTTTGTCTAGGCAATTGATTTTACGAAACCATTTTTAACATTAGGAATTAATATTCTTTTCAAGAAAGAAAAACGAGCCAAACCGAAATTATTCGGTTTTTTTTCTCCGTTAAGTCTCGAAGTTTGGTTGTATCTCATCGGCGCTTATTTTGGTTTGTTTTTTCGAAAGTTCACATTTTCTTATTGATTTTTCAATCATTAGTCGTTAGTATTGCTCTCTATCTCGTTGCAAGATTGTCACCATACGAATGGCGAAGTCCATTTCATTGTAAACGAACTCATACGGAAGTAGAAAATCAATTTACATTATCAAATGCATTTTGGTTTGTTTTATGTAATATCATGCATCAAGGTTGAACAATTCAAAGATCTTTATTTGAATGATTGATAAACGATAGAGTATTGTAATGATTTTTTAGGCACAGATTTTAATCCTCAATCGACATCAACGAAATTGATCAGTTGTGTTTGGGCATTTTGTACGTTAATTCTTGTTTCATCATATACAGCTAATCTAGCTGCATTTTTGACTGTTCAACGTATGCAAACACCGATTGAAAATGTCGATGATCTAGCTGCACAAACGAAGATAAGTTATGGCGTTCAAAGTGGTGGTTCAACAGAGAATTTCTTTCGAGTAAATTTCAATTGTTCAATAGCAATATTTTGTTTAGCGTTTGTCTATTCAGGAATCGAAAATTGCCACCTACGAACGAATGTGGAATTACATATCAGCTAATCATGCCAAAGTGACTGTTCCATCGAGTACCGACGGTATAAAAAAAGTTCTCAATGAAGATTATGCTTTTCTTATGGAATCAACAACAAGCGAATATAATATCATGAGAAACTGTAATCTAACATCGATCGGTGGATTATTAGATTCGAAAGGTTATGGTTTAGGTGTTCCGCAAAGTAGAATGATCTCCGTTCGTTTTCAAATACTATACGCATATCTCATCTCTAGATTCACCGTATCGTGATATTTTAAGTGATACAATTCTTAAACTACAAGATGAAGGTGTTATACAAAAATATTATACAAAATGGTGGAAAGAAAAAGCCAATGTTAAATGTGAACGTGAAGATAAAAAGAAAGAACTCGCATCGGAACTTGGCTTTGCTAATATTGGCGGAGCATTTGTTATTCTAGCTGCTGGTCTAGGTTTGTCGATACTTGTTGCAGCAGTTGAATTCAGTATTACGATTTATTTGAAGAAAAAAGATCGAGTAAAAAAATTCTTTTCTTTCTTCTGATTAAACAAAACGAAGTTCATTCGATTCTAGATTTCACTTCGAAATGAAATGATTCGATATATACGTTTTACATTATCACATGTGAGTATATCAAAACGTAAAGATGAAGACAATTTTAAACACGATATTCCAGTATTATATTTAAATCATCAGGATGAAAAAAACAGTTGTATTTGAATTTTATTTTGTTTTTACGAATAAATTTAACAAACAAAAAAAACAGATTAGATTGTTTTTATTTTGTACAGAGAAAAAAAAGAGAGAAAGATATATTTTATATATCAGATCAAAGATATTGACTATTTGTCGGAGTTAAACTCTATGAATTGATGTTTCTAAACTAGTATGATACAAAATCATTGCATTTGAAGATAGATTTGTACAATTTGAGATCTTTTGATTTGTCTACGCTTCTTCAGCGTCAACTGGAGCAGATTCGCTGGCCGCCGCCGTCGTTGTTGTTGTTGTTGTAGGAGGAGGAGGAGAGGGATGAGAATCATCACCAGCTTCGTCATCATCAAGAGCAGATTCTTTTTCTTTCGATGGTTTGCCTTTACGTTCTTTTGAACGTTTATTTTGAAACCAAACCTTTTTAGAAAAAGAAAGAATAAAAATGATTGTTTGAAAATAATTATTTACTTGAATAACACGTAGACTAAGACCTGTTTCAGCAACTAATTGTTCACGTTCAGTTTTATTTGGTTTCGAATTGGCATCATAAGCTTTACATAGAACCTAAAAGTCAATCAATCGATTAATTCAAATGAATCTATTGTCGTAATTACGTCTAATTGTTGTGGTTTGATTGTTGTACGTGCACCTTTTTTCTCTTGATTTGCCAACGATGATGCTGATGGATGTGCACTAAGTGATCGATCGGTATCGCCTATCGAATCATCAGAATCATCAGCTGATTTGCCGTTTGTCGTTTGTGAATGATGTTGATCATCGGAAATGTCACTGTCAGCATCGCTTAATCGTCGTTTGGACGGCGTCGAATTTGATTCCGGTGTATGAGCACTATGCGGAATTCCGTCCGTCGATGGTTCACCGTCCATCGTCGAAGAATCACCTAATGATGTCGTTGAATTGATACCAGCTTTTTTCTTGGCTGTACGTGGTGTTGCTGTTTTCTTCTTTTCACCATTTTTACCTTTGGATTTACTTGATTTACCTTCAGCCGATGATTTATCATCTGTTCCACTGAAAAATTTGCGAAAGATTAGAGCTGAAAATGATTTAAACAACGAATTGTTTACTTATTTGGTGGAGTTGCGCCTGGTTGCATAAATGGAAATGGTTGTCCACCGGGTGGCGCACCAAATGCTGGATGAAAACCAAATGGTGAAGGAAAACCACCGGCTGCATATGCAGCAGCAAAAGCTGGATTGAAAGCACCTGGAAATGCATTGTATGCAGCGAAATGTGGTGCCATGTTGTACATAGCAGCTAATTGAGCCTGTTGAGCTTGTTGAGCAGTAGGTGTAGGACTTTTACCGTTTGTGGCTGCGCCAGGAGGCAATGGTGGAGGCATGAATGCGTTATTTAAAAGACCCATTTGAGCAAAAATATTATGTGGATGATTTCCATTGGTAACTTTCGTTTCATCACTATCGTTGGTATTTCCATTTTCTGTAGCTTCAGTTTTTTGTTTTTTCTTCTTTTTTGTTGTTGTGGGTGCTGGTGGTGGAGTTGTTGATGGTGTATCTTCATCAGCAGCACCATTTTCTTCTTCAACACCGTTCTTCTTACCTTTGCCTTTGCCACGAGCGTTTGATTTGCGTGCTTTTTTCTTCGGCGACGATGCCAATGACGAATCGTCATTGTCTGTTGTCGAATCTGACTTTGTTTTCGACATATCCAAAGGCATGCCTGCAGCTGCTGCTGCTCCTGGCGGTAGACCAAATGGTGGACGATAGAATGTCGCCATGCCTGCTGCAGTTTGTGGTGAAAATGGCACGCCAGGTCCAGGTGTAACGAATGGAAAAGGAAATGGACTTGGATTAGCAGCTGCTGGTGCTGCAGGTGGATTCAAAGAACGTTTGTCACCGAGAGTCGAAGGTGGCACTGTACCGAATTCGAGTAATGAGGAGAGAGCCGATGGCTTTTGGGTAGTTGTTGCTGCACGAGCTGGTGTACCTGGCTCAACATTCGTGGATATGTCCATTTGCGATGGACTTGATGATCGATCCGAACCTTCAGAATCAGATCCTTCGGCCGAATGATTTGCATCGGCTGTTGGCGGGGGAACTTGAGCTGGTTGAGGTGGCATTGGAAGCCGAGGTTGTAAAGGAAAGCCAGGTGGAAGGAATTGAGCTGGTGTGGGAAATGCAGGCATGAAATTCGGTGTCATATCAGGTTTCATAATCGATGAAATCGACATTGGATTCGCTGCGAGTCCACTTAATAATGACAATGGTTCGGACATTTTTGCTTGCGATAATAGCGAAGGATTGGTAACCGTAGATGGAGGCGGTGGCTGTGGTAATGCTGAAGAAGCAGGTGGTGGTGGTAGCTGTGGTAATTTTGCAGCTTCGACTTCGGGTTTTTTCTCATCGATATTTGGTTCGGCTTTCGAACGATTATTTTCCTGTTCTTCATCTTGTAAATGTTCTTCTTCACCGAAATCACTCTCATTCTCTTCGTCTTCATCCTCGTCATCATTACTTTCGTCTTCGTCGCTTCCACTCGAGTAACTTCGTTTGCCATATCGAGTTGTTTTCTTCGTACGACGATTGCTTTTTCGTGTTTGAACAGCTGGCGATGAATTCGTGGCTGCCGTTGCTCGAGATCTTGTTGCTGGCGAACGACCTTTTCGTTCAATGGCTGGCGTTTGTTTTTGTCGTGCTGCTGCTGCTGCTGCTTTGCCTTTCGCCGGCGAACGTTTTCCATTACTACTCGTACTCTGTCGAACTTTTGATTGACGACCTGTGGTTTTCGTAGGCGCAGGAGCTGGCGAAGGTGTTCGTTCTTTCACTGGTTGAGTTTCATCGACTTCCATCGATTGTTCGACTTCATTCTCATTTGTTGTTGTTATTGTTGGTGGTGGTGGTGGTGAAACATGTCCATTGACAACTTTCGATGGTTGTTCGGAATCATCATGATTTCCATTGGTTAACGGTGGTACTTTGTCGGGATGAAGACATGTTTGACATTCACATTCGACATCATTCAGTGTTGTTGTCTCATCGGTTGGTAGAAGTGCTTTGATATCATGATCTTGTAGAACTTTTTTACATTTTATACAAACAAAACATTCCGAATGATAGATTCGTCCTGGTCGAATCCGACGAATGAATTCATCGGCTTGAACAAGATTTTGACAGGCGAAACAACGATGAATGAATTTCTTTACAAAATCATCTTTACAATAGAGTTTGCCATCGCGTGAATAACATTGATCGTTTAAAATATTTCGACAAACGGAACATCGGACACAATCCGGATGCCATAAATGATCGAGAACATTCGATAAATGCGAATTGTGCATTGGTTGTGAACATCCAAAACATGAACTGGGCGTCGTCGGTGGCATACTGAGAAAAAAAAACAATCAAAGTCAAATTGAAACAATTGGAAAGCAATCTACATTCGATTTGATTGACGTGTTGAGCGAGTAAAATTATTCACAGGTGAAAGAGCTACAGGTGGACGTCGACGTTGTTGTTGCATGTTTGAAAATATAACTGTATGTGTGTTCAATGCATACAAACAGTCGCACAGTCATTGTGTCGATGAACTTTGATTGATTTAAAATCGGCCAATGAAATGTTCACATCATAGAGTGACCGAACGAACAAGAAATTGAAGAAAAGGCGAATAAAATATTTTCAATGAAAAATTTTTTTGCTTAAATTTGAAGAAAAATATTGATTTTTTTTTCGTTCTCGATTGAACTGAGAGTATCAATTTACTACTGAACCAACTGCTCGCTACTAGTAATCGACCGGAACTGAACAAAAAAAAGAGAGAGAGAGAGATAGTCATGTGAATTGAACACAAGAACGAGTGAAGACGAGCGAAGTGATGGTGTTCGAAAAAGTAAATGATTCTAATTCGAAGAATAAACTTGACTGTTTTGGTTTGCAATTAGGATAATCAAACAGATAATAAATCGGCGAATTTTATTGGATTCGCTAATTTACCGAATCAAGTTCATCGAAAAATTGCTAAACGTGGTTTTGAATTTACTTTAATGGTCATTGGCGAAAGTGGCCTAGGCAAAGCAACATTAGTTAATAGTCTCTTTCTAACCGATATTTATCCTGAACGACATGTACCTACTGCTCAAGGTAAATTCAAATGTTTCTCTTCTTATTCAATCTTTGAATTCGAATAGAAAAAGTAAAAAATCCCATAAAAATCGACGCATCGACTGTCGAAATCGACGAACGCGGTGTGAAAGTTCGTTTAACTATCGTCGATGCCATTGGCTACGGCGATCGTCTCAATTGTTCGGATAATTCGAAAATCATTTCCAATTATATCGATCAACAATTCGAACGATATTTAACGGATGAAAGTGGTCTCAATCGACGTAATATCTCCGATAATCGAGTTCATTGTCTTTTGTATTTTATTTCACCATTTTCCCGAGGGTTTGCGAAAATGAATTCACATCGAATAATGACATTTCTTCTCTTCTCTATCTTCAGTCTCAAACCATTGGACATTGAATGTATGAAAGCTTTACATAATAAAGTCAATATCATTCCAATTATAGCCAAAGCCGATGCACTGACAACCGAAGAATTAGTTCAAATGAAAGAAACTGTATGTTATCGATCACGAGCCTATCGAACGTGATGAATTTTCACATTTAGATTCTCTATGAAATCGAAAAACATAAAATTCGAATCTATCGTATTCCGGAGTGTGATTCGGATGAAGACGATGAAATCAAAGAGAAAAATAAACAATTAAAAACATCACTTCCATTCGCCGTTATTTCCTCGGCACAAACCGTCGAAATTAAAGGCAGAAAAGTTCGAGCTCGAATGTATCCGTGGGGTTTAGTCGAAGTCGAAAATTCCGATCAATGTGATTTTCTCAAACTTCGAACGATGTTAACGTAAAACTTTAGAAAAAAAACACAACTTTCTTTTGAATTTTCCAGTTTGTTGGTTTGCAGAACTCATATGCAAGATCTTCAAGAAGTAACTCATGAAATTCATTATGAAACCTTTCGTTCCGAACGATTACAATTAAAAACTAGCGAAAAACAACGAAAATTAATCGAAGAAAAAGATAATGAAGTAAAAAAACGATCGCGTCGATTTCTTTCTTCCAAAATTATTTTCATTTCATCTGTTTCAGCTTCGTCGAATGCAAGCGATGCTATCGAAAATGCAAAGTCAATTATCGAAATCATAAATATTTGCTTTTTGTTTTTGTTCCTCGTGTTGTCTGTCTTGTACAAATAAATCAATGAATGAAATTTTAACGAACAAAGAACGAGCGTGCGATGACTCATCGACCTCCTATAGTCTACCATGCAATTTATGCGTTCCTCTTGCGTATATAAACGTGTATGGAGTCGGCAGACAAGTTAACTCTGATTCCGAAACAATCACAAGAAAATCTTTCGCCTTTTACTAAAGATTTCTGTGTTTCGGAATAATTCAATGAGTCTTATAGACTAATTTTTCATCGGCTCGCTTCGTGCGGGCTTTCAAAAAAAAAAGAAAAATAACCAGTTTTTTTCGTCAATTGTATATTTCATTCAATAAAAAAACAAACAGAGAAAAAGGCACTGTGGGATTCGAGTTTATTTTGTATTGCGATTGGATTGAAGTATTTAATTTGTCTCTCGAATATATTCGACGTAGTTTGCTGGTATGACACCTTTGTCTCCAACGCTGTTTCGTGCGTACCACCATAATGGTTCGACTTTTTTAATAACTAGTAGAATTTCTCCTTTTTTAAATGGAAGATCTTCGTCGTCCTAAAAAGAAAACGATCGATACAATCGAAGAGAGAGACGAATGAATTTTACTTTGCCGTCGAATTTGTATTTGGTTCGAACTTGAGGTTTGGGATGCTGAAACGAGAAGATGATGAATTACGTGGGCGTGAAAAAAGAAAACATACGATTCGAGTTAATGGTGATGTGTCTAATAATCGTTGTTTGTAAAAGTTAAGCAGATCTTTCATATTCGGAAATGTTTTATCGCCAATTTTGTAGATTGATTTGGCTGGTTCGTGAGTTACATTGATGATATAATGACTGACTTTTGAACCTTCTCTAGAATATCAATGGGATTCGAACGTGTGTCGAAAGTCATATGTCAAGATAACATACTTAACGCAAAGAACAAGATCGCCTTTGATTGTACTACTTGGTCGGACAAGAAATGTGCCGTCAGTTTGATTTTGTAAGGTTGTTATCGCTTCATCACGAGATAATTCTTCGAAAAGCCAACTGAAAAAAGGATAGAAAAATTCAAAATAGAGGATGAGTCAAATGAAATGTATCACCTGTCTTCGTCTGTAGAATCGAAATCAGCAACAAATCCTGTTGCTGTAAACGGTTTTTGATCTTTCACATTATTCATCCCATCTAACCGATCTAGAAGAAGAAAACTTATGCTTTTATTTATTCGAAGATCATGATTATCCTTTGACAAATATTTCAACTGTTAACTACCTGCTATGGTCATAATGGATGTGTTTAAAGGGTGTTGAATCGAACTATTGTTTTGTGATAAATGTGAAGCACATCAATTAGTTTTACGTCTCGATATGTACGTTTTTCTTTCTTTCGTTCGTTCTCGATGATGTGATCTCACAGGTCAGTTATTCGTATGTGTCGAATAATCGTTCTGTCTCCTAACTTTACTTTCTCTTTCGTATTCAAATAACGAACTGTGTAAGTAAATATCGTCGAACATAAAACGAGAAAGAGAGAGAGAGAGAAAAAAAAAGAAAGAGAAAAACTAGTACTTATCAAGTTGGCATGTGCATACGTTACTATTTGTAAATCGAGAAAAAAAATTGTGTCATACACTCAACTGCCGCTATTGTTTAATAAAAATCGATCATATTCAATTGATGTACATATATTCGGTCAACTGAATTTTTTTGTTCTCATCGTCATCTTTTGTTCTCATCGAATCAATCTTTTGTTGGCTAGACTAGTTAAGAGAGAACGAGAATATATATATATATATATGTATGTATGTATGCGTGCGTGTGGATGACTACTAATTTTACTGACTTGCTTCATTGCTCAAACAGACTCGATCTATGCATGCGTGTGTATATATATAGAAAAGATCATGATGTAATAATAAATTGTGTGTGTACATGAGCAGATGTTCTGTTTAGACTCATGTATACAGCAGGAGGTACTTATTTTTCCTCACTGTATCGTTTTTCTTTCTCTCGTGTTGAATACGAAGTTTTGTTTTGTTTGTTTATATTTGACTAAAAGAAGATATCGACGTGTCGATTAATGATCATTTGTAAGTTCATTGAAACCAAGGTTAATGTATCCTTGATGGGAAGATTCTTTCGATAAATACATATAATAGGAACAAAACAATGGGGTATACGAAAGACAGCGAAGATCTATGTACTTTCTGATCGGTTATAATAACCAGTAATTTATTTGTTTGCAGATGTCACTCACTCATGATTACTAGTGAGCAAAGAAAAAGCCATGAGAACAAAAACCATTATGATCAAATAAATTGCGATAAGCAAGTATAGACAACAAATCCGATTTGAAAACATAGAAGACAGCGTTTGTGAGAACACCATCCAAACAATTTGCCGATCATTCTATAAAATTCAAATTTTATTACATTTGCGATCTACTCTTTTTGAATTTCTGTGTAGTTTTAGACTTTTAAAAGATAGGCCATATGTAATGTAAACATAAATATAAAAGATTCACCATTTTTTAATAGAAGATGAAATGACCTAGTTCCTTTGTGTGACCTATATCACAAATATGAGGAGTAAAGAGTTACGTGGTGCAAGTTTTTCTTTAACGACAGTTATAATTTGTTAACAATTTTAAATTCGAATAGGGTGGGTCGACAAAATTGTTCAATGGTTTCGACTTGACGGTAACTCTTAAAAAATGTCGCATTGAGATGAAAACGTACTTTGTGTTTCTTCAGTTTAACCCATCGTGCTTTTTTGTATTTATTCAGTGCTCTGATAACAGAAAACGAATATAAATAGGCTGTTCTTTTTTTCGCTTGTAGTTAAAATTTGTTGTTAAAGAAAAGAAATGCACACAAACAATCTACACTGTTGGATTGTTGCTACTATTTTTAATAATTTGGTGATTCTCGCAGCAGTTCTTACGTTAGTAGAGTCAAAACATGCTACTAACAGAGAAAACTCAGGTATGTTTCTGCCTAGAAAGTGCGCCATTTTTTTAATTGTGATTTGCTTAGCTTGGGGGTGCTCACGGGTGATCTTATCGAGATTGAAGACTGCCACATAGCAGCCGTATTGAAAAATGGTGAAGTACTTGCTGCATCTGGTGAGGTGGCGACAATGTGAAAAAAGGCTTCTTCTTTTAGATTTCATAGTATTGTTTTGACTAGGTCCCAGTTATATAATCCATCAACGGGAATGTGGAAGCGTACTGGTAACGTGATAGTAGGCCGATGGAATTCTATTGCAGTTACATTACAAAACGGCAAAGTGTTACTTACCGGTGGATCCATTATTGATGATGTATGGTTGGTGAACACAAATGCGTGTGAATTATATGATCCAATCACAAGAAATTGGACAGTTATCAATAGTATGCACTACCCACGAGTTTGGCATACTGCATCTTTATTGCCAAACGGAAAAGTATTAGTTGTTGGAGGAACTGGAAACACCCTTAACGATTTGAATACTACGGAATTATATGATCCTGAAACAAATACTTGGTCATTAACTGGTGAAATGAATTATCCACGAATTGGGCATACGCAAACCACATTACTAGATGGAAAAGTATTAGTTACAGGTGGAGGTACGAACGGTGACTATACCGCTACTGCCGAACTATATGATCCATCAACGGGAAAGTGGACTCTTACCAATAGTATGGCAAACAAACGAGCATCTCATGCTGCATCTATGTTGAAAGATGGTAGAGTGCTAGTTACTGGAGGAGATCCAGATTTTAACCTATTCGCAACCGAGCTGTATGATCCTTCAACAGAAACTTGGATATATTCTGGTAACATGAGTTATGCACCCGTTGGTCATACATCATCTACATTATCGAATGGAAAAGTTTTGGTTGCTGGTGGAGAAGGTCCTTTCAGCTCAACTAATACTACTGTAATATTTGATCCAGTAGCATTAAATTGGACAACAACTGATAGTATGCACGAAAAACGATATATGCATACAGCATCTACACTTGAAGATGGAAGAATTTTAATTGTTGGCGGTGCATACAGTACAACTGTTGAATATTATGAGCCGTAACAAGCTGATTAAGACTAGACAATTTGCTTATCATACCTTTTGGATTCGAAAACGATTTTAAACTGTACTCTATGATTTCGTATTACACATTAAATCAGTAAGAAAGTTGTGAAAAATTACTAGAATCAGCTGTTTTCCTTCTCTCATGTTGAATACGAAGTTTCGTTTTGTTTGTTTATATTTGACTAAAACAAGTTATCTACTAGTCGATTAATTACATATATATATACGTATCATAGGAACAAAACAGTGGAGTATTTGAAAATGTTGCTGTTCAAACAATTTGTCCATAAAGATTCCATAATTGAATAGTGATTGTTGAATCTTGTTTATGCGTAGATAAACATTGATAGAGTAAATATTGAAATTGTTGACGAACAAAATCATTATTAATGATTTGTTCTAAGATAATTTCATCGTGATAAGAAAGTAATTTCTCGAGAATATGTATGAGATTTAAACGAGTTGATTTTATTAATTCAATAAGAATTCGTTCGATAACTAAGAGAAAATACGATGAATGACAACCTAAATAATTCATTGATTTAGATTAATCAATCGAAAGAACAATCCAATCTACCAATTTGTTCGATAATAATCTGAATTTTATTTGTTAGACATTCGTTTTTAATCAAAAATAGAAGTAAATCAATAAATTTTCGTATATGTTCAATAAGATGTTGTTGAATATTTGTAATCATATGAAAACTAAAGACTATAGTTAATAATTGCTTAAGAATTAATTCGTATTTATTATGTTGAAGAATTTGTCGAAGATTGTCTTTGATTAAATCAAATATTCGATCGAGTGTATCGATAACGATCATTTGAACTTCGATATTCATTTCAACTGAATGTACAAACATTTTCTGTAAAAATTCACCATAAATTTCCAAGAAATCCAAAGAATGCTTCGGCAGAATTCTTGCTGCTGTTTGATTTGTTCGTAATCGACAAAGATCATTTGTCATCTGTTCGATTTGACATTTTTCATTGAGTTTCTTTTTTCGTACGAGATGTTGCAATTGAATTGCGTATTCTTTTGGCGTAAGATCGTTCGGTGTCGAACGAATGATTGCAAGAGTTAACGCGAGTTTTTTATAGAAATTTTCATTGTAGAAAACTGTTTGAATATTCATATCTAGAAAACGATAACAGTAGGTTGAACTTTCGTGTCTTTTATTGAAAACAAACAAAACAAAAACGTTATAAACTGGCGAACATTTGAAGATAATGTTGTGCAAATGATGAATTCGGAATCATGATGATTAGACTTGGCATACCGAGTTGAACGACATAACTAAATGATCAAGAGAGAGATGAATGAAAAAGAGAAAGGAAATATAGAAGTTTACCCGGGTAATTGAAGAGTTTCGAGCAGTGTTTTTTCGAGTGAGACGAGTTTCAGTTCGTGTCTATCACGATCTTCGTAATAAACGCCGAGATTGTCGAGACTGTATTTGCCTTCTTCATCCCAAGGTGCTCGATTTTCGAACATCATTGCTAACTGATCGATTAATCTGAAGAAATAAATTGATTTTTCATTTCGAAAATCTTCTAGTCAACGAATCAACCTTGTAGTTTCAGCAAATTCTTTGATATAATCCGTTTGGCCGTGTTCAGGATAGAGAAATACGACGGGAAATGTTAGCGATTGATCTGTCTCGTTGATTTTTATACAACTACCAGCTGGATTCGCATTGATATCGAAGATGTCAAATTTAGGATCGACTTGGAGACGAATTTTTCGTTGCTAAATGACCGAAGGAATCGATATTTTTTTTCTTCTCGTTATTATTCGTACTTTGACAGCTGCAAGGACTTTATCTTGTTCAGTCTTTTGTTTTCGTTCTCGACCTTGTTGTTTACGTTCATCACGTTCTTTTTCTTTCTAAAAATCGATCTCGAAACATTTACAATCTCCTGATTTTACTTGTAATTTCGCTGCTCGATCGTTCATTTCAGTTAATTTCGTATGATTAGGTGAAACCAAAAAAAAACAAATATACATTTTGACAGAAAAAAGAGATTCCTAAAAAATCATTACTGTTAATCCTGCCGAGCACCACGTTAAAACTTCGTCATATTTCTCTAATTTCATACAGCATTCAGCAGCTTTGACAAACGCTTTCAAATGATCCGGTTTGCATTTTCTCGATAGAACGCAATCTCGTACAGCCGATCGATAGTTTCCAAGATAGAAATTCGATGTTGCCCGATTACAGAACAGAACAGCATTGATTGTCGGATCAGGACAACGTTGTTTAATACCTTCGGTATACGCAAGAATTGCATTACGATATTTTTTCAATTCGAAATATTTATTTCCTTCATCTTTATATTTATTTGCTCGATCTATTCATCAAAAACAAAAGTTCGAATTGATTGAATGGCAAATGAACTACCTAATGGTGTATCATCATCATCCTCCCATTTCAAAGCTTGAAGAGCTTCGGTAGCCGGGTGAAGTTCAGCACCGGGTTCAGGCATTTCTTTGAGAAAAAATGGATGAGTTTCGAGATCCTATTATGTTTATATGTAGATAAATATCAATCGAGAGAGATAATTAACAGCTTACTTTCCAAAAAGCATCATCGAGTTGACCTTTTGGAAGATTATCTTTATCTTCATAAAGTTTATCGATGAACTCATCGAGATTTTTATCGAGTTCTTCTGCTGTTGGTTGTGCGGTCATTTATCTGGAACAAAATCAATCGTTTGGTTTTGTTGGATTTATTTCATGTGAATTTCTTTTTTGCTCAAGAACAATCATCACACAGAACAAACAAACAAAGAAGACATTTTCCTAGTGTTTTGTTTTGTTTTTTCTCAATTGTCTGCATGCCGTTGGAATGAATTGGCTGATCCTTGATGATCAATTCACAGAATAGATATTAAAAAAAAGAAAGATAACACAAAAACTGGCTTGCTGTACAAAGAAAATAAAAGATTCATTCAATGTCTCTCAAGTACGAGCCGTTTTCGAACGATTGAGATCATCATACAATGGCAACAATTCGATATATCGTGTTCCCATGTACTTTTTGTGATAACTAAATCGATATGAAACATAGAAATGAAGAATGAGAGAGGTTTGTCTTACGTTAAAGCTTCGGTTGCTTCTTCACGTGATCCGAATTCTGCATACCAAATCGGAGGTTTACCACGCGGAGTATTCTCTTGTTCAAGTCGAATCGGTACAACTGGACTGAAGAACTACGAGCAAAAAAACAACAGCAATTTCATATATTAATCCTTTTTTTTCCTCATATACTTCAAAAACTTCTTTTTCTCCAGCTTCAAACGGTACACCACGAATTTTCATTGTGAATGATATCGACATTGGTCCTACGAAATCAATTCTTCAAGATAGGAGGAGAAGAAAAAAACAACAAGATTCTTCTCACTTTTAACTCCACTCGATTGATAATTGCTATTATTATTATTATTATTTCCACTGTACGAATTATAATTGTTCCCTGTGGGTCCGTTGTATTGATTATTATAACCACCTTGATTTCCTGATCGATTCGATCCATAGTTTTGATTTTGTTGTTGTTGCTGCTGCTGCTGCTGCTGTTGTTGTTGTTGTCCTCCGCTGCCACTGCCAGTGCCTCTTTGTCGCGCCATATTTTGTGTATCATTCATAATCGAAGCTCGAGCTTCGGCATACGTCGATTTAAATACTTCGATATATCGATGTCCCATCGTCATACGATTGAACTCTAAAGCTCGTAGAGCATTGTCCATATTCGCAAACGCAACAAATGCTTCTCCTGCTGGCTTGCTCGCTGAAATATGCACGCCATTCTGAGCTATATCCAGGCCTACGACGAAACGAACGTATTTATACATTTTCTGAAGATTTTTTTTACCTTCGAAAAATCGAATAACATCATCTTTACTCGAATTATACGGCAAACCACGTAGACGAACGACAGGCTCTTGCCAATTGTCGTTATTGTCATTATCTGAATTAGTATTACTATTTTCATTGTTTTTAGTCATTTCCAACATATCATCCGAATTGGATTCGGACACTTCGATGTAACCTAATGAATATAAGAAAAATTCTCGTCAATAAATAAATCAAAAATGAACTCATGTGATGATACGTACGACTACCGAGATTCTTTTGATGGAAAGATTTTGCATTTTCGAAATCATCTTGACTGTCAAGTACAACGAAACATTCGCCAGTTGCACGGCCAGTATCATTTTGTGTAAAATTGATTTCACGAATTTTACAACCCTGTAAAAAATGTTCGATCTCGATTTTCGTTGTATTCCATGGTAAACCACGAAGACGAACAATAAAATTATTATTATTATTATTATTGCCGTATGAATCGCTCATAATTAATCAAAAAACGATGAAAATTTTATTATTCTCGTCTTGTAAAAATCATTGTAGACAAGTTAACCAATAGGAAAACATTTATCTCTCGTTGGATTTTCCAACACATTCATGCACATGAAAACAACCAATTACAATCCATTATTTATCACATTGTTAATCATCGGGTAAACATTGGAGAAAAGCAAAAAAAACACATACATACTGTACTCAATCAAAAAATGGATGCTCAAGATCCAACGTACTATAATTCAATGATTCCACCGTTAGGTGTATCAACAACTGATGTCAAATATAATCACTATGAGAACAATGCTAATGAAAATAAACCATTCAATGATGTCAATGGAATGATACAACAAATAATGGCAATTGTCGATCAAAGTTTAGATGAAGCTCAAACACGGTTTGTTGAATTGAACGAACGAACGAATTTGAATTATGTGAAATCTTATTGTTGTTTTTTTTATTTCAATAGAAAACATGCATTCAATCAAAGTCGACTTAAACCTGCTTTTTTTCAAGTTCTATGCGAAATCAAAGAGAAAACCGCGATAAATATTCGAAATTTTCCCGAAGATGAACCGCCCGATGCTCAATTAATGCGTTTGGATAATATGTTGCTAGCTGAAGGCATCGCTGGACCCGAACGTCTCGGCGGTTCATCGACATCAGCTGCTAGTGCCAATGCTGCCGCAAGCATCAACGATGAATCGACACTTGAACATGGCGATTATCGAGCGAAATTAACACAAATTCGACAGCTCTATCATAGTGAATTGGAGAAATACGTATGTGTTATTGATTTCGTGTTGAAAATGAGACGATAATCGAGATGTTTTCATTAGGAACAAGCCTGCAATGATTTCACGAGTCATGTTGTCAATCTTTTACGTGAACAAAGTCGAGCACGACCGATTTCACCGCGAGAAATCGATCGTATGGTTGCAATTATTCGAAAGAAATTCTCGTCGATTCAATTACAATTGAAACAGAGCACTTGTGAAGCCGTTATGATTCTTCGATCGAGATTTCTCGATGCACGGTAGAGAAACGATTTTCGATATGATTTCCTTAGTTTTTTTTTGGTTTTAGACGAAAACGACGTAATTTTAGCAAGACAGCAACCGAAGTTCTCAATGAATATTTCTATTCACATTTATCGAATCCGTATCCAAGCGAAGAAGCCAAAGAAGAACTCGCTCGTAAATGTGGCATTAGTGTTTCTCAAGTAGAACTATCTCTCGATAGAATTTCGATTTAATTCATTGATTATTATTATTCTAGGTTAGTAATTGGTTTGGTAATAAACGTATTCGATATAAGAAAAACATTGGTAAAGCTCAAGAAGAAGCGAATTTATATGCATCGAAATTAGCTAATCAAGCGGCACAGGGCGTCGGTGGAATGCGTCGAGATAGTGATAGTTCACAGCCAAGCGAACGATAATAATCAAAATACGCAACAATAACAAAAAACAAAAGTCATCGTTTCTATTTGTGTGCAATTCGAATCTCATTTTACTCATTTTAAAAATCTTCATGTTGTATTTGCTTCTCTCTCTCTCTCTCTCAAGTTCTCTATTTTGAGTGTAGTCACAATATAGTTGTACAGTTTTGTTCTTTCTCTACGCATTTTCGTAGTTATTCATTGTATTTCATGTATTACTGTTTGTTTGTTTGTTTGTTTCAAGTCTTTTTTTATTATTCTAATTATGATAAAACACAAAAATCAAACATATGGAGAAAAAAATCATTTATCTGATGTTTGTTTTGCTAATAAATCTCGAATTTGACATAAAACTTCGATTTGATCAGGCGCAGCAAGCGGAATCATTGTTTCATTTTCTTGACTTTTTCTCGATGTTATTTGATGTAATTTATTAATAGCTTTAATAAGAAAAAATAAGGCTAATAGAATAATAATTAATGATATGATTGTTTGAACAAATTTCCCATAACGAATGACAACAGGTGGTTGATTTTTGTAAACGAAATTTTTCATTTGAATCGTTAGATTAGCGAAATCAACGCCACCAAGTACAAAACCCAGTGGTGGAGTAATAAGATCATCGACAAATGATTGAACCACATTGACTACAGCTGTACCAAGAACGATACCAATAGCTAAATCAATGACACTACCTCGAAGTGCAAAACTAAATTTGAAAACAAAAACAAAAAATATTCTCTATAAGAATCTTCGTGTCTATGCATACGATTGAAATTCTCGACAAAAATTGCTACAACAAGCAGACATTGTATCCAATCGAATGAGTGTATGCAACTAGTCAGATTTCGTTCGAATATATACGCAATCGTTGATAAGAAGAGAAGAAGAAGAAGAAAAAGGTCAATGTCAATTTCGTGCATCCAGTTTCAACTACGAGGCAAATTAACTTACCAATTGAACGAAAAAAAGAAAAAGAGTGACTACTCAATGATGTAATATTTATTCATTTTGAATATATGAGTTTTATGATTTGAAAGGGAATTTATTGTGAAATATTAGAAAAAGGTTGTCGCATTAGAACATCTCGAATTTCACGTAAAACTTTAATTTCTTCAGTTCCTCTATCGATCACATCTTCGAGTTGTTTTTTCTTTCGTGCTGCATAGTCATTTAAACGATTGGCACCACGAACAACAAAAAATAAAGCAAATGCAACGATGAATAACGATATAACGGCTTGAAGAAATTTTCCATATCGAATAACTACAGGCGGTTGATTTTTGTAAACAAAATTCTTCATTTGAATTGTTAAATTAGCAAAATCAACGCCACCTAACAGAAGACCAAACGGTGGAGTAATAATATCATTGACTAACGATTGAACAACAGTAGTAAATGCTGTACCAATAACAATGCCAATGGCAAGATCTAAGATATTTCCTCGAAAAGCAAAACTAGACAAACAAAACACATAGATTTAATCAACAAAATATTCAATCATACTCTCTAAAATCTTTACAAAAACTTGAACAACAACGACACACGCCAGCCATGTGAATCTAAAAGACGAATAATTAGTTTCTCAGACAGTAAGTCTACGATCGACAAGATTGTTCTTTCTCATTAGACGTTCGTATATGTATTTGCATGCCATAAACAAATGATAAATGAATGCATTCCTCTACGTAACGTATCAAATATGTTCTCTCCAACCGATTGGTTATCAATTTCTATGCATGGAATCTCGACAAATGGATAAGAAAAAGAGAAAGAAAGATCTTTTCTATTTCATTTGATCACCGGAATAGATATTTAGTTTTTAGTTTATTAATATCTGACAGATACAAATCGAGCACAAAAAGAAAAAGAAAGAAAACAGAGAAGCAAACAAAAAGAAGAAGAAGAAGAATATAGTTCTATCGTCGAATTTGCTGGTGTAGACTGAGCATTTGCGATGTAATTAATGGTTTCTAAAAATGACAAATTTATTTAGCTAAACAAATCAACGATTATTTTACTTGGGCATAGAATGAAGGTGGTTCTTGCGTTTTAAGCCGTTTAGCAACAGGTTCATGATTTTCTTGCATTGCCTAAACGAACAAAAACGAATAATAAATTCAAAAAAAAAATCATTTCTCTTACAAGTAAGTGTGCATGTTGTTGTTCTTGATTGATAAGCATTTTATGTGGGGGTGCATGACAATTTTCTTGAGCTATCTGTATTGATGTTTCTTCAGCAGCAGGAGGAGGAGGAGGAGGTTGTTGTTGCTGCTGTTGTGGTGGTTGTTGTGATTGATCTTCTTCTTCGACAATAAACTCTCGTTTACCATAAGGTATGTCCATTCCATAGAAAGCACTAAATCAAAAAAAATTCGAATGCAAATACATCGACGTTTGCAATTGATGAACATACTCTTGATGAGGTAGAGGAAGTTGTTTGAAAAAATTATCATTTAATGCTTGTTCAGCTGTAATACGTTTATTTGGATCGAACGTTAGAAAACGTTTCATAAGATCCAATGAAAAACTTGGATGTCCATTAGGAAAGACTCGTTTCATCCATTGCTCAATACTACAATTACTATAACTAAACAAATCGAGAAAATGAGACGATCAAATTCGAAAAAAAGTCAATATTTTACTGTATAGCCCGAAAACCTTCTTTAATCAAACGTTGATGTTCTGGCATTTGTTTCATTCCAGGCCATTCACTATCTGTAAACAATCGAAAATACTTTCGATTTAGTTTTTGATACCCAAAAAAATGCGAACCTGTTGGATAGCCAACGACTTGAAAGATTTTTTCTAATGCATCACGATTGAATGGCGATGAAGCTTTGATATCATCTTGTTTGCAATGAAACAATGGTTCGAGTGTTAATAATTCGTATAAAATACAGCCAATAGCCCAAAGATCTATTCGAATCAAACAGAGATGAATTTCCTTGTTCTTAGTTTCGTTTACCGATAGCTTTTGTATGATGATGACTACCAAGGAGTAGTTCCGGTGATCGATACCACAGTGTTACAACGACTGGATCAATTTTACTCAATGGTATTAAAGGTGCATTGAATAATCGTGCAAAACCCATGTCAGCTATTTTCACTCGACCACGTTCGTTTCCATCGCCCATTAATAAAATATTTGCTGGTTTCTAACAAACAAACAAAAAACAAATAAAATACTTTGAAACATGTTGTTCATACTAAATCTCGATGTAAAACCCAATGGGAATGTAGATAATGTATACCAGCAAGAATTTGATAGAGTATCGATTTGATCATTCCTGGCGCACAATTAACTGTTTTTTTCGATGCTTTAGCTGCTCGATGATATTTAATAATATGCTAAATGAAAAAAATCAATTGAAATTGACACGAAAGAAATCTATTTCGTCATCATACCCAAAGATCATGTTCAGCAAAATCAAATAATAAAGAAACTCGACGATCAACATGGGATAAAAAGACACGTTGTAAATTAATAAGATTTACATGATTAAGTTCTCGAAGTAACTAGAAAACAGATTATTGATTATTTTTATATTTAGAAAATTCTTTCGAAATCATTTACAGCGATTTCTCGTATGGCACTATTTGACATTGATTGGCCAGTTGCTAGGGGGAAAAATAAACAGACAAAATGTGAATTAACAATCTAGTTGCGCTGTAGAAATCTGTTTACCATCGATTTGTTTCAATGCATACTCAGTTGTATCCGAACCGTCTTTTCGTTTTGCTTTGAAAACTTTTCCGTACGTTCCTCGACCGATCATACGACCCTGAAAATCGAACAGATCTTCGACCGTTCGTCGACTATGATCTTGTTGAGTTCGAAATTCAAAATCCATTGATGAATTACTATGATGTTCTTTGTTTTCAAAGGATATTTAAGTCCTCATCTTCAATCGAAACTATTCACTTCGTCTAAAATTTCAGAAAATAAAAACTGAATCTTTGTACTCATAACAATCGAGAATGAAATTAGCCAATGACATAGACGTCGAGTGTTTCTCATGATTGGTCATGTATTCGAACAATAGAGAAACAGGATTCGTCATCATCAGCAGCGTTGGTTTGTTTGTTGTCTTCATTCATTTCAATCGGAAATTTCAACAGAAACATGGGTGGAAGAAATATTAGTACCACGAAAAGTGGAAAATATATGAATCCAACGGATCAAGCTCGTAGGTTTTTGTATTTCGTAATAAATTCGAGAAAAATAGGCTTTCGTTTTTTCTTAGGCAAGGAAGCGAGAAAAAAAGAATTGAAGAAGAATAAAAAACAACGTCAAATCGTTCGAGAAAGTGTTTTGAAAAATAAAAATCCCAAAAGTTTAATCTCCGAAATGGAACATCTCGATCGAATGGAATACGATCCTGTCAATCCAGCGCCGTATAACATCAAAGTTCTTCAAGAAAAACGAAAGAAAGTCAAAGAAACATGGGATCGTGTTTATCGACTTTATGTAAGACCGATAGACAATCAAGTTCGATTCATCTTTGTTTGTTTTTCTAGTCGAAAGAACAACCAGAATTAGTTTCACATATGGATGGATTGTTAGCTGAATACGAAAAATCACGTGCACAATTGATAACTTGGTTTGGTAAGATTTGGATTTTCAATTCGAAGAAAATCTTGATTTCGTTTCTTTTTTGTTGTAAAATAGAATCTGTCAAAGAAACACAACGTGTCACTTTGGATGAAATTCCTTTACCAGATTTACCGAGCGGTTCATCAACAGGTGATTTCAGTGGATCAGCATCTGGTTATTCCGATGCTCCAAGAAGTATTTTGAAACACAAAGAGTAAGAGATCTTATTTATTTTTGTTTAAAAATTGAATCTTTTTGTTAAAAGTGCAATAGAACAACCACACCGAATCGTTATTACGAAAAAACCACCAGGACCACCACCTGGTCGACCACCAATACTCAGTGATAATGAAGATATCAGTGACGATGAAGAAGAAGGTAAAAAGATCAGGATTAATTCGAAATAAGATCGAATGAGAGTTTTGTTTTAGAAGCACCATTGACAACGATCAAAGTTCCACCACCCAATGGTACGTAGATATATTACACGTTTTGCTCTATTCTGAGAGTATAAATGACTTTCGTAGAACGACGACAACTTCGATTTGCTGACCCATCATCAACGATACCGAAACCACCGGGTTTTAGTCGATGGAGTGATAATATTCCGAATGAAGAAGCAGAATTCGGCACACCAGTTACTGTTTCTGCACCACCACAATACAATACAGTCTGTCTTTCTTTTGATTTTATTTAAATACAACAAAGATATTATTCTTCGTAGGAACGACCAATGATGATGCCACCGCCACCATTTCCACCACCACCTCGTGGTTAGTTCATTCTTTTTCTTTTCCATGATATCTTGAGTA
>Ga0209922_100944_pt1 | contig 30588 bp, 26 predicted proteins | sample ThiBiot_500_biof_FD_183946 | JGI IMG/M metagenome (GOLD analysis project Ga0209922, IMG submission 183946) | Wastewater bioreactor microbial communities from Cape Town, South Africa - Thiocy_expt_500_biof (SPAdes) | ecosystem: Engineered > Bioreactor > Thiocyanate-remediating > Anaerobic-Aerobic ... | reverse complement strand
GGCGTGCATTCGTCGAGCTGCATGACGATGTCCGAGTTCAGGATCGTCTGGATCTGCATGCTGACCTCGGGCGACATGAAGAGCTTGTCGCCGTTGACGGGGGAGGCGAAGTGCACGCCCTCTTCGGTGATCTTGCGCATCGCCCCCAGGCTCCAGACCTGGAAGCCCCCCGAGTCGGTCAGGATGGGCCTGTCCCACTGCTCGAAGCCGTGCAGCCCGCCGAAGTCTTTCACGATGTCCAGGCCCGGGCGCATCCACAGGTGGAAGGTGTTGCCCAGGATGATCTGGGCGCCCATCTCGCGCAGGCTGCGCGGCATCACGCCCTTGACGGTGCCATAGGTGCCCACGGGCATGAAGATCGGGGTCTGCACCACGCCGTGGTTGAGCGTGAGCGTGCCGCGCCGCGCGTGGCTGGAGGGGTCGTTGGCGAGAAGTTGGAATTGCAGCATGGGCGGCGATTGTCCCAGAGTGCCTGGCCTACACTGACCGGGTACAGCAAGGAGGAAACATGCTCAGGATATTGATCGCCGTCGATGGCTCCGAACTCGCGCTGGACGCCGTGCGCCACGGCCTCGAACTGATGCGCCGCGGCGGCCTGCGGGCCACGCTGGTGCTGGGCCATGTGCAGGAGGAGGCGAGCTTCATCGAGCTGGCCACGCAGGGCGCCGATGCCGTGGCCGAGGCCAGCGTGGCCGCGGGCCGCCACCTGATGGCCAGCGCCGTGGCGCTGGTGGAGGCCGCCGGCGTGCCCTACGAGACCGAAATCGCCCTCGGCCCCGTGGCCGCCACGCTGGTGGACATGGTGGAGAACTGCGGCTGCGACGCGCTGTTCATCGGCGCGCGCGGCCTGGGCGGCCTGCGCGGCGCTTGGCTGGGATCGGTGTCGCAGGCGCTGGTGCACCAGAGCCCGGTGCCGGTCACGGTGGTCAAGCACGCCGATCCGGACGACGACAACGAGGGAGCGGGCGAAGACGAGGACGGCGGCGAGGATTGAAGGCCGCCGCCTTCATGGCTGCGTGACGGGGCCACCGGGGCTGGCGAGCCCCTCCTGCACCACCCCGGCCAGCCAGTCCATCACCACGCGCACGCGCCGCGAGAGATTGCGGTGGTGGGCATAGACCAGGGTCAGGGGCATGGACGGCGCCGGATGCGCAGGCAGCACCTCCACGAGCAGGCCGCTCGCGAGCAGGTCCCGCACGCTCAGGCGCGGCATCTGGATCAGGCCCAGGCCGGCAAGGCCGGCGGACAGGTAGGCCTCCGCGTTGTTGACGGTGACCGCGCCGGCCATGGCATGGCGCGTCACGCCGCCGCTGCCGTCCTGCACCTCGAAACCCACCGGGCGCGCGCCCAGCGTGCCCGTGTAATGCACGAGGCGGTGGCGGGCGAGATCTTCCAGCGCGTGCGGCGTGCCCATGGCCTGCAGGTAGGCAGGACTGGCGCAGTTGGCCTGGTGCAGCAGGCCCAGGGGCCGCGCGACGAGGTTCGCGTCGCCCACGGGGCCCGCGCGCAGCACGCAGTCGAACCCCTCGCGCACGAGGTCCACGCGGCGGTCGGTGCTGCTGAGCTCCACCTCCAGCGCGGGATGGCGGCGCAGCAGCTCGGGCAGGCGCGGGACCACCACGTTGCGTGCAAGCCCCGTGGTCATGTCGATGCGCACCCGTCCGCGCAGCGGGGCGCCCTCGGGGTACTGGAACATGGCCTGGAATTCGTCGAGATCGGCCAGCAGCCCCTTGCAGCGCTCGTAGCAGGCCTGCCCGTCCTGCGTGAGCTGCACGCGCCGGGTGGTGCGGTGCAGCAGCCGGGTGCCGAGCCGGGTTTCGAGCTGCCGCACGGCCAGCGAGGCGCTGGCCTTGGGCAGGCCCAGCGCCGCGGCAGCCTGGGTGAAGCTGCCCAGCTCGGCCACGCGCGCGAAGACCTGCATGCACTCTATGGGACTCATGGTGGCTTATTGGTCTGTAAATTTGAACAAACAAATCGATTTTCGATTATTTATCAAGGCTGGATCGATCAATACAGTGTGGGCATCCCATCCCAAAGGAACCTGCCATGACCTCCACCGCATCCTCCACCCCCATCGCGCTCGTGACCGGCGGCAGCCGCGGCCTGGGCCGCAACGCGGCGCTCCAGATCGCGCGCCAGGGCATCGACGTGATCCTGACCTACCGCAGCCGCGCCGACGAGGCGCAGGCCGTGGTCGCGGAGATCGAGGGCCTGGGGCGCCGCGCCGTGGCGCTGCCGCTCGACGTGGCGCGCAGCGGCACCTTCGCGGCCTTCGCGGCGCAGGTGCGCGAGGCGCTGGCGCGCGTGTGGTCCGCCGAGCGCTTCGACTTCCTGGTGAACAACGCGGGCATCGGCATCCACGCGCCCTTCGCCGAGACGACCGAGGCGCAATTCGACGAACTGGTGGCGGTCCACCTCAAGGGGCCGTTCTTCCTCACGCAGGCGCTGCTGCCGCTGCTGCGCGACGGCGGGCGCATCGTCAACCTGTCCTCGGGCCTCGCGCGCTTCGCGCTGCCGGGCTACGCCGCCTACGCGGCGATGAAGGGGGGCGTGGAGGTGCTCACGCGCTATCTGGCCAAGGAGCTGGGGCCGCGCGGCATCGCGGTGAACGTGGTGGCGCCGGGCGCGATCGAGACCGACTTCGGCGGGGGTACGGTGCGCGACAACGCCCAGGTGAACGCCTTCGTCGCCTCGCAGACGGCGCTGGGCCGCGTGGGCGTGCCGGACGACATCGGCGGCGTGGTCGCATCGCTGCTGCTGCCCGCGAGCCGCTGGATCAACGCGCAGCGCATCGAGGCCTCGGGCGGCATGTTCCTGTGAGCCCTGTCGCAGGCTGTTTCGGTGGTTTGCTATTTAATTGGTAGCTAATGGCGCTTGCCAGATAAGCGCTCAGGCCGCTTTTTTCCACTGCTGAGCCTGGCGCTGCAGCTTGCCGTGCGGCAGGGTGGCCAGGCGCGTGAACAGGCGCCGGCAGTAGCCGCTGATCCACAGGCATTTGTTGAGCTCGTCCACGGGCAGCGGGCCCGAGACGACGACGATGCCGTTGGCTTCGTCGAGCGCCCCCGCGGCGCGCAGGCGCCGGCGCTGGTGCGTGGCCCAGGACTGGATGCGCGCCGGGCTGCCGTGCTGGTGCATCTGGCCCGTGTGCCGGTCGAAGGCGATGGCCACGCTGTCGGTCTTGAGCTTGAAGCGGCGCTCGCCCGTGACGGCACTGGGCGTCTCGCGCATGTCGTACAGGTAATAGCTACCGGCCTTGAGCTCGTATTGCAGGTCCATGGTCTCCTCCTCCGGTGGGCATTGTTGCGGGGAAGGCCCGCGGGCAAAGGCAGGAAAACCGGGCGAAGCCGGCGCCTTATCGAAGGCTGGCCGGCTGCACGCCGATAGTCAAAGCCTTATGACCACCCCATGGCCGATAGCAGAGATGGCCGCCTGCGATTGTGTGCCCGCCCCGGCGCCGCTTCAAGCCGCGGCGCGGGGCAAACCGTAACCGGATGTGATGAGCGCCCCGGCGCGCGAAACTTCTCCCCCCTCCACCGGCCGCCGGCAGGCGGCTTCCGGCGCAGGCCGGTCAGAAATCCACCAGGCTCACGCCCACGCTGAACACGGTGCGCCTGCGGTTGTAGTCGATCAGGCTGTCGCCGTAGCCGGAGAACAGCTGCGTGTGCAGGCGCAGGTTGGTGCGCCGGCCCACGAAGCTGGTGCCCAGGCTTTGCAGCCATTCCAGGCGCACCGAGCCGCGCGCCGTGGCGCCCAGCGAGTGGCGCGCGGTCAGCGACAGCGTGTTGTCCGGGTTGGGGGTCCAGGCCACGCCCAGCTCGGCGCGGCCCACGTAGTTGCTGATGCCGGGGTTGTCGTCGTTCGCGGCGCTCTCGTGCAGGCGCTTCCAGATGCGGCCGGTGATGCGCCAGCGGTCGGCAAGCTCCATGCCGCTCATCAGGTACACGCGGTTCCAGCTGCGCGACAGCGGCAGGCTCTGGCCGTTGGACTGGTGCACCAGGCCCAGGCCGCTGTAGCGCCAGCGCCAGCCCCAGGGCAGCCGCGCGTCGGTGGGGTAGACGTACACGATCTCGGGCTCGTGGTCCGTGTTGCGGAACGGCCGCGAGATGTCGGGGCTGAACAGCTGCCAGTACGACTGCTGCGTGTAGCCGAACCACAGCGAGTCGCGCAGGCCGGGGTTGCTGCGCGGGAGCAGGCCCTGGGCGAGCTTGGTGCGCACCGACAGCTGCATGCGCATCTCGGTGCGGCGGTAGTCGATGGGGCTGGTGGCGTTGTTCTCGGGATTGCCGGAGGTGGGCTGCCGGTTCACGTTGTTCGCGCCCACCACGGAGACGGTCATGGGCCGGTAGCCGCGGAAGCGGAAGGCGCCGCAGTCGCTGCCGGCCTCCAGCTCCCAGAAGCGCGAGAGCGTGCCGTACTGCGCGTCGCGGCAGCCGTCCACCTGGACGGCCTCGGCGGTGTGCGTGGCGGGCGGCGTGGCGTCCACGGGCGGGGGCGGCGCGTCCCCTGGGGCGGCCGGCTGCGCGCTGGCCGAGGCCGCGGGCGCCTGCCAGGCCTGCTCGCCGGCCCACCGGTCGAAGCAGGCCAGGCGCGCCTGGCTGTCACCCGCCAGGGCCGCGCACTGGCGCCAGCCGGCGTCGCCTGCGGCGGGGGCTGCGGTCTGCGCGGGGCTGGCCAGGGGCAGCGCGGCGCCGAGCAGGGCGGCGCAGCAGCGCAGCGGCAAGGGCAGGGCGCGCGTCATGGCTGGGGGCCTCCGATCTTGCGCAGCGTGAAGGCGTAGGGGCGGTCGGCCTCGTCGGTCCATTCGCCGCGGATCTCGCGCGCGCAGCTGCCCTCGACCACCTGGCCGAACCAGTTGCCGGTCACCTTTCTGCCGTCGCGCGATTCCTCCAGCGTCAGCTCGCCGCGGTTCACGTCGCCCACCACGACGGCGCTGGAGCCGGGCCGCAGGATGTGTCCCTTGACCGTGCCGTCCCATTCGGGGTGCGGGCCCAGCTCCAGCACGATGGGGCCGCTCTGGCCCGGCATGTCGGCCTGCCAGCGGCCGACGAGCTCGGGCTGCTCCATCTGCGCGGCCGTGGGGCAGGCGGTTTTTGAATGATTTTGGGCGCAAGCGCTTATCAGGCAAGCGCTGGCAGCTATCAAAAATGGGGTGATACGCATGGTGTTCAGTCCGGTGCGGCCGCGGCGGCCTGCGCCTTGCGCGCGAATTCCTCGCGCAGCTGGCGCAGCTTGTCGCGCGGGTTCTCGCGGGCGGTGGCGGCGTCGAGCTTCATCTCGGCGATGAAGCGGCTGGGCTGGCAGGCGACCATCTCGCGGCCCTTCTTGCGCTTCTTGGTCCAGCCCACGGCCAGCGTGCGCTGGGCGCGGGTGATGCCCACGTACATCAGGCGGCGCTCTTCCTGCAGGCGGGCGGCGGTGTCGTCGCTCACCTTTTGCTGGCGGCCGGCCAGGATGACGTGCGGCCACTCCAGGCCCTTGCTGGCGTGCAGGGTGGAGAGCACCACCATGTCCTGCTCCTGCTCGCGTTCGGAAATGGTGGACAGCAGCGCGATGGTCTGCGCCACTTCGAGCAGGCTCTTGGTCTCGCTTTGCAGGCCCGTGCCTTCCTCGACCTGCCCGCCCGCGCGCTGGGCCATCCAGTCGCAGAACTCCAGCACGTTGCTCCAGCGCGCGGCGGCCACCTTCTCGCTGTCTTCGCCGTCGTAGAGGTGCTGCTCGTAGCCGATCTCCTTGAGCCAGTCGGCGAGGAACGCGCGCGCAGCCTCGGCCCCGTGCGCGTGGCGCGCGCGGTGCTCCAGGTCGTTGAGGGTGCGGCCGAACTCCAGCAGCCCCTCCAGGCCGCGCCTGGGTATCACGGCGGGCAGCATGGCGTTGAACAGCGCGCCGAACATGCTCTGCTTGTGCTGCGTGGCGAACTCGCCCAGCGCGCCCAGCGTGGTGTGGCCCACGCCGCGGCGCGGGCTGGTGACGGCGCGCAGGAAGGCGGGGTCGTCGTCGTTGTTGATCCACAGGCGGAACCACGCGCACAGGTCCTTGATCTCGGCGCGGTCGAAGAAGCTCGTGCCGCCCGAGACCTTGTAGGGGATGTTCGCCTTGCGCAGCGCCTTCTCGAACGGCTTGGCCTGGTGGTTGGCGCGGTAGAGGATGGCGAAGTCCTTCCACGCGGGCGGCGGGTTGCTCGCGGCGCGCAGGCCCTGGATGCGGGCCACGGCGCGCTCGGCCTCGTGCTCCTCGTTGTCGCAGTCCACCACGCGCACGGGCTCGCCCTCGCCGAGCTCGGAAAACAGCGTCTTGGGGAACAGCTTGGGGTTGGGCCCGATGACGTTGTTGGCCGCGCGCAGGATGGCCGAGGTGGATCGGTAGTTCTGCTCCAGCTTGATGACCTTGAGCTGGGGGAAGTCCTGCGGCAGCTTCTTGAGGTTGTCCAGCGTCGCGCCGCGCCAGCCGTAGATGCTCTGGTCGTCGTCGCCCACGGCGGTGAAGCGCGCGCGCTCGCCGACGAGGAACTTGAGCAGCTCGTACTGCGTGGCGTTCGTGTCCTGGTATTCATCGACGAGCACGTGGCCCAGCACGCGCTGCCACTTCTCGCGCACCTCGGGGTGGTGGCGCAGCAGGCGCATGGGCATGCCGATGAGGTCGTCGAAGTCCACGCTCTGGTAGGCCGTGAGGCGCTCCTCGTAGCGCTGCATGACGAGGGCGATGCTGCGCTCGTGGTCGTCCTTGGCCATCGCCAGCGCCTTGCGCGCGTCCCAGCCCTGGTTCTTCCAGTTGCTGATGGTCCACTGCCACTGGCGCGCGGTGGCCAGGTCCGTGGTGCCGCCCGCGCAATCCTTGAGGATGCCGGTCACGTCGTCCTGGTCGAGGATGCTGAACGAGGGCTTGAGGCCGAGCACGTGCCCGTCCTCGCGCACCATGCGCACGCCCAGGGCGTGGAAGGTGCATACCAGCACGTCCTTGGCCTGCCGGCCGATGAGGCCGGCCGCGCGCTCGCGCATCTCGGCCGCGGCCTTGTTCGTGAAGGTGATGGCGGCGATGCGCCGCGGCGCCAGGCCCGTCTCGATGAGCCGCGCGATCTTGTGCGTGATCACGCGCGTCTTGCCCGAGCCCGCGCCGGCCAGCACGAGGCACGGGCCTTCGGTGTAATGCACTGCCTGCAGCTGGGCGAGATTGAGACCGGACATGGGAGAAGGGGGAGCGGGGGGCGCACCATCGGCCGGCCGGCGGCGACGGGCGGGAGACATACAAGGCCGCCGATGATAGCGGCCCCCATGGCGCCGCGAGGCCCGTATGGGGTGGTTGCAGTGGTGTGGGGATGTGTCGGGCGCTGCGACAATCGCGCCCGTGCTCTCCGTACTGCTGGTTACCTTCCCCTTCTTCGCACTCGTGCTCTGCGGCTACCTCGCCACGCGCGGCGGGGCGCTGCCCGCGTCGGCCATAGGCGGGCTCAACAGCTTCGTGCTGTACTTCGCGCTGCCCTGCATGCTGTACCGCTTCGGCGCGCAGACGCCGATCGCGCAGCTGCTCGACCCGGCCGTGGCGGGTGTCTACCTGCTGTGCGCGCTGCTCATGGTGGGGGGCACCATCGCGCTCACCAGGCGCTCCGTGGGGTGGAACGACGCGGCCTTCGGCGCGCTGGTCGCCACCTTTCCCAACACCGGCTTCATGGGCGTGCCGCTGCTGGTGGCGCTGCTGGGCGAGCACAGCGCCGGCCCCGTGATCCTGAGCATGGCGCTGGACATGGTCGTCACCACCTCGCTGTGCATCGCCCTCTCGCGCCTGGACGGCGCGGGCGCGCACGGCGTGGCGGTGGCGCTGCGCAATGCCATGCGCGGCATGGCCACCAACCCCATGCCCTGGTCCATCGTGCTCGGCGGCGTGGCCTCGGCGCTGCAGTGGCAGCTGCCCGGGCCGGTGGACAAGACCCTGGCCATGCTCGCGGGCGCGGCCTCGCCCGTGGCGCTGTTCACCATAGGCGCGGTGCTGGCGCGCTCGCAGATGAACCAGCACGAATACGTGCCGCCGGGCCGCTACGTGCCCATTGCGCTGGCCAAGCTCGTCGTGCACCCGCTGCTCGTGTGGTGCGTGGGCCGCGCGGCGATCGCGCTGGGCGCGCCGCTGTCGCCCTTCACGTTCACCGTGCTCGTGCTGCTGGCCGCGCTGCCCAGCGCGAGCAACGTGGCGCTGCTGGTGGAGCGCTTCGGCGCGCACGGGGGGCGCGTGGCGCGCATCATCCTGGTGTCCACCGTGCTGGCGTTCCTGAGCTTCTCGGGCGCCGTGGCGCTGCTTCTATGAGGCCTTCTTCCTGGTCCTGGGCGGCGCGGCCAGGGTGGCCTGCCTGAGCACGCCGTTCATCAGCGTGGCGATGCACTGCTCGGCCACCTGCGCGGCGCTGTAGCTGCCGTCGGGCTGGTACCAGCGCCCGATCCAGCTCAGGGCGCCGGCGATGACGAAGGCCGTCATCTTCGGGTCGCAGGCGCTGAGCGAGCCCTCCTGCACGCCCTGCGCCACCAGGCGCCGGAAGGCCTGGTCGATCTCGGCCTTCATGCGGCGCAGCTCGGTGCGGCTGGGCTCGGGCACTTCCTCGTCGCCCACGCGGATCAGGCACATGCCGAAGGGCTGGGTGACGATGTCGGCATACACCTGCATGCATGCGCGCAGCTGGTCCACGGCGTTGCCGCCCGCCGCGCGCGAGGCCTCTATGCCGTCGAGCGTCATGTGCAGGCCCTTCCTCACGCACTCCAGCAGGATCTCGTCCTTGTTCTTCACGTAGTAGTACAGCGTGGGCTTGGTCACGTGCAGCCGCGCCGCGATGTCGTCCAGCGAGGTGGCGTGGAAGCCCCGCTCGTTGAACATCTGCGCCGCCGTGGACAGCACGGCGTTGCGCTTGGCCTCGCGCTGCTGTGCGCGCTCTTTCTCGCGCGCCCAGGGCGAGTCGTCGGCCGGCTTGCGTGCGCGCCGGGCGGCCGGAGTGGCGGCGGTGGAGGATGAACCCATGCTGATGGCCTCTTGTGTTCCGGGAAAGTCCCGATGCCCGGAAAGGCGGGACACTCCAAAAATCTACTCACGAGTAACGAGTCTACGTAAAAGTAGATTCACCTGATTGCGCAAAAACCCGTAGAGGAGCCCGATGGAGACAACGCTTGCGCGCGGCGCGCACACCACCGCCCCGCCCCTGCTGCAGGTGGACAGCGTGACGCTGGCGTTCGGCGGCGTGCGGGCGCTGTCGGGCGTGGGCTTCGCCGTGCAGCCGGGCTCCATCACCGCCGTGATCGGGCCCAACGGCGCGGGCAAGACCTCGCTGTTCAACACGATCTCGGGCTTCTACCGGCCCTCGAAAGGCAGCATCCGGTTCAAGGGCCAGGACATCACGCGCATTCCCGCGCCGCAGCGCGCCCGCATGGGCCTGGGGCGCAGCTTCCAGAACATCGCGCTGTTCCGCGGCATGACGGTGCTGGACAACATCAAGCTCGGCCGCCACGCGCACCTCAAGACCAACGTGTTCGACGCGCTGCTGTACATGGGCCGCGCGCGCCGCGAGGAGGCCGCGCTGCGCCGCGACATCGAGGAGCGCATCATCGACTTCCTGGAGATCGACCACATCCGCCACGCGCCCGTCTCGGCCCTGTCCTACGGCCTGCAAAAGCGCGTGGAGATGGCGCGCGCGCTGGCCATGCAGCCGGAAATTCTGATGCTCGACGAGCCCGTGGCCGGCATGAACCGCGAGGAGACCGAGGACATGGCGCGCTTCATCCTCGACGTGCGCGCCGAGTGGGGCGTGACGGTGCTGATGGTGGAGCACGACATGGGCATGGTCATGGACCTGTCGGACCACGTGGTGGTGCTCAACTTCGGCCAGGTCATCGCGCAGGGCGTGCCGGCCGAGGTGCAGGCCGACCCGGAGGTGGGCCGCGCCTACCTGGGCTCGGGCAACGTCGATGAGCTGCGCGCCAAGCTGCGCGCCGCTGCAGGAGTCGCCGCATGATGGACTGGGCCTACCTGTTCGAGATCAGCCTCACCGGCATCGCCAGCGGCGGGCTGTACGCGCTTGCCGCGCTGGCCTTCGTGATGGTCTACAAGGCCACGCGCGTGGTCAACATCGCCATCGGCGAGATGCTCATGGCCGGCGGCTACCTGTTCTTCACCTTCGCCGCCATGTGGGCGCTGCCGCTGTGGCTGGCGATTCCGGCCGCCGTGCTGGCCTGCGGCCTGCTGGGCGCGGTGATCGAGCGCACCATGATCCGCCCGCTGCTGGGCGAGCCGCCGATCTCCGTCTTCATGGTCACCGTGGGCCTGTCCTCGGTGCTCATCGGCCTGGTGGAGATGGTCTGGACCGCCGACCAGCGCCGCCTGCCCGAGTTCATGCCCAGCGACCCGATCATGGTCGGCGACGCCTTCCTCGCGCCCAAGGTGTTCTGGGGCGCGGTGGTGGCGGCCGTGTTCATCGCCGCCGTGCTGCTGGTGTTCCGCTACTGGCGCGGCGGCGTGGCGCTGCGCGCCACGGCCAGCGACCAGGCCGCGGCCTACTCGGTGGGCATCAACGTGCCGCGCGTGTTCTCGCTGGCCTGGGTGGCCTCGGCCATGCTCGCGGCGGTCTCCGGGATCATCGTCGGCTCGATCGGCGGCATCTCATCGAGCATGGGCGTGTTCGGCCTGTCGGTGCTGGTGGTCGTCATCGTCGGCGGGCTCGACAGCGTGCTCGGCGCGCTCGTGGGCGGCATCCTCATCGGCCTGGTGGAGGCGCTGGCCGGCGCCTACCTGGGCGGCGAATACAAGCTGCTGGCCACCTTCGTGGTGCTGGTCGTCATCCTGATGGCGCGGCCCTACGGCCTGTTCGGCACCCATGAGATAGAGAGACTCTGATGCGTATCGGCACCCTCAAGGAAAGCTACGTCGCCGACGCGGCGCTGTTCGACTCGCGCACCCAGCATGCCTGGCTCGCCATCGCCGCCGCGCTGCTGCTGCTGTTCCCCTTCATGGCCAGCGACTACTGGCTCTACATGGCCTGCCTGGTGGCCATCAACGTGGCCAGCGCCACGGGCCTCAACATCCTCACCGGCTACACCGGCCTGGTGAGCCTGGGCCAGGCCGCCTTCATGGGCCTGGGCGCGTACACGGTGGCCATCCTGCAGACGCGCTATGGCACGCCCTTCCTGCTGAACCTGCTGGCCGGCGGCGTGGTGGCCATGCTGGGCGGCATCGTGGTGGGCATTCCGTCGCTGCGCGTCAAGGGCCTGTACCTGGCGATCGCAACAATAGCGGCCTCGTTCATCGCGCACTTCCTGTTCGCCAACTTCCAGATCACCGGCGGCACGGCCGGACTGTCGCTGCCGCCGGCGCGCCTGCTGGGCATGGACCTGGACACGTCGTTCCGCCTGTACTGGCTGATCGTGCCGGTGACGGTGCTGATGCTGCTGGGCGCGGCCAACCTGTTCCGCACGCGCATCGGGCGCGCCTTCATCGCCATCCGCGACCGCGACATCTCGGCCGAGGTGCTGGGCATTCCGCTGCTGCGCTACAAGCTGCTGAGCTTCGGCCTGTCGTCGTTCTACGCCGGCATCGCCGGGGGGCTGTGGGCCTACTTCTTCCGCGTGGTCACGCCCGAGAGCTTTCCGCTGTCGATGTCGATCTTCTTCCTCGCGGCCATCATCGTCGGCGGCATGGGCTCGATCCTCGGCGGCATCCTGGGCGCGGTGTTCATGACCATGGTGCCCGAGCTGCTCAAGCTCATCGTCGACCTGCTGTCCGGCGGCGCGGGGCTGGCGGTGTTCCTCTCGCCCGTGCGCCTGGTGGTGTTCGGCGCACTCATCATCGGTTTTCTGGTGTTCGAGCCGCTCGGGCTCGCAGAAATATGGCGCCGCGTGCGCCGCTTCTTCCACCTGTGGCCCTTCCGCAACTAGACCCATCGACCAAGGAGACAGACATGCAACGCATTTCCCAGAAACGCCGCCGCCTCATGCTCGGCGCGGCCGCCACCGCCGCGCTCGCGCACCCGCTCTCGGTGCTGGCGCAGGGCGCCGAGGAGATCGTCATCGGCGGCTCCATCCCCATGACCGGCGTGTTCGCCTTCGCGGGCGTGGGCATCAACGCGGGCATCCAGGACTACGTGAAGATCGTCAACGACGCCGGCGGCATCAAGGGCCGCAAGGTCAAGTACGTGCCCGAGGACACGGGCTACAAGGTCGACGTGTCGGTGGCCGCGTTCAAGAAGATCACCAGCCAGAACAAGGTCAACCTGTACTACGGCGACTCCACGGGCTTCTCCAAGACCATCAACCCCGAGCTGGAGCGCAACGGCAACATCCTGATGGCCGGCGCCTCGTTCGCCTCGGAGCTGAACGACCCAAAGAAGTACCCGAACCAGTTCCTGGTCGGCCCCGACTACACGGAGATGTTCGGCATCCTGCTCAAGCACATCGCCAAGGAGAAGCCCGGCGCCAAGGTGGCCTTCGTCTATTCCGACTCCGAATTCGGCCGCGACCCGATCGAGAAGAGCGAGGCCGAGGCGAAGAAGCTCGGCCTGTCGGTGCCCATCAAGATCATGACGCCCGCGGGCAGCGTGGACGTGTCCACCGAGGTCATCAAGCTGCGCCGCGCCGCGCCCGACTACACCATCTTCCACGGCTACATCCTCGCGCCCATCCCCGAGTTCATCACCCAGGGCAAGCAGCAGGGCATGAAGAGCAAGTGGATGGGCACGTTCTGGACCATGGACAGCTCCACCGTCATGAAGATGGGCGAGGCCGGCGAAGGCTTCATGGGCGTGATGCCCTACCGCTACTACTACGACACCGAAAAGGCGCCGATGCTGGAGAAGATCCGCGCCATGCGCCCCGAGTACCAGAGCACGGCCTACATGCAGGGTTTCCTGGCGGCGATGCTGTTCCTCGAATCGGCCAAGCGCTGCCTGGATGCGGGCAAGCCGCTCACGGGCGCCAACCTCAAGGCCGCGCTCAACAGCATCAAGGACTTCGACACGGGCGGCCTGATCGGCGTGCCGCTGACCATCACCGGCAATTCCATCCCCGTGGGCCGCGTCTACAAGGCCGACATGAAGGCGCAGAAGATGGTCGCCGCCTCCGACTGGATCAAACTGTGAACATCCCCCTGAGCGGCCATGCCGCTTCCCCCTTCTCTCACGCTGCGCGTGGGAAGGGGGACGCCGCCAGTGCGGCGGGGCGGCCCTTGCACGGCGGCCCTGGCCTCGGGAAGCGCCAGTTTCGCAGGTCGCGGGCAGTACGCAGCACCATGGATCATTGACATGACCCGGCAGACCTCAGCCAACGTCCTCGAAGTGAACAACATCGAGGTCATCTACAACAAGGTGGTGCAGGCCCTGCGCGGCCTGTCGCTGGCCGTGCCGCGCGGGCAGATCGTGGCGCTGCTGGGCAGCAACGGCGCGGGCAAGAGCACCACGCTCAAGGCCGTCTCGGGCCTGCTGCCGCTGGAGAACGGCGCGCTCGCGTCGGGCAGCATCCGCTTCAACGGGCAGGCCACCGCCGGCATCGCGCCGCAGCTGCTCGTGCGCCGGGGGCTGTCGCACGTGATGGAGGGGCGGCGCATCTTCGAGGACCTGACGATCGAGGAGAACCTCGTCGCCTCGACCTACGCGCTCGCCGGGCGCGACGGTGCCGCCAGGCCCGACTTCGACCTGGTGTACGAATACTTCCCGCGCCTGCACGAGCGCCGCAAGGGCCTGGCCGGGTACCTGTCGGGCGGCGAGCAGCAGATGCTGGCCATCGGCCGCGCGCTCATCGCCCAGCCCGAGCTGATCCTGCTCGACGAGCCCTCGCTGGGCCTCTCCCCGAAGCTCACCGAGGACATCTTCGGCATCATCGCGCGCATCAACGCCGAGCGCGGCACCAGCATGCTGCTGGTGGAGCAGAACGCCACCGTGGCGCTGGCCGTGGCGCACAGCGGCTACATCATGGAGAACGGCAAGATCGTCATCGACGGCACGGCCGAGCGCCTGGCCGGCGACCCCGACGTGCGCGAGTTCTACCTCGGCATGGGCGGCGGCGGCGAGGCCAAGAGCTTCAAGGACGTCAAGCACTACAAGCGCCGCAAGCGCTGGCTCTCATGAACCTTCCCGAACTCACCCTGCCCCAGATGCTGCGCCAGCGCGCGCAGCGCGATGCCCGGCGCGTGGCCATCCGGCAAAAGGACTTCGGCATCTGGAAGCCCGTCACCTGGGCGCAGTACTACGAGCGCGCAGCGCATTTCGGCCAGGGCCTGCTGCAGCTGGGGCTGCCCGCGGGCGGCCACGTGGGCGTGATCGCCGAGAACCGCATCGAATGGGTGCTCGCGCAGATGGGCGCGGGCCTGGCGGGCGGCATCACCGTGGGCGTGTACCCCACCAGCCCCACGGCCGAGGTGGCCTACGTGGTCGGCCATGCCGACATCGACATCATGGTCTGCGAGGACCAGGAGCAGACCGACAAGGTGCTCGACGCCCTGGGCGAGCTCCCGCGCCTGAAGAAGATCATCGTCATGGAGACCAAGGGCCTGCGCAGCTTCGCCCCCGAGCACCGCGCGCTCATCACCACCTTCGGCGAGGTGGAGCGCCTGGGCGCGGGCGTGCACAGCCAGGCGCTGATCGACGAGCTGCTGGCGCGCCAGAAGCTCGACGACGTGGGGCTGATGATCTACACCTCGGGCTCCACGGGCAAACCCAAGGGCGCCATGGTCTCGTGGCGCAACATGCGCGGCGTGGCGCCGGGCATCATCGAGCGGCTACGGCTCGACGCCGGCACCACGCACCTGTCGTACCTGCCGCTGTGCCACGTGGCCGAGCAGATGCTGACCACCTTCTGCCCCGTCTACCTGGGTTCAACGGTGAACTTCGGCGAGTCCATCCGCACCGTGCAGGAAGACCTGCGCGAAGTCGCGCCCACCATGTTCCTGGGCGTGCCGCGCATCTGGGAGAAGCTGCACTCGGCCATCACCATCAAGATGCAGGAGACCGGCCCGCTGCGCCGGCATCTCTTCCGGCGTGCCATGGCCGCCTGCGCCCCGCTGGCCGAGAAGCCGCGCGGCCAGTGGACGCCGGGCGAGCGCCTGCGCCATGCCCTGCACTACTGGCTGGTGCTGCGCGCGCTGCAGAACTTCATAGGCCTGCGCGACGCGCGCGTGGCGCTGACCGGCGCCGCGCCCATCGCGCCCGACGTGGTGCGGTTCTTCCGCACCCTGGGCGTGCCGCTCATCGAGGTCTACGGCCTGACCGAATCGACCGGCATGGTCACGGGCCACGACCTCGACCACGTGAGCGTGGGCACCGTCGGCCCCGTCACGGAGGGCGTGGAGTACCGCGTCGCGGACAGCGGCGAGCTGCAGATCCGCGGCGAGATGGTGTTCGCGGGCTACTACAAGAACCCCGAGGCCACGGCCACCTCCATCGTGGACGGCTGGCTGCACACGGGCGACGTGGTGCGCGAGGAGAGCGGCCAGATCAGGATCGTGGACCGCCTCAAGGACATCATGATCACCGCGGGCGGCAAGAACCTCACGCCCTCCGAGATCGAGAACACCATGAAGGCCAGCCCCTACATCAAGGAGTGCGTCATCGTGGCCGAGGGGCGCAAGTTCGTCGGCGCGCTGGTGATGATCGACTACGAGACCGTGGGCAAGTGGGCCGAGGCGCGGCGCATCGCGTTCACGCATTTCCGCTCGCTGGTCGAGACGCCCGAGGTGCGCGGGCTCATCGACGCCGAGATCGCCCGCGGCAACGCCAGGCTGGCCCAGGTGGCGCAGATCCGCAAGTTCCACCTTTTACCTAAGGAGCTGGACCACGACGACGGCGAGGTCACCGCCACCATGAAGGTGCGCCGCTCCAGCATCTACAAGGCCTACGCCGCTGAGATCGAGGCGCTTTATTCATAGCCAAAACGGCATCCAGCGCTTGTCCATCAAGCGCTGGCAGCTATCGTTCAAGTAGCACCGCATGACCACCACTCCCTTGATCCACACGCGCCAGGGCGCCATCGCCACGCTGCGCTTCGACCGCCCCGAGGCCATGAACGCGCTCGACGTGCCCACCGCGATCGCGCTGCGCGACGCCGTGCGCGCCATCGCGCAAGACTCCGGCGTGCGCGCCGTGCTGCTGCAGGGCAGCGGCCGCGCCTTCGTCGCCGGGGGCGACCTGGCCACCCTGCGCGCCGACCCGGTGCAGGGCGCCAAGGACCTGCTGGAGCCGCTCAACGAGGCCCTGGTGCTGCTGCAAGCGCTGGACGCCCCCGTCATCGCCCAGGTGCATGGCGCGGCGGCGGGCGCGGGCCTGTCGCTCATGCTGATGTGCGACTTCGTGCTCGCGGCCGAGGGTACGAAGTTCAACCTGGCCTACATCAACCTCGGCACGAGCTGCGACGTGGGCGCCTCCTGGGCGCTGCCGCGCCTGGTGGGCCTGCGCCACGCGCTGGAGATCGCGCTGCTGGGCGAGACCTTCACCGCCGCCGACGCGCTGCGCCTGGGCCTGGTCAACCGCGTGCTGCCCGCCGCCGAACTGGACGCCGCCGCGCAGGCCTTCGCCGCGCGCATCGCCGCCGGCCCCACCGTGGCCTACGGCCACATGCGCCGCCTGATGCGCGGCAGCGCGGGCCGCGGCCTGCCCGAACAGCTCGCGGCCGAGGCGCAGGCCTTCGGCGCCTGCGCCCGCACCGCGGACATGCGCGAAGGCATCGAGGCCTTCTTCGCCAAACGCCCGCCGCAGTTTCGCGGCCAATGAAAGGAAGCACCATGACCCAGCGCGACGTCTTCATCGTCGGCACCGCCCGCACCGCCATCGGCACCTTCGGCGGCAGCCTCAAGGACGTGCCCAACACCCAGCTCGCCACCACCGCCGTGAAGGCCGCCATCGCGCGCGCCGGCATCGCGCCCGACGCCGTGGGCCACGTCGTCATGGGCAACGTGATCCCCACCGACACCAAGGACGCTTACCTTTCGCGCGTGGCCGCCATCGACGCGGGCTGCCCCATCGAGACGCCCGCGTTCAACGTCAACCGCCTGTGCGGCTCGGGGCTGCAAGCCATCATCAGCGCCGCGCAGGCCATCGGCTACGGCGACTGCGACGTGGCCGTGGGCGGCGGCAGCGAGAGCATGAGCCGCGGCCCGTACTTCGACCAGGGCGCGCGCTGGGGCCAGCGCATGGGCGACAGCAAGAGCATCGACTACATGCTCGGCATCCTGCACGATCCGTGGCAGAAGATGCACATGGGCATCACGGCCGAGAACGTGGCCGAGCGGTACAGGATCAGCCGCGAGATGCAGGACCGGCTCGCGCTGGAAAGCCAGCGCCGCGCCGCCGCCGCCATCGCCGCCGGGTACTTCAAGGAGCAGATCGTCCCCGTCGAAATCGCCACGCGCAAGGGCACGGTGCTGTTCGACACCGACGAACACGTGCGCGCCGCCACCACGCTCGAAACACTCGCCGGCATGAAGCCCGCGTTCAGGAAGGAAGGCGGCACGGTGACCGCGGGCAACGCCTCGGGCATCAACGACGGCGCCGCCGCCGTGGTGCTGGCCGCCGGCGACCGCGTGCAGGCGCTGGGCCTGAAGCCCCTGGCGCGCCTGGTGGGCTACGCGCACGCGGGCGTGGAGCCGGCCTACATGGGCATAGGCCCTGTGCCCGCCACGCAGAAGGTGCTGGCGCGCACGGGCCTGAAGGTGCAGGACATCGACGTGATCGAGGCCAACGAGGCCTTCGCCGCCCAGGCCTGCGCGGTGATCCAGGAGCTGGGCCTGGATCCGGCCAGGGTCAACCCCCACGGCTCGGGCATCTCTCTGGGCCACCCGGTGGGCGCCACGGGCGCCATCATCACCACCAAGGCCATCGCCGAGCTGCACCGCACGGGCGGGCGCTACGCGCTCGTGACCATGTGCATCGGCGGCGGCCAGGGCATCGCGGCCGTCTTCGAGAGGGTTTGAGCCCTTGGGGCCCGCGGCCCGTCAGACGCTGGAGGCCCCTGCTCGCATGGCTTCTTCCATGCGCGCGATTTCCGCGCGCGCCTCGTCGCCCTCGGGAATGGGGCGGCCCGAATCGCGCCACTGCACCGCGGCCTTGAAGCCTTCGGCCTGCGCATAGCGGCGGAACCACAGCCCCTCGGGGTTGTGGCGCGTGATGCCGTCGAACACCGTGGCCAGCATCTGGCCCTGCTCCAGCCCCATGTGCAGCATGGCCTGGTTCACCACCAGCTTGTGCATGGCCAGGTGGCCGCGCGGCACGCCCGCGATGCGCGCGGCCAGCTGCAGGGTGGCCGCCTCCAGCTCGGCCGCATCGACCGCGAAGCTGGCCAGGCCCCATTCGGCCGCCTGTGCGCCCGAGATAACGTCGCCCGTGAACATCAGCTGCTTGGCACGCAGCGGGCCCAGGCGGTGCGTCCACATGGCCGTCGTCGGGCAGCCCCAGACGCGCGTGGGCATGTAGCCGATGCGGGCGTCGCTGGCCATGACCAGCAGGTCGCAGCACAGCGCGATGTCGCTGCCGCCGGCCACCGCCGCGCCGTGCACCTTGGCGATCGTGGGCTTGCTGCAGCGCCACAGGCTCATGAAGTCCTCGGTGTTGCGCTTCATGCAGGCGTAGTCCTCCATCGGGTCCCAGGGATATTTTTCCTGCTGGCAGGGGTGCTCGATCTCCTGCGCGGCCGTCTCGGCCAGGTCGTAGCCGCCGCAAAAGCCCTTGCCCGCGCCCTCCACCACGATGACGTGGATGGCAGGGTTGTCCTGCGCCCACTCCACCGCCTGCCGGATCTCGCGCGGGGTCTGGTCGTTGATGGCGTTGAGCCGCTCGGGCCGGTTGAGCACGAGCCGGGCGATGCGCGGGTGGGCGGCGTCGGCTTCGATCTGGAGTGTGGTGTATTGCGGCATCGGCGGCCTCCTTGCGTTGATTGCTGGTCCGACTGCCTCCCGGCGCCGGGGCATGCCTGCACGGCGTGGAAATCGACAGTCAGCGTTGACTGTATTTCCGGGTTTGTTTACAGTCAATACTGACTGTGAAAACCCACCGAAGAGGCCACCCATGCAGCAGCAGGAAACACCCGCCGGAGACGCCACGGCGCGCGAGCAGCAAAGGCGCGCCACGCGCGCGCGCATCCTGTCCGCCGCCATGGGCTGCCTGATCGACCTGGGCGTGGCGCGCACCACCACGCTGGAGGTGCAGCGCCGCGCGGAAGTCAGCCGCGGCGCGCTGCTGCACCACTTCCCCACGCACGCCGACCTGATGTGCGCCCTGGTCGAAACCATCGTGGTGCGCAACGAGGAGGCGGTGGCCAGGCGGCTCAGGCGCAAGAGCGCGTCGGCCGACCCGGTGGAGCGGGCCATCCGCATCCTCGTGGACAGCATGCAGGAGCCCTCGTCCCTGGCGGAGATCGAGCTGTGGGCGGTCGCGCGCACCGACAGCGAACTGCGCGCCGCGCTGGTGGCCGCCGAGCGCAAGGCGCTGCGCGACCGCAAGCGCGTGCTCGACGAAATATTCGCGCCGCTGCGGCAATCGCCGGCCTATGACCTGGTGGTCGGCACCAGCCTGGAGTTCGTGCGCGGCCTGGCCGTCTCGGGCATCTTGCGCAGCAACCCCGAATCCGGCGCTGCCCTGGTGCAGCAATGGGTCTGGGCCGCCAGGCAGTTGCTTCGCCTCGACCCCTCCGAGCCATCCGCCTGAAGACAAGGAGACCCGCATGGCCCACACCATCGCAGCGCTGCGGCAGTCGTACTGGCCCGCGGACGGTTCGCGCCCGTTGATCGAAAAGACCGAAGGCCAGGTGTTGCAGGAGGCCGCGCGGCGCGCCCCGGACACGCCGGCCCTGGTCGAGAAGCTGCCCCCGGCCTGGGCATCGCTCACGGGGGCCGGCAGCACGCAGCGGCGCTGGACCTACGCCGGGCTGCACCAGGACGCCGTCGCCTGCGCCCACTGGCTGCTGCAGCGCTTCGCGCCCGGCCAGCACATCTGCGTGTGGGCGCCCAACGTTCCCGAGTGGGTGGTGCTGCAGTACGGCGCTTCGCTGGCGGGCATGGTGCTGGTCACGGCCAATCCGGCGCTGCGCGCGCAGGAGCTCGACTACGTGCTCCGGCAGTCGGGCGCCAGCGCGCTGTTCCACGTAGACCGGTTCCGCGGCTCCGACATGGCGGCCATGGCGGGCGCCCTGGCCCGTCCCGGGCTCGCCGTGGTGTCGTTCACCGGCTGGCTCGCGCAGGTGCGCGTCTGCCCCGCCGGCGCCGCGCTGCCGGCGGTGGACCCGCGCGGCCCGGCACAGATCCAGTACACCTCGGGCACCACCGGCGACCCCAAGGGCGCGCTGCTGCACCACATGGGGCTGGTGACCAACGCCAGCTACGTCGCCGCGCGCGCCGAGCAGGGGCGGGAGGTCTACGTCTGCCCCATGCCGCTGTTCCACACGGCCGGCTCCGTGATGAGCGTGCTGGGCTGCGTGAACACCCTGTCCACGCTGGTGCTGGTGGCGGTGTTCGACCCCGACCTGGTGCTGCAGGCCATCGAGGACGAGCGCGGTACCCGCGTCGGCGCGGTGCCCACCATGCTGCTGGCCATGCTGGAGCAGCGCAAGGCCGGGCACTACGACATATCGAGCCTGAAGCTGGCCATGTCCGGCGGCGCCCCGGTTCCCGTGGCATTGACCGAGCGGGTGCGCGACGAGCTCGGCTGCGACCTCGTCACGGTGTTCGGGCAGACGGAGCTCAGCCCCATCGTCTGCCAGACGTCGCCCCGCGACAGCATGGAGGACAAGGCCAGCACCGCCGGCCGGCCGCTGTGGAACGTGGAAGTGCGCATCGCCGACCTCGACGGCGCGGTGCTGCCCATCGGCCAGGAGGGCGAAATCCAGGCCCGCGGCTACCAGACCATGCTCGGCTACTTCGGGCAGCCCGAGGCCACGCGCCAAACCCTGCTCTCCGACGGATGGCTGCGCACCGGCGACTTCGGCGTCATGGACGAACGGGGCTACTGCAAGGTCACCGGCCGCCTCAAGGACATGATCATCCGCGGCGGCGAGAACATCTACCCGGCCCAGGTCGAAACGGTGCTCATGAAGCACCCGGCCGTGGCCGACGTGGCAGTCTTCGGAATGCCCGACGCGCACTGGGGCGAGCAGGTGGCGGCGGCCGTGCGCCTGCACCCGGACGCGGCGCCCTGCACCGCCGAGCAGCTCAGGCAGCATTGCCGCCAGCACATCGCGCCGCACAAGGCGCCGCAGCACTGGTTCGTGTGCGACGCGTTCCCGCTCACCGGCTCGGGCAAGGTGCAGAAGTTCCGCCTCAAGGCGCTTGCGCAGAAAGACGCGCTGCGCCGCCTCTGAACTCAGAACAGGTTCTCAGATCGCCTGCGGGTCCACGTCCACCAGCCAGCGCACCAAGGCGCGGTGGCGCGCGCGCTCGGTATGCAGCAGCGGCTGCCACGCGGCCAGGAAGCGCTGCAGCGCGCCGCGGACGGGGCTCTCCAGCAGCATCTGCGCGCGCTCCACGTCGGCCACGCGCTGCACGGCCAGCGGCACGGGCGGGAAGATGAACACCTGCTCCAGCCCCGGCAGCTGCGCCGCGCGCGCGGCGTCGGCGGCGGCCTGCAGGAAGGCGTGGGCCGCCTCCTGGCTGCGCGCGTCGGCGCGCACCAGGGCCTGATGGGCGAAGGGCGGCATGCCGGCCTCGCGGCGCTCGGCCAGCTGCTGCTGCGCGAAGGCCGGGTAGTCGTGGCGGCGCAGCGCGGCGTAGACGGCGTGGTCGGGGTGCCAGGTCTGCAGCCACATCTCGGGCGGGCTCGCCTGGGCGGCGACGTACTGCGCGTCGCGCCCGGCGCGGCCCGCGGCCTGCATGAGCAGGGCGAACAGGCGCTCGGGCGCGCGGAAGTCGCTGGAGAACAGCGCCCCGTCGGGCTGCACGGCCGCCACCAGCGTGATGCGGCGGAAGTCGTGCCCCTTGGCCACCATCTGCGTGCCCACGAGCACGTCCACCTCGCCCGCGTGCACCTGGGCCAGCTGCTCCTCCAGCGCGCCCTTGGCGCGGGTGGTGTCGGCGTCGATGCGGGCCACGCGCGCGGCGCGGCGTTCGGGCGTGATCACGTTGCGCAGCAGCGCGGCCAGTTGCTCCTCCAGCTGCTCCGTGCCCCGGCCCACGGGGGCGATGTCCGGGTTGCCGCACGCGGGGCAGGCGCGCGGCACGCGCTGCGCGTAGCCGCAGTGGTGGCAGCGCAGCGTGCGGTCGATCTTGTGGAACACCTGGTGGGCGCTGCAGTGCGGGCAGTCGCTCTTCCAGCCGCAGTCGTGGCAGTGCAGCACGGGCGCGAAGCCGCGGCGGTTGAGCAGCACCAGGCATTGCTCGCCGCGCTCCACGCGCTCGGTGATGGCCGCCAGCAGCGGCGGCGAGAACGCCGTCCCGCGCGGCTGCTGGCCCATGTCCACCAGGCGCAGGCGCGGCAGCTCGCCCGCGCCTATGCGGGCGGGCATGGCCAGGCGCTGGTAGCGGCCCACCTCGGGGCTGCTCGCGTGCCAGCTCTCCAGCGACGGCGTGGCGCTGCCCAGGATCACCTTGGCTCCCTGTTCGCGCGCGCGCCAGACGGCCAGGTCGCGCGCGGAGTAGCGCGCGCCCTCCTGCTGCTTGTAGCTGGCGTCGTGCTCCTCGTCCACCACGACCAGCGCCAGGCCCGGCAGGCTGGCGAACACCGCCATGCGCGTGCCCAGCACGATGCGCGCCGCGCCCTGGTGCGCGGCCAGCCAGCTTTTCAGGCGCTGCGGGTTGGTCATGCCGCTGTGCAGGCTGACCACGGCGGCCTCGCCGTACAGGGGCGCGAAGCGCGCACGAAAGCGCGCCTCCAGCTGCGGCGTGAGGTTGATCTCGGGCACCATCACCAGGGCCTGCGCGGCGGGGCTGGCCGCCAGCGCCCGGGCCACGCAGTGCATGTAGACCTCGGTCTTGCCGCTGCCGGTGCTGCCGAACAGCAGGAAGGGGCCGGGGTTGGCTTCGATTTCGGCTGCAGCGCTTTCCTGTTCTGCGCTAAGCGCTACCGATTCAGTAGCGGATACGGACGCTTGCGCGGCCGCCCCGGCCGCGGGGCGGCGCATGCGCCGCGCGAGCTGCTCGGGCGTGAGCTCGCGCAGCTGCGGCGGCAGGGCGGCCAGCGCCACCTCGCCCAGGGCGCGCTGGTAGTAGCGCGCCGTGAAGGCCACCAGGCGCCTCCAGGCGGCGTCGAGCGGGGCGATGCCTTCGAGCACGCCCGCCACCGGGCGCGGCGCCATGCCCGCGGGCAGGGGCAGGGGCTCGGCGGGCGCGTCCCAGACCACGCCCAGCACCTCGCGCGCGCCCAGCGGCACGCGCACCAGCGTGCCCGGCGCCAGCGGGGCGGCGCAGGCATAGCTCAGCAGGTCGCCCACGGCGCTGTGGGCCGGGGTGCTGACGGCGACCTGCACCAGGCACGGCAAGGCGTCGCTCATGGGCGGCCCGGCATGGCTCCACAGCCTTGTTCACAAAAAACGGGCGTTCTGTGGATAACTTTGTTGAAAAACCGCACGGACCAGGCTGCAGGCCGCATGGCTGCTGGCCTTGGTGCTAGTGCATTTGCCCATGCCATCGAAGAAAACCCCTTATGAATCAATGATCTTTGTCATGCCGCCCGGCGCGGCGCGGACATTGTCGCGGCAGGACGGCCCGCCGCCGCCGCTGCGCCAAACATGTGCACAACTGCGCTGTCAATAGGCAAAAGCATCCCGAAAATGTGGTATGCCGGACAGCGGTCATGGGGTTTCTCATGCACTTTCGGCGGCAAGTGCTTGATTTTTCGAGGGATTCGGCAGAAGTCCAAATTTTCTGTGGATAACTTTGTTGATATCCCTCGGTCATCCCCTGCAATCCCTTGTCGCTGCGTGGTTTGTTTAGCTTGCTTACAAAAGCGGCATGGCCACGATGCCTATATGAATCAACAGCTTGCGCGGTTGTCCCTTTTTTCGGGGGATCGCATGCGGCGTATGGGCAGGGGATCGTCTCCCCCGCGACACTCGGCCCCGTCTGTGCACAACCGGCCCGCGCGGGGCGCCGCATGTGAGTAGGCGTTCACCGCCGGCGCAGGCTGCGCGAATGGCCGTGCACCGCCTCCACCAGCGCCGCCACATGCTCGGGCGGCGTGTGCTGGCTGATGCCGTGGCCCAGGTTGAAGATGTGCGTGGGGCCCGTGGTGTCCCTGTCGGTATGGGGCGTGCCGAAGCTGTCGAGCACGGCGCGCGCCTGGGCCGCGATCGCCTCGGGCGGGGCGAACAGCACGTTGGGGTCGATGTTGCCCTGCAGCGCCTTGCCCGGGCCGCCCGCGCTGCCGCCGACGATGGCGCGGGCCTGTCCCAGGTTGGCCGTCCAGTCCAGGCCCAGCACCTCGCAGTCCAGCGCCTTCATGTCCTGCAGCCAGATGCCGCCGCCCTTGGTGAAGACGATGCGCGGCACGGGCTGGCCGTCGGTGCCGGTGCGCTGCAGCTGCGCGAGCACGCGCGCCGTGTAGGCCAGGCTGAACTGCTGGAACATGCCGTCGGCCAGCACGCCGCCCCAGCTGTCGAAGATCATCACGGCCTGGGCGCCGGCGTCTATCTGCGCGTTCAGGTACCGGGCCACGGCGTCGGCGTTCACGGCCAGGATGCGGTGCATCAGGTCGGGGCGGGCGTACATCAGGCTCTTGACCATGCGGTAGTCGTCAGAGCCCTTGCCCTCGACCATGTAGCAGGCCAGCGTCCAGGGGCTGCCCGAGAAGCCGATCAGCGGCACGCGGCCGTCGAGCGCGCGGCGGATGCTGGTCACGGCGTCGAACACGTAGCGCAGCCTGTCCATGTCGGGCACGGCCAGCTGCGCGACGTCGGCCTCGGTGCGCACGGCCTTGGCGAAGCGCGGGCCCTCGCCCTCGGCGAACGACAGGCCCAGGCCCATGGCGTCGGGCACGGTGAGGATGTCGGAGAACAGGATCGCCGCGTCCAGCGGGAAGCGCTCGAGCGGCTGCAGCGTGACCTCGGTGGCGTAGTCCACGTTGGTCGCCAGCCCCATGAAACTGCCGGCCCTGGCGCGCGTGGCCTTGTACTCGGGCAGGTAGCGCCCGGCTTGGCGCATCAGCCACAGGGGGGTGTAGTCGGTGGCCTGGCGCAGGCAGGCGCGCAGGAAGGTGTCGTTGCGCAGGGGGGCGAAGGTGTTGCTCATGGGCGTGATTGTCGCAGCGTGCCCATGCGCCAGCCACAGGGGTCAGTACACCACGACCCTGTCGCCCACCCTGACCTGCTCGTACAGCCATTTGGCGACCTGGTAGTCCCTGAGCTGGCTGCAGCCGTGCGAGCCGCCCTCGTAGCCCACCTGGTCGAAATCGTCGGAATAGTGGATGGCCACGTTGCCGTCGTAGAAGATGGCGTAGGGCATGGGCGTGCGCTCGCCGAAGATGGTCGAGACCGTGTCGCTGTTCATGTACCAGATGCGGAACTCGCCCTTGTCGCTCTCCCAGCCCGGGCGCGCGAAGCGCGCCTCGCGCGTGAACAGCGTGCGGCCATCGACCACGAGCGACATCCTTTTCTGCTCCCGAGAGATGCACACCACCCGGCCCGTGGCGCAGCGCGGGTCCAGCGCCTGCGCGAGCGTGCTCGCCGGCGGCGCGTCGAACAGCTGCGCGTAGCGCGGGTTGCGCGTCCTGGCGATCAGGCGGGCCCAGGTGCGCTCGTCCATCACATGGCTGGCCGGCAGGCCCACCCGGGCGCGGAAGCCGCTGATCGCCTGCCGCGTGGCGCCGTGGAACTCGCCGTCGATCGCGCCCTGGTAATGCCCCGCCTGCCTGAGCCGGTGCTGCAGCTCCCGGATGTAGCCCGCCTGCCCGGGTCCCGTGAACCAGGCGCCCACGTCGGTGTTGCCAAGCTCCGCGGCCGTGGGCTTGTGCGACCTGGGCAGCAGCCGGTCCCAGGTGGCCTGGTCCACCACGCCCGTCTCGCGCAGGCCGTGGTCCTTCTGGAACTTGCGCACCGTCTCGCGCGTCTTCAGGCCGTAGCGGTCGTCCACGTCGTACAGCGCCAGGTACCTGGCGTGGCGCAGGCGCACCTGCAGCTCGCGCACCAGGGGGGATTCCATGCGATGGCGCAGCTCCTGCGCCAGCGGCTCGGGCTGGCTGAAGGGGCGCGGCGTGGCCGCCTCGTGCGGGGAGCCGGCCCGGGCCTGCGCAACGAGGCAGCCCAGCCCCATGAAGGCCAGGGCCGTGGCGCGCACGGTGCGGGAAAGACGCGGCGGATGCATGGCCGCCGATTATCCGGCGGCGGCCGCCGGCACACCGCCCGTTGCGGGCGGCGCAGCGATGCGCCCGCGCCACACCGGCAAGAGCCTGCCGCGGCACTGAAATTTCATATGAAAACGGGCTCCAGCGCTTGTCCGTAAAGCGCTATAAGCTATACAATCAATAGTGAAATACGCCGCCCCGGCGCCCGCCCGCCCAGCCGGGCCTCTAGAACTCCCGCCATGCCCACCGGCCATCCCGTCCACTCCACGCGCCGCGCGCCGGCATGAACCTGCTGGCCCACGCCTGGATCCTCCTGCCGGCCGTGCTGCTGGCCGGCGCGCTGATCGGTGCCACCGGTATCGGCGGCGTGCTGCTCGTGCCCGTGCTCACGCGCTTTGGCGGGGTGGAGCCCGCGCAGGCCATCGCGGCGGCCTCGCTCGCGTTCGCGCTGCCCGCGCTGGTGGCGCTGCGCCCGCTGCGGCGCGACCCGGCCCTGGCCCGGCGCACCGTGCCGCTGCTGCTGGGGGCGCTGGCTGGCGCGGTGGGCGGCGCGCTGCTGGTGCAGGCGCTGCCGGCGCGCGCGCTGCTCGCGGGCGTGACCGCGCTCGTGCTGTTCGCGGGCTGGCGCGGCCTTGCGGCGCGCGGGCCCGGCGCCGAGGCCGCGCCGCTGCTGCCCATGCCCGCGCTGGCCGGCCTGGGGCTGCTGGTGGGCGTGGGCTCGGGGCTCACCGGCACGGGCGGTCCGGTGCTGCTGCTGCCGCTGCTGATGCTGCGGCGCCAGCCGGTGCAGTTCGCCGTGGCCGCCGCGCAGGCCATACAGCTGCCCGTGGCCCTGACCAGCAGCGCCGTGCACGCCGCCGCGCACCGGCTGGACTGGGGGCTGGCGCTGGCCTGCGGCGTGGTGATGCTGGCCGGCTCGCTCGCGGGCCAGCGGCTCGTGCAGGGGCTGGACCGGCACCGCCTGCAGCGCTTCGTGAGCATGCTGCTGCTGGCCGCCGGCGCGTGGTTCGGCTGGCTGCTGCTTGCGTGATTCCCCGGGGCGCGGGCCTTCCGCCCGCCGCCCGCGTCACTTGTACTTGATGCTGCAGCCGTAGGGCTGCGTGGCCGCCGCCGCGATGGGCCGCTGCGCGGCGATGTCGGCGAGCGCGGCCTTCACGTAGTTGGTGGCGCGCTCGATGTCGGCCACGCGCGCCGAGGGGATGCTGTCGATGCCGCCCGCGTAGACCAGCGTGCCCCTGGGGTCGATGACGTACATGTGCGGCGTGGTGCGCGCGCCGTAGGCGTGGCCCACCGTGCCTTCCTCGTCCATCAGGATGGCCGTGGGCTGGGCCTTGCGCTCGGCGAGCCAGGCGGCGAGCCTTGCGGGCTCCAGGTAGTCGCCGCTCGCCTTCGCGGTGGAGTTGACGGAGAGCCACGCCAGCCCCTGCTCGCGCGCGGCCTTCTGCGTGGCGGGCATGTTGCCGCTGTCGTAGTGCTTGCGCACGAAGGGGCAGCCGGGGTTGGTCCACTCCAGCACCACGTACTTGCCGCGCAGCTCCGACAGGCGCACGGGCTTGCCCTCGGTGCTCTGCAGCGTGAAGTCCGGTGCGATCTGGCCCACCGCGGCGGCGGCGTGCGCGCCGAGGGCGGCGAGCAGCAGGGGCAGGGCGATGAGCGTGCGGCGAAGCGTCTGCATGGCGATGTCCTCCAGTCCGGTCCAGGTTAGAGCGAATCGATGGCGGCGCGCAGTGCGTCGGAACCCAGTATCTCGCTGAACACCACGGGCGCCCGGCCCGGCGCGTGCAGCACGTACACCGGCACGCCGCTGCGGCCCAGCTGCGCCAGCGCGGCGGTGATGGCCGGGTCGCGCCGCGTCCAGTCGGCGCGCAGCAGCGCCACGTTCTTGGCGGCGAAGCCGCGCAGCACTCCGGCGTCCGACAGCGTGGTCTTCTTGTTGTACTGGCAGGTCACGCACCAGGCGGCCGTGTAGTCCACGAACACCGGCTGGCCCTGGGCCAGCAGCTGATCGGGCAGGCCGGCCTGCCAGGGACGCCAGGGCGTGGCGGCGTCGGCCACGGGCGCGGCGCCGGCCGCGGGCAGGGGTTCCACGACTTTCGGGCCCCAGGCCCATGCCAGCCAAGCGCATACAGCTATCGAAAGCGGAGCGAGCACGGCCCGCCCGCGCCCGCGCAGCGTGAGCGCCCACACGGCCATCGCGAGCGCCACGAGCAGCGCCAGCAGCGCCGCCGCGCCGTCGATGCCGCTTTGCTGGCCCAGCACCCACACCAGCCACACCACGGTGGCGAACATGGGGAAGGCCATCAGGCGGCGCAGCGTCTGCATCCACGCGCCGGGGCGGGGCAGCGCGCGCGCGAAGCCGGGCAGCCAGCTCGCCAGCAGGTACGGCAGCGCCAGCCCCAGGCCCAGCGCCGCGAAGATGGAGAGCGCCTGCGCGCCCGGCAGCGTGGCCGTGAGGCCGAGCGACGCGCCCATGAACGGCGCCGTGCAGGGCGAGGCCACGGCCACGGCCAGCACGCCGGTCAGGAAGGCGTCGGCCACGGGGTGGCGCGCCTGCAGGCCGGCCAGGCGCGAGGGCAGCATGGCGCCGAACTCGAACACGCCCGCCAGGTTGAGCCCGATCACCGTGAACAGCGCCGCCAGCAGCGCCACCACGGCGGGCGACTGCAGCTGGAAGCCCCAGCCCACGGCATCGCCCGCCGCGCGCAGCGCGAGCATGGCCGCGCCCAGCAGCAGGAACGACAGCACCACGCCCGCCGTGTACGCCAGCCCGCCGATGCGGTGCGCGCGGCGGTCCTGCGCATGGCGCGCGAAGCCCACCACCTTGATCGCGAGCACCGGGAACACGCAGGGCATGAGGTTGAGGATCAGCCCGCCCAGCAGCGCGCCGCCCAGCGCCGCGAGCCACAGGCCCATGGGCGCGGGCGTGGGGGCTGCGGCGTTGGCGCCGGCGGCGTTCGCGCGCAGCGCGGCTTCCAGCGCGGGCGACACCTGCGCCATGGCCGCCGCCTGGGGCCAGCCGCCCTGCACGGGCAGCTCCACGCGCCAGCCCTGGCCGCCGTGGGCCAGCACCAGCGGCACCGGGTCGGGGCCGGCGCTGCGCTGGGGCGAGAGCGGCAGGCGCGCCACCCAGGTGTCGCCCTGCCACTGCTGCGACGGGTCGGCGGCGGTCTCGATCATGTCGGCCGTCTCGGCGAACACCTCCAGCGCCTGCCCGCGCAGCGCGGCGGGCAGGCCCGCCAGCCTGAGCGCCAGGGCGCCGTCCTCCACCTGCGCGCCGCTGCCCGCGCCCGGGGCCAGCGGGCTGGGCTGCGCCCGGGCGGCTGCCTCGAACTGCGCGGCGTGCAGCGCCGTCGTGCCCTGGATGGGGATCTGCAGCGTGAATTCGCCCTCTTCGGGAATGCACTCCTGGCGGCACACCAGCCACGAGGCCTGCAGCCGCACCGTCACCTCCCTGGCCAGCGGGCCGGGCGCGAAGGCGTCCGAGACGGCGACCGGCACGGGCAGCAGCACCTGGCCCTCGTAGCCGTAGTTGGCCAGCGTGCCGACGCGGATCCTGCGCGGCACGGGCCAGGCGATCTCGCCCGCGTCCATGCCGGGCGGCAGCTTCCACTCCAGCTGCGTGGGCAGGCCCGAGTCGCCCGCGTTCTTCCAGTAGGTGTGCCAGCCGGGCGCGTGCGTGATCGACAGGCCCAGCCACAGCGGCCTGCCCGGCCCCACGCCGTCGGGCGCCTGGGCCACGAGCTCGGCCTGCACGTGCTCGGTCCGCACGCTTGCCGACTGGGTGCCGCCCTGTTTCATGAGGATTTGCGCCGCAGCGCCCGCCGGCAGAGCGCTGGCTGCTATCAAAAACAGTGCGACCAGCCAGAGCCGCAGGCGCTGCGCGGCGGCATGGCATGAAATGGGAGAAGGCGGCATGGCGGACGGTGGGAGCCGGGGCGGGGGGATTGGTTCCCGGCGCGGGAACGCGCATCCATTTGCAAAAGATATCGACGAATAGATTTCCGATATTTGACAGGAAATATGTCGACTGGCCATTATGAGCCGAACCCGAACCATCACGAGACAGGAGACGAGCACCATGGTGGAGACTTCACGCCGCCGATTCATGACTACAGCCGCTGCCGCTTCGGCGGCCGCTGCCCTGGGGCTGCCGCTGCAGGCGCGCGCCGAGGCCTATCCGGACAAGCCGGTGCGGGTCATCGTGCCCTTTCCCGCCGGCGGCACCACCGACGTGGTGGCGCGGCTCACGCTGCAGAAGCTCGGCGAGCTCATGGGCCAGTCCTTCATCGTGGACAACAAGGGCGGCGCCAACGGCGTCATCGGCACCGACCTGGCGGCGCGCGCCGCGCCCGACGGCTACACGCTGCTGCTCAACACCGCGGGCG
>Ga0209922_100942_pt1 | contig 30593 bp, 24 predicted proteins | sample ThiBiot_500_biof_FD_183946 | JGI IMG/M metagenome (GOLD analysis project Ga0209922, IMG submission 183946) | Wastewater bioreactor microbial communities from Cape Town, South Africa - Thiocy_expt_500_biof (SPAdes) | ecosystem: Engineered > Bioreactor > Thiocyanate-remediating > Anaerobic-Aerobic ... | reverse complement strand
CGCCGCCGTGCAGTTCGCGCTCGGCGGCGACCGGATGATGAGGGTCAGCCGCACGCCCGAGGTCTACGCCGACGCCGCGTACGAGGTGCTTCTGCGACCTGCACGCGAGTACACGGGCCAGACGCTCATCGTGGAGGACGTGCTGCGGGATGCCGGGGTCACCGACTTCTCGGGCTACGCCGCCGTCCCGGGGACGCCCGACAGCGAACTGTTCCCCGACATCTTCCTCTGAGGCATCCGCCCGATCGGAGGCATCCGCACCTTCGGAGCGCGGCCGGCGGAGCCCGCCGGAGTCAGATCAGGCCGAGGCGGGTGAGGGCGTTGTGGATGCCGTCGTCGAGCACGTCCGTCGTGACGAGGTCGGCCTTCGCCTGCAGTGCGGGGTCGGCGCCGCCCATCGCGACGGCCGTGCCGACGACCTCGAACATCTCGACGTCGTTCCAACTGTCGCCGATGCCGACGGCGTCGGCGGGGTCGAGGCCGAGGAACGCGAGCACCTCGAGGATCGCCGCACCCTTGTTGACGCCACGCTGGCAGATCTCACCGTTCGACCCGCCCGGCAGCGGGATCGAGCCGGGGATCACGTGGAACTCCGGGCCGAGCTCGCCGGCCGCGAGGGTCAGCGTGTCGCTCGACGTGCTGAGGAAGGTCGCCTTGACGACCGCGTCGCGATCGACCTCGTCGAGCGGACGGTAGTGGTTGAGGAGGGCGGCGTCATCCGCCGCGCCCGCGCGCTCGTCCGCTTCTGCGGATGCCGTGGAACCGTCCACGGGCGGGTGCGCCGCGTGACGGAACTTCGCCGCGTATTCGAGCACCCCCGGGCTGACGTAGACGCTGTCATCCGTCTGAAGGAAGTAGTACGCGTCGTGCGACACGAAGTACTCAATCATCCGGTCGACGAGCGGACGCGGCATCGGGTGGGCGACGATCTGCTCGTCTCCGCGCACCGCGAAGGCGCCGCCGTTGGTGATCGCCCCGTCGACCTCGATCGCGCGCACGCGCGGGTTGATGTCGCCGGCCGAGCGCCCCGTGCACAGATAGACGATGTGGCCGTTCGCCCGCGCCGCGGCGATCGCGGCAGGCGTGGAGGCGGCCATCCGGGAGCCGTGCTCGAGGATCGTCCCGTCTATGTCGATGAACACGATGCGCGAAGAAGACGGGGGAAGGGTCACGGCATCCATCCTTTCAGAGCGGAGTGAACGGCTGCTGACCGCGCCCACGACGCGACCGGCAGCCGTCCACCCGCGATCAGATCAGACCGTTGGCGACGAACGCGTTGTGGAGTCCGTCGTCGTCGATCGCCGTCGTCACCTGGTCGGCGAGCGCCTGCACCCCCGGCGCGGCGTTCCCCATCGCGACCGACGTCCCGCACACGTCGAACATCTCGGCGTCGTTCCAGTTGTCGCCGACGCCGATCGCATCCCCCGCGCCGATGTCGAGGCGCTCCAGCAGGGCGAGGATCGCCGCGCCCTTGTGCACGCCCTGCGGTGCGACTTCGCCGGAGGACCACCCCGGCAGCGGGATCGTGCCGCTCACGACCGCGAACGTGCGGCCGAGGTCGGCGATCGCGCGCTCCGCGGCATCCGCGTTCTCGGTCACGAACACGAGCTTCGCCATACGGGCCGGATCGAAGTCGCTCGGGTCGTGGAAGACCTTCATCGGGATGCCCGTGCCCACGACCTTCGCGGCCATCATCGCAGGCAGGCCATCGCTCGCGAAGAGCTGATCGAACGACTGGAAGTACCAGTGGATGTCCGACCCCTCGAGATACCGCTCGAGGGCGGCGACCTCGTCCGGCGTGAACTGGGCGGCGGCGACGACCTCGTCTCCGAGCGTCGCGAACGCGCCGCCGTTGCTGACGGCGCCGTCGAAGCCGATGTCCCACAGTTCGCCCTGGATCTCGGCCATGCCGCGCCCCGTGCTCAGGAACACGAGGTGTCCCCGATCACGGGCCGCGCGGATGGCCGCCGCCGCAGACGGCGGGATGTAGTGGCCGTTCTGCATGATCGTGCCGTCGACATCGAGGAAGACGGCGCGACGGGCATCCGGATGCGCGGTCATCACGCTTCCAGCGACCCGCCGTTCGTGCGGATGACCTCGGCGTACCAGTCGAACGACTTCTTCTTGTAGCGCGTGAGAGATCCCGACCCGTCGTCGTTGCGGTCGACGTAGATGAATCCGTAGCGCTTCGACAGTTGCGCCGTGGATGCCGAGACGAGGTCGATGCAGCCCCACGTCGTGTAACCGAGCACGTCCACACCGTCGGCGATCGCCTCGCCGACCTGCACGAGGTGGTCGTTCAGGTACGAGATCCGGTAGTCGTCGACGACGGTCTTGACTCCGTCGACCTCGACCAGCTGGTCCTTCGCGCCCAGCCCGTTCTCGACGATGAACAGCGGCTTCTGCCACCGATCCCAGAACTGGTTGAGGACGATCCGCAGTCCCACCGGGTCGATCTGCCAGCCCCACTCGCTCGCCTCGAGCGTCGGGTTCGGGATGCCACCCATGATGTTGCCCTCGCCCTTGACGTTCTTCTCGGGGTCGGCGGAGGCCGCGACCGACATGTAGTAGATGAACGAGACGAAGTCGAACGTGTTCTTCAGGTCGTCCCGGTCTTCGGGAGTGATCTCGAGCTCGATGCCCTTCTCGCGGAGCGTCCGCAGGAAGTACCCGGGGTAGGTGCCGCGCGTGTGCACGTCGCCGTAGACGAGGTTCGAGTGGTCGAACTCGAGCACTGCGAGCGCGTCGGCCGGCGACGGCGTGAGCGGGTACACGGGCATCGACAGCACCATGCAGCCGATCTGCGCGGCGGGCGCGACCTCGCGGGCGATGCGCGTCGCGCGGGCAGATGCCACGAGCTCGTGGCGCATCGCCTGGTAGAGGGTCTGCTCGCTGAGCTCGTCCTTCGGGGTGTTGACCCCGCCCGACATCAACGGCGCGTGCAGGAGCGAGTTGGTCTCGTTGAAGGTCAGCCAGTACTTCACACGACTCGCCGCATGCGCGCGGCCGGGCCGCAGGCGGCGCGCGTTCAGGCGGCCCTCGGTACCCTGGAGGCATGACCGAGTCCACCCCCGTCCGCACGACGAAGCCCCGTCAGGTGCGCCCGCGCACCGAGGGCTGGACCCAGCGGGTGGATGCCGAGGGCAAGCCCCTCCTGCAGTTCGCCGCCCCGAAGAAGGGGATGCCCCCGATCCACCTCGCCGACCTCACGCCCGCGCAGCGCGTCGAGAAGGCGAAGGAGCTGGGGCTCCCCGGATTCCGGGCGAAGCAGCTCGAGAAGCACTACTTCCAGCACTACACGTCCGACCCGGCGAAGATGACGGACCTCCCGGCATCCGGTCGCGACGAGCTCGTCGCGGGGCTTCTGCCGCACCTGCTCACCGAGGTCCGGCGTCTGCAGACCGACCGCGGCGACACGATCAAGTTCCTCTGGAAGCTGCATGACGGCGCCCTCGTCGAGTCGGTGCTCATGCGCTACCCCGGCCGCATCACGCTGTGCGTGTCGAGCCAGGCCGGCTGCGGCATGAACTGCCCGTTCTGCGCGACGGGCCAGGCGGGCCTCACCCGCAACATGTCGGCGGGCGAGATCATCGAGCAGGTCGTCCGCGCGAACGCCGCGATCCGCGCGGGTGAGCTCGGCCCGGCCGAGCACCCCGACGAGCGGGTCACCAACATCGTGTTCATGGGTATGGGCGAGCCCCTCGCCAACTACAACCGCGTCATGCAGGCCGTCCGCACGATGGTCGACAAGGACCACGGCCTCGGCATGAGCGCGCGCGGTGTCACCGTCTCGACGGTCGGCCTCGTCCCCGCGATCGACAAGCTCGCCGCCGAGGACATCCCGGTCACGTTCGCCCTGTCGCTGCACGCCCCCGACGACCACCTGCGCGACGAGATGATCCCCATCAACTCCCGCTGGAAGGTGGACGAGGCGCTGGATGCCGCGTACCGCTACTTCGAGAAGACCGGACGCCGGGTGTCGATCGAGTACGCGCTGATCAAGGACATGAACGACCATGCCTGGCGTGCGGACCTCCTCGCCCAGAAGCTCAACGCGCGCGGGCGCGGCTGGGTGCACGTGAACCCGATCCCGCTGAACCCGACGCCGGGTTCGGTGTGGACGGCATCGGAGAAGCCCGTGCAGCGCGAGTTCGTGCGCCGCCTCAACGAGGCCGGGATCCCGACGACCCTCCGCGACACGCGCGGCAAGGAGATCGACGGCGCCTGCGGGCAGCTCGTCGCGACCGAGGAGGACCGCGAGGTCGCCGCCTCCGTCCCCGTCGACTGAACCTTCCGGCGGCCCGCCGCCTGTGGCATCCGGCCGATTAGTCTGGGCACATGGTCAACTATCGGTACCTCGGCAACAGCGGCTTCAAGATCTCGGATGTCACCTACGGAAACTGGGTGACGCACGCCTCGCAGGTGGGCGACGAGGCGGCGATCGCCACGGTGCACAAGGCGCTCGACCTGGGGATCACCTCGTTCGACACCGCCGACGCCTACGCCAACACGGCGGCCGAGGTCGTCCTCGCCAAGGCGCTGAAGGGCCAGCAGCGCGAGAACCTCGAGATCTTCACGAAGGTGTACTGGCCGATCGGCAAGAAGGGCCCGAACGACACGGGCCTCTCGCGCAAGCACCTGATGGACGGCATCCACGGGTCGCTCCGCCGCCTCGATGTCGACTACGTCGACCTGTTCCAGGCGCACCGCTACGACTACGAGACCCCGCTCGAAGAGACGATGCAGGCCTTCGCCGACATCGTCCGCCAGGGCAAGGCCCTGTACATCGGTGTGAGCGAGTGGACCGCCGAGCAGCTGCGCGACGGCCACGCCCTCGCGACCGAGCTCGGCTTCCAGCTCGTCTCGAACCAGCCGCAGTACTCCGCGCTGTGGCGCGTCATCGAGGGGAAGGTCATCCCGACGAGCCAGGAGCTCGGCATCTCGCAGATCGTGTGGTCGCCGATGGCGCAGGGCGTGCTCACCGGCAAGTACCTCCCCGGTCAGCCCGTGCCCGCGGGCTCGCGCGCGACGGACGAGAAGAGCGGCGCGAACTTCATCAAGCGGTTCCTGAAGGACGACGTGCTCGAGGCCGTGCAGAAGCTCGTGCCGATCGCCGAGCAGGCGGGCATCACGGTGCCGCAGCTGTCGCTCGCGTGGGTGCTGCACAACCCGAACATCGCCGCCGCACTCGTCGGAGCGTCGCGCCCCGAGCAGCTGGAGGACACCGTCAAGGCATCCGACATCACGCTCGACGATGCGACCTACGACGCGGTGAACGCGGCGCTCGCCGCCGTCGCCGTGACCGACCCGGAGGAGACCTACACCGTCTCGCCGAAGACGCGCGTGTCCTGACCCGACGCCCACGCCACACGTGAGCCACCGCACCGCCGCGCTGTTCACCGCCCGGCTGAGGTCCCGCCTCGGCCTCGGTGCGCTGATCGCGCTGGCGGTCGCGGCGGGCGTGGCACTCGTGTGCGGGCTGTCCGCGGCATCCGCCGTCGTGTCGAGCGGCGCGGTGCGCGACGCCGTCCCCGCGGCCGACCAGCCGGGCGGCTGGGTGCTCGTCACGACGGGCAGGGGCTCGGATGCCGCGGCGCAGGATGCCGCGGCATCCGCCGTCTTCACGCGCCTGTTCGGCGACACGATGACGGTGTCGGATGCCCTGGCCGAGAGCGACCGCGACCGTGCGTGGCGGCTCGCCCCCGCCCGGCAGGCGCTCGACATCGAGACGGCGCCGTTGGTCTCCGCGGGCCTTTCCGCCCTTCCCGAGGCGTTCCGTTCGAGCGATGCCGCGGTTGCGGGGAGCATCGTCACCGGGACTCTTCCCGAAGTGGTGGACGACGTCGCGGCGGGCGCCCGATCGGCGCGCGCCATCGCTCCGGTTCCGGTCGCCCTCGCCGCCGTGCTCGCCTGGTTCGCGGTGCTGCAGCTCGCGCGGCTGCTCGGCTCGTCGCGGGGCCGCGAGGCTGCGCTCCTGCGCACGCGCGGCCTCTCGCCCGCACAGCTCACGGCCCTCGCCGTGGGCGAGTCCGCGATCATCGCGGTCGTGGGTGGCGGCATCGGTTTCGCGGCCGTGGTCGCGGCGGGACTCCTCGTGTCGGGTGGCGTCTCCGCCGTGCTCGCGACGTGGCCCTTCGCCGTCGCCGCGACGATCCTCTCGTGGGCGACGCTCGCCATCGGACAGGCCCGCGCCGCGCGCGATGCGGGGCGGGCCGCGGCGCTCGCCGGGCGCGTCGCACGGGCCGCGTCGCCGGCGGCGGCCGCGCTTCTCGTGATCATCGGCGGTGTGGTCGTCTGGCTCGTCGCGTCCGGCTCGGCGACCGAGGATGCCTGGTCGGCGCTGCTCACGACGGCCGCGCCCACGCTCGGCATCGCCGCAGCGGCCGTCCTCGCGGTCCTCGTCTTCGGCCCGCTCTCCGCGGTCGTCGCCCGCCTCGCCGGCAACGGCCGACGCCTCGCTCCCGCCTACCCGGCCCGGCAGGTGGCGCGCAGGCAGGTCGCGTACTCCGTGGCCGTCGCCCTCGTGGTGATCGCCGTCGCCGGCGCGGTGCTCGCGGGATCGTACGGGGCGACCTGGACGGCTGCGGCGACCGCATCTCAGTCCCTCGTCGCGGGTGCGCCGCTGCGGGCCGCCGTCCAGACGGTCACGCCGGGCGATCTCCGGCCGGTGACGGGCGTCACGGCGGCGGCGCCCGTCGTCTCGGCGCCCGTCATCGCGGGCGAGGTCTCGGGCACCTTCCTCGCCCTCCCCGCCGGGCGCATCGCCGAGGTCGTGCTGCCCGTCGACGGTCTCGTCGACCCCGTGTCGCTCGGCGCGGATCTCGCGGCGATCTCGGACGACGCGCCCGGGGTGGAACTGCCGGCCACCGCCGTCGGGATCGCCGTCCACGCGAAGATGACGTCGATCGACGAGTACGCTGCGCGCGCGACGACGATCCAGGCCTGGCTCGCGGATGCCTCCGGCACCCCCACCGCGGTGCCGCTGCGCGTCGAGGCATCCGCCCCACCGGGGATCACTCCGGACTATGAGACCCTGATCGGCTTCGCGCTGACGGGCACGGCCGACCTCCCCGCGGGGACGGCGCCCTGGCGGCTCCTCGGGATCGAGGTCGCGCGCGGGCAGGCGTACGCGTACCTGGACGCCCGCATCTCCTCCGTGACGGCCGCGACCACCGGGGCGGACGGCGCGGAGACGCCGATCCCGATCACCCCCGCGACGAGCGTCTCTCTGCCCGCCGGCACCGGCAAGAGCGGCGTCTCGTCGGCGCTCGTCTGGAGCGCGGCCGGTGAACGCGCGGAGCCGCTGCCTGCGATCGTGACGCGTGACCTCGCCACCCGACTCGCCCTCGACGAAGGGTCGACGGTCGACCTGCGCGTCGACGGATCGGGCCGCACCTACCCGATCGAGGTCGCCGGCATCGTCGCCGCGCTGCCCGGTGTCGGCACGGGCGTCGGAGCGCTCGTCGACCTCGACACGCTGACCGCGCGGTCGCTCCCCGCGCGCATCGTCCCCGGCGAACCCGCCGCGACGCCACCGCTCGCGAACGAGATCTGGGCCACGGGCTCGCGCGCCGCTCTCGAAGACGCGCTGGGTGTCACGGTCACGACGCCGCGCACGGCGGCATCCGGCGTCGCCGCCAGCATCTCCGGCGTGTGGGGCGTCGCCTCGGTCGGCGCGGCGGTACTGAGCGGCGTCGCGCTGCTCGCCCTGTTCGCGGCGCTCACGGCAGCGCGCGCGGGGGAGGTCATGGTGCTCCGCGCCGTCGGTGTGGGCCCCGCCGCGCAAGCGCGGCTGCGCACCGTCGAGGTTGGGGTCGTCGCGGTGCTGTCGCTGCTCCTCGGACTTGTCGCCGGTCTCGCCCTTTCCGCGCTGCTCATCCCCCCACTCGCGACGAGATCCATCCCCGGCCTCGTGGTCACCCCGCGTCTCGGGGTGGACCCTGTGCCGGTCCTCCTGACCTCAGCCATCCTTGCGGGCGCGGTCGTCGTCGCCGCGGCGATCACCGCTCGCGTGGTGCGGGCGCAGGGGGCATCCACCGCGATCGAGGAGGCGGCGCCGTGAGCGCGCGCACCGGTGCGCTCATCGCGCGGCACCTGCGCGCCGGCAGCGGCGCGGCCGTCGTGATCGCGCTCGTCGTGGCGCTCCTCGCCGCGATCGCGGTCATGACGCCGCGCGCGGTGGCATCCCTTCTCGACGACTCCACCCGCTACCGGGTCGGGCAACTGAGCGCGCCGGTGCGCGACCTCACGGCGTCGACGAGCACCGCACCGTTCCCCGGCGCGGCGCCCCCGTCGGGGTCGGTGTCGGGTGCCGTGCCGCCGGAGTTCGTCGATGACTGGGGCTCCTGGGATGCCGGCCTCGCGAGTGCGATGGCCGCCGCCTCCGGATCCCTCGGGGACTTCTACGATTCGGCCGACTACTTCGTGCGGCTGGGCGCCCCGGCGCAGTACTCCGCGATGACCTGGGTGCTGCTCGACCCGGCGTACGCGTCGCGCATCCGCCTCACCGAGGGGCGCCTCCCGGAATCGACCGCCGACCAGGTCGACTGGATGCGCGCGATGGGCTTCGATCCCGCGACGGGACAGGCACTCGCGCAGCCGAGTGCGATCCCCACGACCGAGATCGTGCTGTCCGCGGATGCCGCGAAGACCGTGGGCTGGGCCGTGGGCGAGACCCGCGAGATCGGTCAGGGCGCCGGGTGGGCCCGGTTCGGGGACGGTGCGCACACCGCCCCGCTCACACTCGTCGGCGTGTTCGAGGCGGTCGACCCGGACGACCCGTACTGGGCGCGCGCCGCGGACGTCCTCCGTGCGACGGTCGCCTACAACCCCGACGGCGGCGAGTACATCCGCACCGCCGCCTACGCCTCACCGGTGCAGCTCGACACGCTGCCGCAGGTGACCGCCGCCCTGACGACGGCGTGGTTCCCGCTGCGCGCGGAGACGGTGGATGCCTCGTCCGCGCCGCACCTGCTCGCCGCGCTGTCGGCCTTCACGAGTTCCACGGTGTCGGTCGGGGCGTCGTCGTCCCCGATCTCCCTGCGCTTCCAGAGCGGGGTGGTGCCGACCCTCGAGCGTGCGGTGGCGCAGAACCACGGGCTCACCGCCGTGCTGGCTCTCCTTGCCGCCGGCCCCGTCGGCGCCGCACTCGCGGCTCTTCTCCTCGGCTGCCGGATGATCGCCGAGCGTCGCCGGACCGCGCTGTCGCTTCTCACCGCGCGTGGTGCATCACGGTGGCAGCGCGGTCTGCTCCTTGCGATCGAGGGGCTGTTGGCGGGGCTGCTGCCGGCGGCCGTCGGTGCCGGCGCGGGGTGGCTCCTCGGCCGGGTGCTCTGGCCGGGAACCTCCGGCGAACCGTCTGTCGGGCAGTTCGTCGTGCCGCTCGTCATCGGCCTCCTCCCGGCTGCCGTCCTCGCCCTGTCGGGGCCGCGGCGGCGGGAACGCGCCGACGAGGCGAAGCCCTCGCGGTGGCGCCTCGTCGCGGAAGGGGTGCTCCTCGTCATCGCGGCGCTCGCGACGACGCTCCTCATCGTGCGCGGTGCGCAGAGCGACGACGGCGGACTCGAGCCGCTCGCCGCGGCGGCACCCGCGCTTCTCGCGATCGTCGCGGGGCTCGTCGCCCTGCGTCTCGTGCCGCCGGCGCTCCGGGGCATCCTCGCCCGGCGGCGCACGGGCACGGGATACGTCGGGCTTCTCGGCGCGGCCCGCGCGCTGCGCGACCCGGTCGCGGGGTTCGCGCCCGTGTTCGCCCTGCTCGTCGGAGTGTCGTTCGCGGTCGCGAGCGGCATCCTGCTCTCCGTCCTGCAGCACGGCGCCGACGATGCGGCGCGCGCCTCGGTCGGGGCGGACATCGCCCTGTCGTCGGCACGCTTCGACGACGGGGCGGCCGAGCGGGTGGAGGCCGTACCGGGCGTCGCGGACGTGGCCTCGTTCTCGACCTACAACTCCGCGCTGCTGATGGTCGGCACGTCGCAGAACCGCGTCGATCTGACCATCGTCGACACGACGGCACTCGCCCGCGTGCAGGAGGGGTATCCGTCGGTACTGGACGGCGTCGACCTCGGCGACGGTTCGGGCGACCCGCGGCTCCTCTTCTCGGCGCTCACGGCCACGCGCACGCGCGCCGCGCAGGGCGATGACCTCTCCGTCCTGGGGGTGCCCGCCCGCTTCGCGGGCTCCTCGGTGATGCCGGCGCCGTTCGCCCCGACGAGCGCATGGGTGCTCGCCGACGCGGCGTACGCCGACCGCTTCGCCGATGAGTACGCCCCGACGACGACGATCCTCGTGCGCCTCGACGCGGATGCCTCGGCGGACCAGGTCGTGCAGGTGCTGCGCGACGAACTCGGCCCGGGGATGCGTGCCACCACCGTGGGCGAACGCCTCGCCGACCTGCGGACCGATCCCATCTGGCCGGGCCTGCGCCTCGCGCTGACCGTCGGCGTCGTCCTGTCGGCCGCGCTCGGCGCCGTCGCCGTGGTCATGACGCTCGTGCTCGGGGCGCCCGCCCGGCGGCGCCTGCTCGCGCTGCTCCAGACCCTCGGCGCGCCTCCGCGCGCCGCCGGTCGGCTCGTCGCGTGGGAACTGGCCCCCGCCGGCGTGGCCGCGCTCCTCATCGGGACGGCGTTCGGCGCCGCGCTGCCGTTCCTCGTCATCGCCGTCGTGGACCTCCGGCCGTTCACCGGCGGGCCGATCGCCCCCGCGTACACGGTCGACCCGGGGATCCTCGCGCTCTCCGTCGGCGGGTTCCTCGTGGCATCCATCGGAGTGGCCGCCGCGGCCCTCGCCCTCACGCGCCGTACGCGCGCCGCCGCCGTTCTTCGTACCGTGGAGGAGACATGAACGCTCTCACCTCGCCCCGCCCGACACCGCACGGGTCTCAGGCGGCCGCCGCGCCCCGTCGGGTCGGCGACGAGCCGACGGACGCCTCGACCGAGCCCGACATCCTGTGCACCGACCTCGTGCGGATCTTCACGGCCGCCTCCGTCGAGGTGCAGGCGCTGCAGGGGCTCACCCTCACGGTCGAGCGCGGCGAACTGGTCGCCGTCGTCGGGGCATCCGGGTCGGGGAAGTCCACCCTCCTCGCGATCCTCTCGGGGCTCGACACCCCCACGGCCGGCGTCGCGCGCGTCGCGGGGCGCGACCTCTTGACACTGAGCGGGCGCGAACGGGTGCGCTTCCGGCGCGAGTCGGTCGGGTTCGTGTGGCAGCAGACGTCGCGGAACCTCCTGCCGTACCTGACCGCCGCGCAGAACGTCGCGGCCGTGCTCGCGATCGCGGGGAAGGTGAAGGGCGCCGCGCGCGGGGAGCGGGCGGGCGAACTGCTCGACCTCCTCGGCGTCGGCTACTGCGCCGACCGCCGCCCGGGTGAGATGTCCGGCGGCGAGCAGCAGCGGGTCGCGATCGCCGTCGGCATCGCGAACGAGCCGCGCGTGCTGCTCGCCGACGAGCCGACCGGCGAACTCGACGACGAGACGAGCGCCCACGTGCTCGAGGCGATGCGCGACGTCAACCGCGAGCTCGGCGTCACGACCCTGATCGTGACGCACGACCCCGCCGTGTCGGAGCACGTCGCCCGCACCGTGCAGATCCGCGACGGGCGCACCGCGACCGAAGTGCTGCGCTCGACGCGGCGCGACGAGTCGGGCGCCGAGCACCACGTGGCCGAGGAGTACGCGGTGCTCGACCGGGTCGGGCGCCTGCAGCTGCCCGACGAGTTCGTCACGGCGCTCGATCTGCGCCAGCGGGTGCGCCTCGCGCTCGAGGCCGATCACGTGGGCGTGTGGCCGGGGGTGGCGGCGGCGTCGTCGTCTGGTCAGGCGGTCGAGGCATCCGATGTCTCCGCCGACGACGAAGGCGGTGGGCGATGAGCGCGGCGCTGCGGGCCGAGGGGCTCGTGCGGGTGTTCTCGTCGGGTGCGGGGGAGGTTCGAGCCGTCGACGGCGTCGACCTCGAGCTCGTCGCCGGTGAGCTGCTGGTCGTGCGCGGAGCATCGGGCGCCGGCAAGACGACCCTCCTGAACCTCCTCGGCGTGCTCGATCGCCCGACCGAAGGGCGGGTCGTGATCGGCGATCGCGACACGACGGGACTGTCCGAGTCGGCGCTCGCCGACATCCGGCGCGACATGCTCGGGTTCGTCTTCCAGTCATTCGGGCTCGTGCCCGTGCTGTCGGCGCGTGAGAACGTCGAACTGCCGCTGCGGATCGCCGGTGTGTCTGCCGCCGAGCGGACCGAGCGCGTCGATGAGGCGCTCGCACTCGTCGGGCTCTCCGGGCAGGCCGACCAGCGGCCCGCGGAGCTCTCCGGTGGGCAGCAGCAGCGCGTCGGGATCGCGCGCGCCGTCGTGGCGCGGCCGCGGATCCTCATCGCCGACGAGCCGACCGGGCAGCTCGACTCGCGCACGGCCGCGACGATCATGGACCTCCTCGGCACGCTCGCGCACGAGCAGGGCCTCGCCGCGATCGTGTCGACCCACGACCCGCTCCTCGTCGCCCGAGCCGACCGCATCGCGGAGCTGCACAACGGACGCCTGACCCTGGGCGGGGGCCCGGGTGGGGGGCCGCGGGCGACGCGGGCGGTGGGCGCGAGTGGCGGGTCACCGGCATCCGACCTCGACTCCGAACCCGAGGTCGAGGCTGCGGCGGCATCCGCGGCCGAGCCCATCCCCGCGACCGCTGCGGATGCGTCACACCCGCTCACACGCGCAGAATTGCGGCGCCGCCGCACCGGCGCCCCCTGACGCGCCGGCCCCCTTGCGCGGGGGCGAGGCGGGGCGGAGACTGTGCGCGTCGGAAGGAGCCATCATGGCGCACGGAGATATCACCCACATCGACATTCCGGTGTCAGACCTCGCCAAAGGAGCTGAGTTCTACTCCGGTCTGTTCGGCTGGCAGATCGCCGAGGTCGAGGGGTTCGCGGACTATCCCATGTGGGCGGCCCCGAACGGGATCTCCGGCGGCGGGCTCGCGCCGCGCAGCGACGGGTTCACCGAGCCACGGTCGTACGTCGAGGTCGACTCGATCGACGACGTGATCGCCAAGGCCGAGGCATCCGGAGGCTCGGTCGCGATGCCGAAGGAGAACATCACCGCCAAGAGCTGGTGGGCCGTCATCGTCGACCCCGATGGCAACCACATCGGCCTGTTCGAGGGCACGACCTCCGAATAGACGCGCCACCCGGCCCCGGTCTCGCACCGCCGCCGTTCCGAAAGCAGGGCCAACCGCGCCCCGCGACATGCCGCGACGCGCCTCAGGTCGATCCGGCCTGCTCCCGGAACGCGCGAGACAACTGCGACCCCACTCGGCCGTGCGAAGAACTGACGGTGCCCACGTCGCGGCCCGGCCTGGCAGCACTCGGCGCCCGCGCGCTGAGCCGGCCCGACCACGCATGGGGCCTCGCCCGGCCGCGCGCCCGCCCGGCCGGGCCGCGGCCGGCGCTCGATGCCGGCTGCCGTCACTTCCAGAGGCCGCGCCCCGGCACTTTCCGGCGCCCGGCGCTGCGAAAGCAGGGTGAAGCGGCCCGCGACCCGCGCCCGTCGCCCCGACGGCCCTATCGGGCCTGCTTCTGGAACGCGCGAGGCGGCTGCGACACCGTCGGTCCACCCCGCCCGGCGTGCGGCAGCCTCACGCCGGTCGCGTGCGCAGCGCGCCCGCCGGTCGATCAGCGGCCGGACCCTCACACCGGTTGCCACCGCGGGTGTGCCGCCGTCCTGGAGCACCCCGCGGCCCTCTCCAGCGTCCGGCGGTTCCGAGAGCAGGGCGAACTGGCTCTGCGGCCCGCCGTGGGCGTCGAACAGCCCGATCGGCCCTGCTTTCGGAACACGTGGACGCGCGGCCGCCGCGCCGAGCCGAGCCGGGTCAGCGCTTTTTCGCGGGGGCGGCGGAGACGTCGAGCTTCTCGTGCAGACCGCCGAGGCTCGACCAGGCGCTCGTCGTGCCCTTCGCGGCGTGCTCGGCGCCGCGCACCGCGCGCTCGTCTGCCCACTCGTTCAGCACGTGCCCACGATGGCCCCGGACATGCTCGAGCACGACATCGGGGAGCCCCGCCGCGCGCCGCGCGTCGCGGGCCTCGATCAGCTGTTCGAGCAGGTCACGGTTCTTCGTCGGGGCGCCGGTCGACGTCTTCCAGCCGCGGCGACGGTGGGCGTCCATCCACGATTGGTACGTGTCGATCGCGTACTTCGAGTCGGCCTGCACGACGAGTTCCGCGACACCGGCGTGATCTTCGATCGCCTTGAGCAGCCCCATCAGCTCGCCGATGTTGTTGGTGCCGACGGGGATCGCCCCCGCGGCCCACTGCCCGTCCTCGCCCACCCATGCCCACCCCGTCGGCCCCGGATTGCCCTTGCAGGCGCCGTCGGTGGCCACGGTGTAGCGCGCGTCAGTCACCCCTCGACGGTAGTCGATACTCCCGCCACTCGTCGGCGAGCCGCGGCAGTCGCTCCGCGAGGAAGCGCAGGAACGAGGCGGTGTCGCGTGCTCTGCGAGCGGATGCCTCGGCATCCGCATTCTGGTCGGCGATCGCCTCCATGAGGTCCGCCAACCGGATATAGGTCGGCGCGTTGCCCGAGACCACCCCGTGCCACGCGTCTTCGGCGAGCTCGTACCGATCGCGCCTGTGACCGGGGCGGGAGATCCGATCGATCAGATGTATCGACTGCAGGTAGCGGACGGCCCCCGATACGGCCGCCGCCGAGACGCCGAGCCGCTCGGCGAGTTCCGCCGCCGTGTAGCCGTCGTCGGGCGAGCCCGCGAGGGCCATCATCACGCGCGCGGGCATGCGAGCCATGCCCGCGGCGGTCATGAGCGCCGCGGCCTGCTCGGCGGGGTCGGAACCGGAAGAGTCCGACGGCACCGCGCTCACCCGTCCCCCGCCGACTCGCGCCCCCGCATGAGGGCGAGCGTGGCCGTGATCGCGGCGATCGCGGCGAGCGCGATCCACCAGAATCCGCCGAGTTCGACGCCGCCCGCGGTCGGTGCCATCGCCGACGCGAAGGGCGACACCTTGGTCGCGTTCGCATCCATCCCGAAGAGCGGGCCGAACAGGGCGATGGACGCAGCGAGCATCACGAGGGTCCAGCCTAGCGGGATGGTGAGGCGGGGCATGAGGACGAAGACGAGGGCGGTGAGCCCGACGAACAGCACGGCGGGCAGCAGTTGACCTGCGCCCGCGATCGCCGCTTCACGCACGAGCGAAGCGCCGTTCCCGGTCGATGCCGAGCCGAGCGCGGCACCTGCGACCCCGGCCGCCATCGTCAGTGCGACGGCGATGAGGGCGACGACCAGGTAGCCGCCGAGCCACCGCACGCGCGGGACCGACGCGCCCCGCACGATCTCGGCGGTGCCGTGGGCCTCGTCCTGGCGGGCTCGCGCGATGGTCTGCACCCCCGCGCACGCGGCGAGGATGCCGAGCAGGATGAAGAAGACGACGATCACGCCGACCTGCAGATCACTCCCGCCGCCGAGCTTCTCGAGCACCGCGGCGACCGCGGGATTGGCGCTGCCGATCTCGTTGACGGCGGAGCCGAGCGCGGTGGTGATGAGCCCGACGATCAGCCCGCCGATGACCCACCCGACGATCGACCCGCGGGCGAGGCGCACGACGAGTCCGAGATTCGAGGCAAGGGTCACCGGTGCCGTGGCGCGGCCGGGCCGCTCGGGCACGAAGGACCCGCCCAGGTCACGGCGGGACTGCAGCACCAGGGCGCTCGCGATGAGCACGGCGGCGACGACCGCCAGGAGCAGTGCCGGTCCCCAGGCATCCGCGTCGAACGCGCGCGTGTTCTCCGCCCAGCCGAACGGCGAGAGCCACGTGAGCCACGAGCTCTCGAGGTGCGTCAGGTCGTCGCTCGGCGTGCCGAGCGCGTTGCCGATGCCGGCGAGGACGAAGGTGCCGAGCAGCAGCCACATCGACAGCGAGTTCGCGCCGCGCGCGGTCGCCATGAGCTGGGCCGCGGTGAGGCCGACGCCGAGGAACACCAGTCCGACGAGCGTGCAGGATGCCCCGACGAGCACCGCGCCCGCGATGGCGGCGCCGTTCGCGAGGAAGGCGATGGCGACGAGGATGCCGAGCACCACGTTCGCGACCGCGCCGTGGATCACGGTCGCGATCGTCGGAGTCCAGCGGCCGGCCGGGGTCGCCGACAACAGCTCGAGGCGGCCGTCCTCCTCGTCGCCGCGCGTGTGCCGCACGGCGAGGAACGTGCTCATCATGGCGGCGAGGATGAGGAGCCACGGCAGCAGCAGGAACACGACCATCTGGTCGTCGCTCGCCCCCGACGGCAGGCCGCGGAAGAGCAGGATGACGGGGTTCGCCATGACGGTCGCGAGGAGCGCCGCGCGCTCCTGCTCGTCGCCGTACGACTGCTGCACGCCGGGGTACCCGGCCACCGCGAGCGCCGCCGTTCCGCCGATCCAGAGGATGAGCTGCGTCCGGTCGCGCCGCAGGCGCTGCCGCAGCAGCGGGCCGAGAGTGCGCGGTGTCGCGGTGGCCGCGCGCGTGGCATCCGCGCGCGGAACGACGGATGCCTCGGTCATGCCGACACCTCGGCGCGTCCCTCGGCGTCGCGGATGTCGTCGCCGTAGTGGCGCAGGAACAGCTCCTCGAGCGAGGGCGGCGCGATCCGCAGCCCCGCCACGCCGAGTGCGCCGAGAGTCGGGAGGGATGCCGCGACGGCGTCGCTCGCCAGGGTGAGGCTCACGCGGTCGGCATCCTGGCGCACGTCTTCCGCGCCCGGGATGCGCGCGGCCGCGGCGACCGTCGCCGTGGGGGAGGAGGCGAAGGAGACCTCGGTGCGCGTGAGGTGGCGCATGTCGGCGAGCGTGCCGGCATCGACGATGCGGCCGGCGCGGATGATCGACACGCGGTCGCACAGCACCTCGACCTCGGAGAGGATGTGGCTCGACAGCAGCACCGTCGCGCCCGCGGCGCGCACACGCTGCACCTCTGCGCGGAAGACGACCTCCATCAGCGGGTCGAGTCCGCTCGTCGGCTCGTCGAGGATGTAGAGCTCCGCCGGGACGGCGAACGCGGCGATGAGTGCGACCTTCTGCCGGTTGCCCTTCGAATAGGCGCGGGCCTTCTTGCGCGGGTCGAACTGGAAGGCTTCCGCGAGGCGCGCCTTGGTCGCCTGGTAGGCGGGGCCGCGCCCGCCGCCGCGCAGTCGCCCGAGCAGATCGATCGCCTCCCCGCCGGAGATGTTCGGCCACAGGCTGACGTCGCCTGGAACGTACGCGATCCGCCGGTGCAGGGCCGCGGCCAGCCGCCACGGATCGTCGCCGAAGACGCGCGCCTGCCCGCCCGAGGCGCGGGCGAGACCCAGCAGGATGCGGATGGCGGTGGACTTCCCGGCGCCGTTCGGACCGAGGAAGCCGTGCACTTCGCCCGGCTCGACATCGAGGTCGAGTCCGTCGAGGGCGAGGGTGCGGCCGTACTTCTTGCGCAGAGCGGTGGTACTGATCACGGCGTTCATGCGCGTGACCCTACGCTTATTTCATGAATTTGTGAAGAGTAGTCGTTGTGTATACGTGTGGATGCTCAGTCCGCAGTAAGGGTGGACTGGGCGGCGTTTATGTATACAATGAGGTCATGCGCGCGAGCGACCGAGCCTATGCAACGCTGCTGGAGGAGATCCAGTCGGGCGTGCTCGCCCCCGGCACGGTCCTCGGCGAAGTCGAGCAGTCCGGCCGCCTCGGAGTCAGCCGTACACCGCTGCGCGAAGCGCTGTCACGCCTCGCCTCCGACGGGCTCGTCGTGCAGGCATCCCCGCGCGTCACCGTCGTCAGCCCCATCGACACGGGAGACATCCACGAGCTGTTCGAGGTGCGCCGGGCGCTCGAAGAGACCGCGGCCCGCCTCGCCGCCGCCCGCGGTGACCGCGCGGTGTTCGCGTCGCTCGCCGACGAGTTCCGGGCGACGGATGCCTCCGCCGCCCCCGACTCCTACTACGCCCTCATCGCGCGGTTCGACGCGGCGCTGGATGCCGCCGTGCACAACGACTACCTGACCGCGGCATTGAAGACCGTGCGCACGCACCTCGTGCGCGTGCGCCGGCTCGCCCGCGACAACCCCGACCGCCTCGCGGCATCCGTCGCCGAGCACCGACTGATCGCCGCCGCCATCGCCGTGGGCGACGAAGACCTCGCCGCCCACGCGACCCACGTCCACCTGCACAACGCCCTGACCTCGATCCTCGAATCCCTGGAGGCAACCCCATGACCGTCAGCCACCACGTCCGCGTCCACCGCAGCGAAGAGAACCTCGCGCGCGAGGACCAACTCGCCTTCGCGATCGCCGAGGTCGCCGCCGACCCCGTCGCGGTCGAGCCCGAGGTCGTCGACATGATCATCAACCGCGTCATCGACAATGCGTCGGTCGCCGCGGCATCCCTCACCCGTGGGCCGGTCACCGCCGCCCGCGCGCAGGCGCTCGACCACCCGGTCTCGCGCGGCGGACACGGATCGACCGTGTTCGGCGAGCCGAACGACGTGCTGACGAGCCCCGAGTGGGCGGCGTGGGCGAACGGCGTCGCCGTGCGTGAACTCGACTACCACGACACGTTCCTCGCGGCGGAGTACTCCCACCCGGGCGACAACATCCCGCCGATCCTCGCCGTCGCACAGCACTCAGGCGCCGACGGCGCGGACCTCGTGCGCGGCATCGCGACGGGGTACGAGATCCAGATGGACCTCGTGCGCGCGATCAGCCTGCACAAGCACAAGATCGACCACGTCGCCCACCTCGGCCCGTCGGCCGCCGCCGGCATCGGCACCCTGCTCGGGCTCGATGTCGAGACGATCTACCAGGCCGTCGCGCAGGCGCTGCACACGACGACCGCGACGCGCCAGTCACGCAAGGGCGAGATCTCGACGTGGAAGGCGCACGCCCCCGCGTTCGCCGGGAAGATGGCCGTCGAAGCCGTCGACCGGGCCATGCGCGGCCAGACCTCGCCGTCGCCGATCTACGAAGGGGAAGACGGCGTCATCGCGTGGCTGCTCGACGGCCCGGATGCCTCGTACGACGTGCCCCTTCCCGCGGCGGGCGAGCCGAAGCGGGCGATCCTCGACTCGTACACGAAGGAGCACTCGGCCGAGTACCAGGCGCAGGCGTGGATCGACCTCGCGCGGAAGCTCCACAACGAGGCATCCTTCGCGCTGTCCGACGTCGCGAGCATCGTCCTGCACACGTCGCACCACACGCACTACGTGATCGGTTCGGGCGCGAACGACCCGCAGAAGTACGACCCGACCGCGTCGCGCGAGACGCTCGACCACTCGATCCCGTACATCTTCGCGGTCGCCCTCGAAGACGGCGGGTGGCACCACGTCGACTCGTACACGCCCGAGCGCGCCGGCCGCCCCGACACGGTGGCCCTGTGGCACAAGATCACGACGGCGGAGGACCCGGAGTGGACCCGTCGGTACCACTCCGAGGACCCGGACGAGAAGGCCTTCGGCGGTCGCGTCGAGATCACCCTCACCGACGGCACGACGATCACCGACGAGATCGCGGTCGCCGACGCGCACCCGCTCGGAGCGCGCCCGTTCGCCCGCGAGAACTACATCGCGAAGTTCCGCCTGCTGGCCGAGCCCGTGCTGACCCCCGAGGAGATCGAACGGTTCCTCGACCTCGCCCAGCGCCTGCCCGACCTCACCCCTGCCGAGGTGCAGGAGCTCAACATCACGGCGCGGGCCGGGGTGCTGGCATCCGTTCCCGCCCCGAAGGGGCTGTTCTGATGAGCGGTCTCATCGGTGCGATGTACCGTTCTCAGGAAAAAACGCCCCGCCGCTGCTCCCACCACCGCGGCGGACGGGGTGCCGACCGGCACAGCCTGTGGATTCATCCTGCATTCGGTACACGGCGCGGGGGAGAGGGGGCGGCCTGATGCTGTACAGCCAGACCCCCGCCGCCGAGAAGCGTCGCCTGTTGCGCGAGAAGCTCGCCGCCGGCGAGGTGCTGCGTTTCCCCGGCGCGTTCAACCCGCTGTCGGCACGCCTCATCGAGCGGAAGGGCTTCGAGGGCGTCTACATCTCGGGCGCCGTGCTGTCGGCCGATCTGGGGCTCCCCGACATCGGCCTGACGACCCTCACGGAGGTCGCCGGGCGTGGCCAGCAGATCGCCCGGATGACGGAGCTCCCCGCGATTATCGACGCCGACACCGGGTTCGGCGAGCCGATGAACGTCGCCCGCACGATCCAGACCCTCGAAGACGCGGGCCTCGCCGGCACGCACGTCGAAGACCAGGTGAACCCCAAGCGCTGCGGCCACCTCGACGGCAAGCAGGTCGTCGACGACGACACCGCGCTCAAGCGCATCCGCGCCGCCGTCGACGCCCGCCGCGACCCGAACTTCCTCATCATGGCGCGTACCGACATCCGCGCCGTCGAGGGGCTGGATGCCGCGATCGACCGCGCCAAGGCGCTCGTCGACGCGGGAGCCGACGCGATCTTCCCCGAGGCGATGACGGGCCTCGCGGAGTTCGAGGCCGTGGCATCCGCCGTCGGCGTGCCCGTTCTCGCCAACATGACCGAGTTCGGCAAGAGCGACCTGTTCACGGTCGATCAGCTGCGGGATGCCGGTGTGCAGATCGTCATCTGGCCGGTGTCGCTCCTGCGGATGGCGATGGGTGCGGCCGGCCGCGCGCTCGATACCCTGAACGAGGACGGCCACCTCACGGGCCGGCTCGGCGAGATGCAGCACCGTGCGGACCTGTACGACCTTCTCGACTACGAGTCGTACAACCACTTCGACCAGAACGTCTTCAACTTCCAGATCGAGCGTTAGAACGAAGGAGTGATGATGACCGACCAGGACATCAGGAAGGGTCTCGTCGGCGTCGTCGCCGACGTCACCGCCATCAGCAAGGTCAACCCCGAGACGAACTCGCTGCTGTACCGGGGGTATCCCGTGCAGGAGCTCGCCGCGACGCAGCCGTTCGACGCGGTCGCCTATCTGCTGTGGCACGGCGAGCTGCCGACCGATGAGCAGCTCGCCGCGCAGCGTGCGGACGGGCGGCAGTACCGGGCCCTCGCCCCGGAGGTGAAGGCGGCGATCGACCAACTGCCGCTCGACGCGCACCCCATGGACGAACTGCGCACGGCCGTGAGCGTCATCGGCGCGCTCGCAACGGCGGGCGAGGACGTGCTCGAGGCGACCGGCACCGCCGACGAGAACATCGCCCGCAGCCTCCACCTGTTCGCAGCGCTCCCCGCGATCGTCGCGTACGGGCAGCGCCGCCGGCGCGGACTCGACCCGATCGAGCCGCGCGAGGAGCTCACCTATGCGGAGAACTTCCTCTGGATGACGTTCGGAGAGGACCCCGATCCGATCGTCGTGGATGCCTTCAACCGCTCGATGATCCTCTACGCCGAGCACTCCTTCAACGCGTCGACGTTCACCGCGCGGGTGATCACGTCGACCCTGAGCGATCTGTACTCCGCCGTCGTCGGGGCGATCGGAGCGCTCAAGGGCCCGCTGCACGGCGGGGCGAACGAGGCGGTCCTGCACATCTTCGATGAGATCGGGGATGCCTCGAACGTCGTGCCCTGGCTCGACGACGCCCTCGCGAACAAGCGCAAGATCATGGGCTTCGGCCACCGTGTGTACAAGCGCGGTGACTCGCGCGTACCGACGATGAAGGCGGCGCTCGACACCCTCGTGGAGTTCTACGACCGTCCCGATGTCGCGGACCTGTACCTCACGCTCGAGAGCGAGTTCGTGAGCCGCAAGGGCATCTACCCGAACCTCGACTACCCGTCGGGGCCGGCGTACAACCTGATCGGCTTCGACACGCTGACCTTCACGCCGCTGTTCGTCGCGGCGCGGATTGTCGGGTGGACGGCGCACATCATCGAGCAGCAGGGCTCGAATGCGCTCATCCGCCCGCTGTCGGCCTACGACGGCCCCGACGAGCGGCACGTCGTCGGATACACCCCCGATACCGAGGCGATCCGTCTCAGCGAGCGACCGGAGGAGGCCGCCGGCTGACCGGCGCCGGCGGCGCCGCCACCGGCGCCGCGCTGGTTCCCGTGGTGCGCCGCGGCCGGCGCCGCGGCTGACCCCGGCGCCGTGCCGCTACCGGCGCCGTGCTGAGCCGGCGCCGTGCGGCGGCCGTGCCATGCCGTGGCCCTGTTGCGGCCCGAACTCCTCCAATTCTCGGCCGGAGGGGCCGCGGTGGCCCCGAAACCCTCTGCGGCGGCGCGAGATGGAGGAGTTCGGGCGCGCCGGACGACGCCGGCCCACCACACCCGGCCGGTTTCGGTGTCGCGGGGGCGGCGATCTGCCCGCACTGGCAGGATGCCGTCGCGTCCCCGTGCCGTCGCGCCACGGTGCCGCCGTGCCGGCGCGCCGCATCAGTGTTGCAGCCCGAACTCCTCCAGTTTCCGGCCGGGCAGGCCACGGAGGCCTTCACACCCACCCCGGCACCGTGAATTGGAGGAGTCCGGGCGCGCCGGGGAGGCTCGCCGGCTGCCGACAGCCGGCGGTACTAGTGCCACGGTGGCGCCGCCGTGCCCGTGCCCGTGGTGCCGTGCCCGCGCTGGCGTGGTGCCGTGCCCGCGCTGGCGGGGTGCCGTGCCGCGTTGCAGCCCGAACTCCTCCAGTTTTCGGCCGGACGGGCTGTGGGGTCCTGGAATCCACCGCGGTGGCGTGAGATGGAGGAGTTCGGGCGCGGCCGGAGGTGTAGTCGGTGGCGCAGCCGGGGGCACAGCCTGGGGGGGCACAGCCAGCGGCACAGCCCGCCCGCAGCCGCGCCCCTGAGCCGGCCCCCGCCGCACGTGACACCGCCCCGGGCCGAAGGCCCGGGGGGTGTCACGTCTCCGAAAGGTCAGGCCGTGGCGGCCCACCGCCGGGCGAGCACCAGCGCGCCCGCGAGCAGCGTGCCGAGCCCCAGCACCGTCACGAAACCGATCGGGAAGGTGCCGCCGGTGGCGGGCAGCGAGCCCGCGGCGACGACCTGGACCGGCACACTGATCGCGGCGAGCCCCGCGGATTCGACGACCAGCGTGTGCGCACCGACCGGCAGGTTCGTCGGGACGGCGACGCGGAACGTGACCTTGCCTGCCGCATCGGCGGCGGGGATGCCCGTGACCACGATCGGGTCGCTGTGCAGCGTCGCGGCGATCTGCTGGCCGGGCTTGAGGCCCGACACGGTCACCGTGAGCGAGTCGCCCTGCGCGACGCGCCCGCTGCCGACGTCGATCGTCGCCCACGCCGTTGCCGGGGTCGCGCTGCCGCCGTTGCCGGTGCCCCCGCCGGTGCCGCCGTTGCCGGGCTCCCCGCCACCGGTGGTGGCGAGCGCCGAGCGCCCGAGCGGCGCGGGGTCGACGAGGGCGTGCGCCGCGAAGTACTCGACGCTCGCCTGCAGGTCGACCTGACCGGTGTCGGCGCGGTTCGTGCCCGCCGCGAAGGTGGTGAACGCGTCTCCGCCTGCGGCGAGGAACGAGTTCGTCACGACGGTGAAGGTGTCCGTCGAGGCGATCGTGCGCCCCTGGAACGTCATCGCCTTGATGCGCGAGCCCGCCGCGGCGGCCGGGTCGTACGTGTAGGCGAACCCGCCCGACACACCCAGGTGCAGCTTCGAGCCGTCGGCACGCCACTGCTCTTCGAGGATGCTGCGCAGCTGAGCGCCCGTCAGCGTCACCGTCACCAGGGTGTTGGCGAACGGCTGGACGGTCGCGACGTCACGGTAGGTGACCGAGCCGTCACCGGTCTTGACGAGGTCCGCGCGGACCCCGCCCGGGTTCATGATGCCGATCTGCGCCTTCGTCCCCGCGTAGGACGCGTTCGAGGTCGCCCACAGGTACACGTCCGACAGGAGGTTCGACAGGCTCGACTCCACGTCGCGACGCGAGCCGTTGGTCCCGCCGCGTGTGATGTCGGCGCTGATCTTCCCGACGACCTTCTGTCCCTCGACGGCTGCCGAGTCGACGGCATCCTTCACGATCTTCGCCGTGGGCGCATCGGCCGGGAAGGCGAGCGTGCCACCCGAGACGAGCGGGACGAGCGAACCCGTGATCGAGACGAGGTCCTTCGTGCGCGTGTCGACCTCGATGTCCAGCTTGCCGAGCGTCGTTCCGTACTGGTGCGCCTGGATGACAGGTCGCGTCTTGCCGGGCGCGCCGTCGATCGTCCCCTGGCAGGAGTACTTCTGGTGCGAGTCGGCCGACACGATCGCGTCGATCTCGGGCGAGGCGCCGCGTGCGAGCTTGGCGAACACCGAGTCGCCGGTCAGCTGCGAGCAGTCGCTCGTGCCGAGCCCCTCGTGGGCGAGGAGCACGATGACATCGGCTTCGTCCGCCGCGGTGATCTTCGCGGCGACGCGGTTGGCGGCGGTCAGCTGGCTGCCGAAGGTCAGACCCTGGATGCCGCTCGGCGTCACCTTCTGCGGGGTCGTCTCGGTGACGGTGCCGATGAACGCGACGCGCACGCCGTCGACCGTCTTCACCGTGTACTCCTTGAGCGCGGGGGCTCCGGTCGCGTCGTACACGTTGGCGCCGAGCGCGTAGTCGCTCTTGCCGGTGGTATTGCCGGCGTCGTAGCGCGGGATGACCCGACCGGTGAGGTCGGCGAAGCCGCGGTCGAACTCGTGGTTGCCGACGGCGCTGAGGTCGAGCGTGGCGCTCTTCAGGGCGTCGATCGTGGGGGTGTCCTTCGCGATGAACGAGTCGAACGTCGAGGCGCCGATGTTGTCACCGGCCGAGACGAAGAGGGTGTTCGGGTTCGTCGCGCGGAACTGCTTGACCGCCCCGGCGAGCACGGCCGCTCCGGCCGCGGTGTCGCGGCTCGGTTCGGCGGCCAGGCGCCCGTGGAAGTCGTTGATCGTCAGCACCTGGATGTCGGTCGTGCGCGGTGCGAGGCGGTCGTCGATCTCGAACAGGGTCGTCGTGCCCGAGACCTCGTTGCCGACCGCGAGCAGTGGCGTGCCCGTCGGCGAATCCGCTGCCGCGATGAACTCGAGGCCCTCGGGCCCGAGGTCGCCCGCCGTGGCGAGGTTGCCGCCGTCTTCGACAGACTGGGCGAAATCGCGGTTGTTGAGGTAGGTCACGAACGTCGGCGAGGTCGGGTCGGTGATGTCGTACGCGGCGATGCCGCCGACGCGCTCGAACCCGATGAAGGCGTAGGTCCGGCCGCTGAGCTTGCCGATCGTGATCCCTTCGGGCTCCGGCCCCTTGTCGTCGCTGCGGCCGTCGAAGCCCGACACGGTGTGGTTCGAGTTGAAGAACTCGGGCTCCGCCGCGTGGGTGATCTCCTCGAACGATGAACCCGAGTCCCAGATCTGGGTTCCCGTCGTTGACCAGATCGAGAACGAGCGCCCGCCGAACGCGTACAGGTCCGTGTAGCAGCCGGCGGCTGAGTCGAAGCCGTCCTCGCGCGTGACGTTGAGTCGGCCGAGGTCCTTGTCTGCCGTGAGACCGGCCAGCGGGCTCCCGGTGCAGATCGGGCCCTTCCCGCTCTTCGAGAGGCTCTTCACGCGGACGCCCTCGGTGTACGAGCCCCACTCGCGGGCATCCCCCTCGTTCGCGGTGACCAGGTAGGTCTCACCGCCCGTCGTGTACGAGTCGATGGAATCGGGCATGTACAGACCGTGCAGGTTCGGGTAGGTGCGGAGGTTGTAGCCGCCGTCCTTGTCGCTCGCGTCGAGGGCGTTCTTCGCGAGCGAGAGGTCCTTCGCGCCGAGCGGGTGGATGTCGGTGACAGATGCCGAGGCGAGGTCGATCACCGCGATGGCATTGTTCTCCTGCAGCGTCGCGTAGGCGATGCCGCCGTCGACGGTGATGTACTCCGGCTCGAGGTTACGGCTGATCGGTCGGTCGGCGCCGTGCGGGGTCGGTCCGAAGACCCGCACCCCCGCGGGGAGGGCACCCGGTGCCTCGTAGGCGTGGAAGTCCGCGATGCGCGCGGCATCCTGCGCGGGGGCGGTCAGCGTCGCGGGCAGCGATACGACGGCGATCGAGCCTTCCGGATCGATCGAGAAGTCGGCTGCCGGCTCCCCCTCGTTCGCGGCGACCGCGTAGCCTCCGTCGGCGGAGATCGTCACCATGTCGGGGAGGGCACCGACCGTCACCGAGCCGAGGATCGTCGGGACGTCAGCATTCGCGTCGAAGAACACGAGCTCACCCGGGTCGCTCTTGACGGATGCCTCCAGTGCGATCACGCCGAGGCCGTCGGAGCGGATCGCGACGGAGTTCGCGACACCCTCGGCGGAGAGGCTGTAGAGCTTCTTCATCGCGGCGGGGTTCGAGAAGTCGAGCACGTCGACCGCGCCGGCCTGCGCGTTCACGACGTACAGGCGGTCGCCGTACGCGTGGACGATCTCGGCGGCGGACTCGTCGAAGAAACCGGTCTCGAACGATCCGATCGCAGACAGACCGAGGGCTGCTCCATCGGCGGAGTAGCTCGGCGGTGACGGGACGACGGCGGCCGTCGCGGGCGCCACCGCGGCGACCGCGAGGGTGCAGGCGAGCGCTGCGACGGCGCCGAAGGCGACGGGGCGGCGGAGGGAGGGCAGGGGCATCGGATTCCTCGGTATCGGTGCGGGATGAAGGTCACGAGCGGGCGCGACGGGACGCGCCCCCGTCGTTCGTACCCAGCGCGGGTGGCCCCCGGGTGACGGATGGTGACGCATCGGTGAACAGAAGGGGGGTCGACGGTGACGCGGAGCCTTCCCCCAGCCCGAACTCCTCCACTTTTCGCCCGACAGTCCGCACAGGCCCTGAAATCCACTGTCGCCGCGCGAAATGGAGGAGTTCGGGCGCGCCCGGAGGGGTCGCCGGCTGTTGATGCCCGGGATTGGTGGTGCCGCGTCCGCACCCCGCGGGCGCCGCGACGCGGATCGGCGACTCCGAGCCCGCTGGGCCGCGTGCGCGGGGCGCCGGGGCGGAGGAGGATGGATGCCATGAGCACCGTCGCCCGTACCGCCGTCATCGTCGACGCCGTCCGCACCCCATCGGGGCGCGGCAAACCGGGGGGAGCGCTGAGCGGCATCCATCCGGTCGATCTCGCCGCCCACGTGCTGCGCGCGACGCTGGAGCGCAACGGCCTCGAGTCCGCCCAGGTCGACGACGTGTTGCTCGGGTGCGTCAGCCAGGTCGGTGAGCAGACGATGAACGCCGCCCGGCAGGCGGTGCTCGCGGCCGGGTTCGACGAGCGGGTGCCCGCGACGACGATCGACCGCCAATGCGGATCGAGCCAGCAGGCGGCGCACTTCGCCGCCCAGGGCGTGATGAGCGGCCAGTACGACATCGTGATCGCGGGCGGGGTCGAGTCGATGAGCCGTGTGCCGCTCGGCATCGCGGCATCCATCGCCGGATCGCCGTTCTCGCCGGCCCTGCACGCCCGGTACCCCGACGGACTCGTGAACCAGGGTGTCTCGGCGGAGCTCATCGCCGACCGGTGGGGGCTCAGCCGCGACGACCTCGACGCGTATGCCGCCGAATCGCACGAGCGCGCAGCCGAGGCGGCAGCGCAGGGCCGGTTCGCGTCGCAGATCGTTCCCGTGCCGACGGATGCCGGTGAGGTGAGCAGCGACGAGACCGTGCGCCCGGGGACGACCGCCGCCGGCCTCGCGGGACTGCCGCCCGCGTTCCGCACACCCGAGATGGCGGAGCGGTTCCCCGAGATCGACTGGAAGATCACGGCCGGCACGTCGTCGCCGCTCACCGACGGGGCATCCGCGGTGCTCATCATGAGCGAGGAGAGGGCGCTCGCTCTGGGGCTCGTGCCGAGGGCGCGCTTCCACGCGTTCGCCGTTGTGGGGGACGATCCGCTCATGATGCTCACCGGGCCGATCCCGGCGACGCGGCGGATCCTCGAAAGGTCCGGTCTCTCGATCGACGACCTCGACGCGTACGAGGTCAACGAGGCTTTCGCGTCGGTGCCACTCGCCTGGGCGGCGGAGGTCGGCGCGGATGCCGCACGGCTGAACCCCTGGGGCGGGGCGATTGCGCTCGGGCACGCGCTCGGTTCGAGCGGAACCCGCCTGCTGGGGACGCTGCTCGCGACCCTCGAGGCGACCGGCGGACGCTTCGGTCTTCAGACGATGTGCGAAGGCGGCGGCATGGCGAACGCGACCATCATCGAGCGGCTGTAGTCGCGGGCCGGGGGATGGGTAGTTCTCCCCATTCCCCCCACCGCATCGCGGACCTAGATTCGACGTGGGAGGTCCGCAGATGGGGATGATGCTGCCGAATGAACTGATCTGGGTGATGGAGAAGCTCGGATTCGATTGGCCCGACGTCGATGAGGACGAACTGCGACGCGCGGGAACGATCGTCGGAACGTTCACAGGCGAGCTCGAGGGTCGGATCCAGGCGATCGACCGCAAGGTGAACGGGGACATCGCCGCGTCGATGCGCGGTCAGGCGGGGCCCGCCTTCGTCAATGCGTGGAATGTCAACCGTTCGCAGAACCTGCAGCGACTGCTCGACATCCTCGGCCCCGTTCCGGTCGGGGCCGACATCGCGGCGGGCGCTGTGCTGGCGTTGAAGATCAAATGCATCGCCGACGTCACGACGACCATGATCACGCTGGTGGCGATGCTGACGAACCCGGTCACGGCCGCGGGTGCGGGGCCGATGCTGATCATCAAGAAGAAGCTGTTGAACGCTGCCGTCGACATCGCCGTCGAACAGGTCCTGAACCAGATCCTTCCCACGGTGATCGAGCCGCTCGCGCAGCAACTGCCTGCGGTGATCATGGCGGTGCTCGATGCTCCGATGGTCGAGGCGGTGGTCGGAGATCCCGAAGAGTTCTACGCCGATCTGCAGGCGCTGGAACAGGCGGAGGGTGAGTTGGAGCAGCACGCGTCCGACATCGACACGCTCACGGGGAAGCTGATCTCCGATCTCTCCACGATCAACCTGGGTGGTGACTGACGTGGCCAGCATCAAGCACGAGGTCGCCGACGTGGTGGTCGACACGCTGCGTAGCGCGGCGCGCGCGATGCACGGCGTGTCGGAAGTGGCGCTCAAGGTGGGGCGTCAGGGTCGCCGCAATCGGCGGCGCACGCGCGATCTCGATCACTTCGACGCCGACGGCAACCTGAAGAAGAACCACTCTTACACGGCGGGCGAACACAACTACCGCTATCGCACCGACGCGAACGGGCGCATCGATCGCGTGCAGGCCGACAATCTGTACTTGACGAACCGGGAGAAGCGTCTTCGTCACGATCCGGACACACCGGGCAAACTGCCCGGTGATCACGCAGGGCACCTCATCGGCGACCGGTTCGGGGGATCACCCGAGATCGACAACCTGGTCAGTCAGCTCTCGACCCACAACCTCAGCACGTTCAAGACCCTGGAGAACCGATGGGCGGCCGCTCTTGAGAAGGGTGGTACCGTGACGGACGTCGAGATCAGGATCGTGAGCGATGCGAGCGGGCGGCCGACGTCCTTCCGCGTGAGGTCAATCATCGATGGCGTGAAGTCAAACCTTCGTTTTGATCAGTGAGGAAGTCATGGACGCGGAGAAGCGGATTCTGCAGGAGCTGGCGTCGTCGTGGGTGTCGCTCGCGGCCGAGTACGCGGAGAACGCCGCGGGGGTGACGGCGTACTACATCTACGGGTCGAATGAGCAGGGCGCGTCGTCCGCGAATGCGTATTTCGAGCAGGACGGTGTGGTGGTGTTCCCGGATCTTTTGGTGGGGGCCGACGACGAGCTTCTGTGGGATCTGCAGGATGCTCTGGTGGACGACATGTTGGATGCTCAGGCGGCGTTTGCGGAGGCGGGTCTTCCTGCCCCGACGGAGTATCGCCTCGAGTACCGGGTCGAGGGCGGCAAGCTGGATCTGCAGTTGGAGTTCGAGCAGCTGTATGGCCCGGGTCTCCGCGAGAAGTCCCCGATTGAGGGGATCGAGTACTGGCTGGGGGATCGTGCCCCGAAGCTGATCCGGGGGAGTTGAGTTGGGAGCGGAGGAGCGGATTCTGCAGGAGCTGGCGTCGTCGTGGGTGTCGCTCGCGGCCGAGTATGCGGAGAAGGCCGCGGGGGTGACGGCGTACTACATCTACGGATCCAGTGAGCATGGCGCGTCGACCGCGAATGCGTATTTCGAGCAGGACGGTGTCGTCGTGTTCCCGGGGGCGCTCGTGGGGGCGGACCGGAGCCTCGTGCGGAGCATGATGAGCACGTTGGTGAGCGATATGAAGGATGCCGGTGCCGCGTTCGTCGCAGCGGGTCTTGCTGCCCCGACGGAGTATCGCCTCGAGTACCGGGTTGAGGGCGGGAAGCTGGATCTGCAGTTGGAGTTCGAGCAGTTGTATGGTCCGGGTTTGCGGGATCGCTCTCCGATCGTCGGGATCGAGTACTGGCTGGGGGATCGCGCCCCGAAGCTGATCCGCGGGAGTTGATTTGGACGCGGAGGAGCGGATTCTGCAGGAGCTGTCGTCGTCGTGGGTGTCGCTCGCTGCCGAGTATGCGGAGAACTCCGCGGGGGTGACGGCGTACTACATCTACGGCTCGAGTGAGCATGGCGCGATGACGGCGAATGCGTATTTCGAGCAGGACGGTGGGGTGGTGTTCCCGGAGGATCTTGTGGGCGCCGATGGGGATCTCATTCGGGATATGCAGAGCACGTTGCTGGATGACATCGAGGATGC
>Ga0209922_100941_pt1 | contig 30666 bp, 32 predicted proteins | sample ThiBiot_500_biof_FD_183946 | JGI IMG/M metagenome (GOLD analysis project Ga0209922, IMG submission 183946) | Wastewater bioreactor microbial communities from Cape Town, South Africa - Thiocy_expt_500_biof (SPAdes) | ecosystem: Engineered > Bioreactor > Thiocyanate-remediating > Anaerobic-Aerobic ... | reverse complement strand
TTTCTCTCTTCGTTCTACTATTTTCTTTTTTCTTCTTCTTCTTCTCTGTGCGTCTTTCTTTTTTGCCACTGCTTCTATCGATACTCTCTCTCCTCTCTCGTCGTACGAAATAAATAACAACAACAACAACAACAACACAACCAGTAAGCATTAACAGTCATCTACTCGAAGTCGAGTGTTAAGAAGAAATATGTATTACATTTGAGAATCACGTTATTAGGTAGATTCTTATTAAGTATTCAGCCGAAATTTGCAAGCAAAAAAACAGAAATGACGAGATCGAGATGCAACGTTGGTAGAAATGACTTGTCAAGCACAACAAATTTAACAAAAGAAATCGAGAGAAAAGAAAAAAAGAGCGAAAAATGCCTTCTTTTACTCTATTCTCCTGTTTCTCGTCATAATTTTTCTTTCTATCGTGTTTTTTCTCGCGCATGCGTATGCGTGTGTGTGTGTATATAACTATTCAACGAATATGTGTGCGTTGTTTTCTCTATTCTCCATCGTAATGTTGCTGTTTTTTTCTCTGTGCGCACTCTTTGATGATAGAAAATGATGGCACACTATACACGTGTCTATTCTCCTACGTTAAATGCAGAAACGTCGACCTTGTTTTACTTTTATTTTACTTTTTTTTTGCTTCTTCTCTTTCTCTTTACGAGTATTATTTTCTATCTATTCAAAATGAATGTTGTTGATCATCGTTTTTGTAGAACATAGTATAGAATGAAAGACTCTGTGGCATCCCAGCCGCAGTATTCCTATTATTCGCCGAATTATTCGCATCATCATCATCAATACGGTTCGCCAACATGGCATCACTCGCTCTCATCTCCATCTCATCATTTTGATCTACCGGCAACGTCCAGATCACCTTATCGATATACACCTGCAACACACTATTATTCTCCACATGTAAATGGCAGATCGCCTCAATATCAATCCAATGGGTAAGGATCGAGAGAGAAAACGGTTAAAACTAAATGCATAAATAACAAATCGACATCGAATCTGTCTATAATTATCGTAGTTTCAACTGTTGTCTCTTCGGATAGCTTCATCCATGTCGGTATAATCTCTAGAAACATATGGTAGTGTAGGCGTACGAGCGCGAACGGGATATTCCAATGATGATTCGGATTTTTCTGCCTATGGCACTTTTACTCTCCCCCCCCTCTCTCTCTCTCTCATCTATCTACCATTTACGTCTAACATGTCAACAACTTACCCGTAGATTAAATATGAGATGCGCCTGTCTATTTGTCGCGTCGATATTAGGAAAAGAAATGGGCCTAAGAAATCGAAAAATGATTGAGCACGACACAAACGTGTCATCTGAGGGTCAATGTATGAGAATAACTTGAACAGGCAAGCAGATTATTGAGACATTCTGATGTCTGTATATTATAACACAAGGTTACTTTATTACATTGCATCAATAAAAACATGTTGTAGCCTTTTGATTAATTCTTTTCCTTTTTCTTTTTCTCTTTTTATTTACTCATGTTTGATCTGATCAATCGAATCTCAACATGACAAAATACGAGTTAACTTTGATATTTTCTTCGCTTTTTTTTCATTTCTTTATGTCAACTAGGATAAATCTTCTATCTAGCTATTAAGCCAGTTAGAACATCTCGTCTACTAATTTCTAGGTCAAATTGCTTCTTGTCTTTTTCTTCGACAGAAAATACATTATATACGTTGCACTTTTTTATGATTTGACTTTTTACATCGATTCTAAGTAAGATACGAACGTACGTGTCTATACGTTGTAATCAGAAACCTTTTGATTTTCTTTCAATTCGTTATGCTGCACATATATAAGTATATGAGTACGCTTCGTCGATTGTAGTTCAAATTTTTAATTGAATTATAAAAAAAAGACTCGATTGAATGTCAATAAATAAATTTGAATACAGAATACGAAAAAAAAGGCCGACGCCTGAAAAGGAACCTTGAACTATTTAACAGAAAATTAACTTGAAGTATGTTCGAAATAATAATAATAAAGAAGCGAATATATATGTTAAAACTTCATTAAGATTGTGTAGCTGATGAATGATGATAGAGTATCGGGTCTGTCTTTTTGCTATGCCTTTATCTCTTACGTCTTTATGTATATATTAAACGAAAGAAAAAGAATAATTACTCGCCTACTGTCAAAATGTCAACTCTATTTTATACATACGGGCTTATCGGTTAACTCGAACTGAAACAGAAGCATGTTTTGATAGTTAGATATATGTATATCTGTCATTGTGTGTTGATCGGTATTATCAAGATAATAATTAAATCTGTTGAGCAATCATATGTGACAGTCGAATAAAAAAATTTTCATTAATTTACACTCTTTTTTGTTTTAGTCAACATGATGAGGAGGAAGAAGATGAAGACGATGGACAATCCGAAGATGGTGATAGACCCGATTCACCAAAACCATTCGAAAGGTAAATCAATCTCTTCAAAAATGATCTTGACCGTTCTTCTTGTTGTAGAAAAATGTTTATCGGTGGACTTTCATGGCAAACATCGCCAGGTAGATATTTTTTTAAAATTAATTCACTCGATAGAACAGATTCACCTTGAACATACGTATACTGAATAAGCAAATACTCAACATCAAAACGATTGATTTGCATATATCAATTGATACTTTCAATACACTTGAGGAAGAGAATAATAAATCATTAATAAATTCAAGATTTGTTCGTTTATTATCGATAGATTGCACATCCGTCAAATGAAAAACGACTTTATTTTCTTCAAAAGAACAAAAAAAAGATGTTCAGTTCGAACGGAAATCTTCTATAGACGTTGACATTTATTTTTTTCTACTACTTAATCATCGATTCCCCGAAGATTTTCTTATCAAATGACAAATGAGAATATATTTATATTTAGAAAATCTAAAAAATTATTTTACACAATTTGGTGAAGTCTTAGAATGTATGATTATGAAAGATGCCGTTACAAAACGTTCAAGGTATGAGCATAAAAATTCATTTATTTATCAAATTCAAACACAAACACATGTCTTTTTTATCATATTTAATTAGAGGTTTCGGTTTCATCACATTTAAAGACGCGAATTCCGTAGAAAAAGTTCTCGCAAAAGACGTTCATACACTCGACGAGAAACAGGTATGTCATTTGTTTTGTTTCTAAACGTCAGTTTGACAAGGAAGATTAGATTTAGTTCTATATTTATCATTCATCATTGTTTTTGCATGTGTAGAATACGATTCTTCTGTATTCGTAATGAATAATTGATCAGTTGACGAGCTTTTTCTTTGTATTTGATTGTGAGTTTTATTCGAACGTGGAACAATTTGTGGACTTGTTGGTAACGATTTCGATTGAAATGTTTGAAGGAATTTCATTGTATAAACAATTGAGCCAAGAAAAAAAATGAGAAATAAAATAAAACTTATTAATCCGAGTACGAAATACGGAATAAAACGTCGTTGAATTTCTTCGATTTCTTCATAGTAAAAATTATTAGCAAATAAGAATAAAATAACACTCATAAATACCGCTAAGATTGTAAATAAATAAAACATACAAGCAAATCGACTGTATTCATTTCGAATAGCTAGTTCGTTTTTAAATAACGTATAATCGGGAAAGAAATCTCCCGTCGTTGATTTCGACATACGGAACAAGTTAAATAACTGACAAAGAATATCGTACGTAGGTCTAAGGATTTTAATTATAAAAAATGAAAAGAAAATAAGACTTTCCTTTTTTATGATAATAACAAAGAAAAAGTTTATGATTGAGGCAAACTTTCTTTTCTTTTTCCTCTTGCTTTCTTCTGAATTGACCGTTACAGGAAATGCGAATATTTATTCACAATGAATACAGAGCTAACTACTAGGATTTTTTTCTTCCCTCTCTCTCTCTCTTTCTTTCACACACACACACATACGACTCATCATACTGAGAAGCGTAAAAAGGAAAAGAAAGAATCTTTCTTTTTCTTCTTTGCTCGTTTTGACGCTTTTCTACTTAGTAAATATTTTTTTTCCTAGAATTTAGTTAGTATTCTCTCGCTCATTAATATAGATGTTTGAAATACAAAAACAAAAAAAGAAGAAGAAGAAAAAGAAAATCTATTAATTCCTCTCGTCTCGACATAGTTCTTGTTTAAAAAGCACGAACAATATCGTTTTTAGCTTTGCTTTCTCGACGAGCTAATCCAGCTCCAACGATGAGCTCATAATTGAGATATATATTTATCAGGAAAACATACGCGTAATAGGCAAATAGGAAATGCGTGCACGAAGTTCAATGAAAAGAAAAATGAGTTTAAGATGACTATCAAATAAGGAGAAAGATGAGACGCAGAGAATAAGAAAAGCAGCGTAACACAACAGTAGTATTAGCGACGTTTTTTCCTATTTGATAGAGAGCAGAAGAAAAAAAAAAGAAAACGGTTGTGTCGACGGAAACATGATTGTAGATATGAGTGCGTGCATTCGTGCTTATTTCATTTTAATATTTTTTCATGTTCATTAAGCCGACGTTTGAGTACGAGTTGCTGTATCAAGAGATAATGGATCATCGATTGTAAAAGCTGCATTATCAAAAATGATAGTCGATGTTTGGTTTGATTGAATTGTTGTTGGAGCTTTTCGATTTAATTTTGCATGTTTTTTCAAACGAAAATATCCAACTGCATAATATGTTATCCAAATAACAATAATAACAGCGAATAGAAGTATAATCGACGCTGTTATAATCACTGGTATACGACTTTGATCATTTCCGAGAGCATTTTCTTGTTTAGCTGATAGTGCAAAGAGAATGATGGATAATAGGAAAAAAGCTAATGCTATGCAATAGAAACAATTGATATGTCTTGTTCGAATGGTTAACTCTGTCTGTTTGGGCATGTTATGCTTTCTTTATTTAAAAAGAAAAAAAATTGAATCCAACGGAAAAAAGTAGAAAAAGAATAATAATATAATAAGTTTTCCATTTTTTCTTTTATTTTCTTTTTCTTCTTTTTTTTTTGATTGTTAAAATTTATAAAAGAAGAAAAACACCCGTTGTTGATGATGCCTATTCTTATTTTTTGTTAAAATTCAATTTGAAATGAGACATCAATTCCTTTTCTTCTTCTTTTTCTCGACAACGGTGTTATTCTCGAGAGACTAAACGCATCAAACGATGAGATTTGCCTCATCATGCTCGAGGATATCCTTTTCAGTTTCCATTTTCGCACAGTATGATATCATCAAAACATAAACAACAAACAATTTTTCGATTTAATTTCATTGTTTTGTTTCGCTTGATTAAATTCGAATAAAGCAAAAAAAAGAAAAAAAGAATTTAAATTAAAGATCATTAATCTTTTCCCGTCGTTTCATTCGCGACATATTATTTATCAAGATGAATACATAGAACTTTGTTTTCACTTAAATGACTTCCAAACACGAAAGATGAATATTTTGTTTGTTAAATATGAAATAGAAAGCTTTGCATTCGAAACAATTTCATATTATCGTTTGCATTTAATCGAGATTATTGTCTTTTATTTCATTGAATGAATAGAACGAGAGAGAGAGAGAGAGAGAAACTGACACATTATATTACTGTTATTTGACCTACTTCATCAATTCTTTTTCATTTATAGATCGATCCAAAGCCGGCCTATCCTCGACAGAAACATCCAAAAGTAAGTAATCGTTTTTTTCTTCTTCTTCTCTCTGTACATGTTATGTATAAAAATGATGATGCTCATGGTTTTATATGCTAGTCTGATTGTCGGACGATGACGACACGACAGGAAAATAGAAAAAAATACACACACGAAGAAATGAGAATAGTATTCATTAGAATTGATGTGATAGAATGTTAGAAGAAAACCTAATGACAACGATAGGAGATCATTGGCGAAAGCATGTGTGTGCATCCGGTCTCGTTTCTTTCTTTTTTTTCTTCTTCCTCGCGCTGTCTCTCGGATGTTCACGCAGGATGACTGAAGAATATTAGAAAGAAAGAGAAATGATGATGAAGAAGAAAATAAACATAGCCACTCATCATCATTGATTCTCGTTGTCATACTTGTAGAAACAAGATTTTCGAATATAATCAGTAACGAGAAGAAAAAGAACATTCTATGAAGCGGTTCTTTATGCGACATCACAAGAATTTCAGTTCATTCTATTGATGACTATTCTCTTCATTGATGACAATGAGACACAAAAAGAATTGATGGTTAACAACAAAAAAGAAGAAGCAAAGCAAACCGACGAACAAGATCTAACTATATCTATTCTCAAGTGACAAAGTCCGTTCTGCCTTTTTGATTTCTTTTTTCTTCCTCCTATCTCTATACGCGTGTATTTAACACCATTTTCTGCTTTTCATTCGAACACAAAATCTTTCTTCTCTCGAACATCAATTGATACCAATGAACAACGCCAATAGTACGTTAGTTTTACTTGACAATCTTGCAACACAAGATCTTCTCAGTAAAGCAAAGGTATGCTTTTGATTATTTATGTTCACGTATTCAATTTTCGTTGAATTCAAACAATATAGTTAAAGGTCAGACGTGTATGTGTGAGAAGAATAATTTTACATAATACTAGTCTCGCATAAAATGATTATCCTTATCAGTAAGGATATTCCGTCATTTGTTGATGCCTGATTTCTTTCCACACCGTCGGCAATAACAACAAAAGAAAGAAAGAAAGACGAGGCTAATATAACGAGCTGTTGGTTGTGATGTGTGTGTGTGTGTGTGTGCATGTATGCCAATGTTAGAGAAGGAAACGAGACCGATTTAATTGAAGGATTGATTGCACCAGCACAACAACATTCTTTTTGCGTTCTATCAACACAATTTCTCACAGAGTATAACGAAGATAGAGTAACAATGGTGTTGAAGACAAATAACACACACACACACACACACACACACACATTCGCATAGTTTTCTTTCTATCCGTACCTATCATTAGGGGTGTAACTGATTGTTTTCGTTTGAAAGAAGAACAACAGGTGACCATTCGTACACTATGATCATTATATGTAAACATCGAGAAAAATATCGAATCCTTAAAAGATAGGAGAAAAACGAAATTCGACTGATATTGAAATAAATGTTTTGAAAGAATTGTTTTTATCAACATTGATGATAACCTTTAACCGTCGTCGATAGGCAATGGTCGAGACAAGATTGTCCGGTCGATGTGTAAAAATTTTCTTCTTCTTCTTCTTTCTCTTCGTATTATTATTTTTTCTTGTTTAATACATTTCAATTCATACACAAAGAGACGACGAAGAAAGAAGAAATGAAAGTACAATTTACGCTGTTGACAACGAACTTGTTCTCTCATAAGCGTTCTTTTGTTTCCTCTGACCCTGCAGAGAAGAAGTCTGACCATCCATCATCATTATTCTCACATTGAATTCAGTTCGTCGAAGCCCACGACTTGTTCTTTCAGTGACTAACATCATCATTGTCCATCTTATGGGTCTTTTTTTCTCTTATTCGCTTACTCTCCATTTCTCTTTTTTCTCTCTATTGTCGTTGCCGTCGTCTTCTCGGCTCGTTTGACTCTTCGATTCTGAAATTTCATAGGACGATGTGCTGTCGATAGTAAGTATATAGGCAAGAGAGCAACAAGCAGTGCAATGTATATGCATGTGTGTATGCAAGCGAGAGAGAATTTCAAACTCTTTCTCTTCTTCGCTCGTGAAAAGGAGAAAGAGAAAAAAGAAAGACGAAGAAGAAGAAGAAGAAGAAGAAGAGGAGAAAAAGAAAGAGAGAGAAAGAGAAAGATAGATTTCGTTCTTCTCCATCCATCCCGCTCACTTGTTCGCACGAATGTACACATATACCGAAGCGTACGGTGCACATGCTATATACACATAGATTCAGTCGCCACAATAATTGATTTGTACTATATACTATCGATATCATGGCCACCTATATACTTTTGGATCCCAATGAAATTGTTCAACAACAACAAGCGATGGCAGCCGTTGCAGCTGCTGCAGCTACTAACAATACAAATCATAGTACGACTACTTTGATTACTAATACTCTTCCTAACTCGACAATTCCAAATAAAAGTTCATCGAATGATGTAAGTCATAGTTGTCTGTCTGTTTTGTTTTTCTCTTACTATTCAATTTTGATAACTAGTCATCGATATTTTCTTCTTCGTTTTTTTCTTGTTGCTTATTATTTACTGACCGATTGAAATGACTTTTATCTCCACCGTATGTGTATGCATACACTCATCATATGTCTATTTGGCTAACCTTCATGTAGTGATATGTACAAAACATACATTGTGATTGAACCTTTTCATTCTTTGTTTTACTTTAATCCATCATGATGATCATCACTGTCATCGCTTTTTTTTGGGCCGTTTGTTTATACGGATTGAAATTTCACTATGACTAGTAGTGATTCAAATGGTCAAAGTGATTTCTTTTCTTTTTTTTTTCTCTCCTTCGTTTATACTAGAACTTTATTTTGTGAAGGTCAATTATCAAACGAGACAATTTGAATATAAAATCAGAGTGGAAATAAGAAGCAAAAGACTTCGATCGTATAATTAAATGAATACAAGAAAAAGAGAGCGAGAGAACAGCAGACAGAAAAAGAAAAAAAATAACTATTCGTTGTTATTGACGATTGATCGGTAGTGTTGTAGAACTAGAGAGAGAGAAAAATCTCGATTCAGTTATTGTCGTCTCTTTCCTCCCTAATTAAACATAAAATGATAATGCCCTAAAGCGTCAGTAGAATGACATTTATTTTTTTTACACTTGTTCAGTCGTATTATACTGCTGGTGCCAGAATAGCATATAAAAGTTGACGATTTTCTTCGCTTGCACTTTCACTCACTCACTCTTCTCCTCTTTCCCTCTCATTTTACATATGTTGATCAGCATCGTTGTCGTCGTTGTCGTCGTCATTGTTGATAATGACGACAAGGTTCATTAGATCGACAATGCAGCAGATTGATTGTCGGCAAACGAATAAGAAAAGAAAGAAAAGAAATTGAAATGAATAGTCTCTTGTGATACCTTGTATGTATACACATATGTTAAGTAACACAACGAAGAAGAAGAAGAAGATGAGGATGATGATGATCAAAAGACACCTACATGTGAGATCCGTAAATCCTCAAGTAAATAGCGCGTATGTGTGTAGGAGCAATCATCCATTCTTTTCTTTTCTTTTCATTTTTTTTAATATTACGTATTTCCTTCTTAAGATGGTAACACGAACAAAGAAGATCTTCGTCGGTGGACTATCAGCTAATACAACAGTTGAAGATGTGAAGAAGTACTTTGAACAATACGGAAAAGTAACTGAAAATGCATTTAAAGAACAAAAAAACAAAATTAAATCTTCAATATTTTCTTCTTTTTCCTCAGGTAGAAGATGCAATGTTAATGATTGATAAACAAACGGCACGTCATCGAGGTAGGAGTGATTATTCTTGACATGTTTCTTCTCTATTGACGTATTTCCTCTTTTGAATCTTCTCTTATCAGGCTTTGGTTTTGTCACTTGGGAATCTGAAGATGTTGTTGATAAAGTATGTGCCATTCATTTTCATGAAATCAACAATAAAATGGTAAATATTTAATTGAATCAATAGAAGAAAAAAAAAGAAAATCACTATCGAATATTTTCTAGGTGGAATGCAAAAAAGCTCAACCGAAAGAAGTTATGTATGCTCAACAAATGGCTAAAGGCAAAGCAGCACTACAACGCGGCGCTTATGGTGATCTACTCAGTAAATAAATCGTTGATTCAATGACAAAATTCTTGATAGGACTTGTTTTTGTTTTGCTAGGCGCTTATGTCTACGGACTTAATCGAAGTATGCCAACGACATATGCTGCGCCGATCTATCCATTTTCACCTGGTATGTTATTCGTTGGATTTTCCATATAAACACTCAGTTTTTTCAGTTCTATCAACGAGTTAAATGTAAATTTCATGATATTTCGTATGTGTTACTATCTATTTCGTAGGATAGGATAGCGTATATACATATATATTACATCAAAATAATCGTAGCTCATAATCTGTTAGGTACATACGTATGCATATAGATTCTCTCTTAGTTGAGAGTAGTTTTTATATACGTGTGGTTGTTTATCATCTTATTTTTGTAGGTAAAATATGTTGATATTTGAAAATCTTTGTTTTTTCTTTTTTGCATTAATTTGTTTTGTCAATTCTATGTCTGTTAGTAGTCGATCAGGTATCTGTTTCGTCTTATTATCCATCGCAACAACACGGGCCATCGATGGCAAATCAGCGTCAGCTTATTTGTTTAGGTTAAACGAGTTTTCCTTTTGAAAGAAAAGCATGCAGATATATATATGTAGTAAATTTTTCCTTCTGGCCCGCGTGTCAATATTATTTTTTCCTGATCTTCTCTTTGATCCCTTACAGCTACGATCAATTTAATCATCGAGCTCTAGTTAGTCTTCCTGTTTCACTGGAAACAAAACTTCTCTCTCTTGATGTGTTTATTTTAATTGTAGGGAAATTTAATAAATAAATTATATTTTTTGTGTTCTCTCTTGATTAGGTTTACCGTCAGCACAAATAAGCTATATTCCAGCTGCTGTTGGACTTCAAACGCCGACGTTAACACCGGCGGGTGAACAACGTTATTTCGAATATCCATTAACTCCCCAACCGATGCCAGCCGGTGCTGCTGGTGCACTTCATCGAGATTCTTTACTACAACGAAGTAGGATTCATTGATCTTTCGTTTCGATTTCATTGTCATCGAATTTCAGGTGGGAATGGACTTGATTTCTTTCAAGCAGATCATCTAACTGCACAATATTTACAACCGACAAGTCCAACACCAGGATTGCCTATAGCTGTAAGAAGATGAATGTTGTTTTTGGTTTTTCGTTTCAAATCGATTGTATTTTATAGACATCGCTATTGACATCACCCTATGCCAACGGATTTCATGGTCATTAAAATGTTCTTTCTTTTCTTTTCTCTTTTCTTTTTCAATCGGTAATAAACATTATAAAAAATATAATTCTTCAATTGATTTTTATCATGTGAAATTGTTCGATTATTTAGACATCAACAAGTCGACTGTACATTGTTCTTTTTTTTTCTTTTCTCTTCTTTTCTTTTTTTGTTTCATTCATTCATTCATGCATGCCTGCTATTCTTTAATCCCACCGTTTTCGTGATCATCAATTTTCACCTTCAATGTCCAGTTTTTCGTAAATATATATATATATGCATACATGTTTCTTGGATCTCTTCGCTCTCCACATGTATTATCATCTGATTACAGTGCAAAGCCCTGTTTAAATTCGTATCCTCCAAACAAGAAGAAAAAAAACTGACCTTTATTCAATCATGAAAGTATCATCGAATTGTGTCCATTGTCATTTTCAATGTGTTCGTTTTCGTTTTTTTTTGCGACATTCCTTTGTGTGTCATTTGTCTTCCTTTTTGTTTATGTCACACTGCTTTTGAAAAAAACAAATTCTATATATATATATATATAATACATATAAACTCTACTATCACATATTATTTTTATCTGTTTGTTGCCTTTTGTTTCTCTATCTTCATCGTTTTTCTCTTTTCATTCATTCACAAACATTTTTGTCGGCGACATGCACGTTCCTTGTTGTTTGTTTTGGACCTTTGATTCTTCTCTTGTATGTGCTGACCGTGCGCTTTCTCGGAGCACGAGTGTTTGTTTGTTTGGCTGGTTTTTTTTCTATATTTCTTTTTTTTTGTGTGTGTGTTCCTTTTTTTCCAAGATAAATAAGAAAGAAGAAAATAAATTAGAACGATCGATCTACAATTGTGAGACTAGAGTTTCTCTCTCTCTCTCTGCCAATGTCAGACTGTGTGTATACGTAGAAAACAGAAATCAGCATAGACTAGCAAAAGGTAGAGTTCGTAAATATTGTTTTTTTTCTTTTCTCAATTAATTAGAGCTAAACTACACGAGATTCGTTCGTTCTTTTTGTTTTATGATAATCCGACAAGTATTTCTTGATGTAATTCGTTTGTTTTTCCTTTGCGCACATTTATGCTGATGAATTTTGTTTGTTTGTTTTCTCTCAACCGGTTTTTGTCCTTCAGTCGAAATATTGAATTATCTGCAAATAGTGTGTGATCGCTCCGCTCCTTCGGCTTGATTTTCTTGTCGCGTTTTGCCGTTGTCATTTTTTTCTCTACGTTTTCAAGAATAAACAAGATCTCTGCGTAATGAAGCAGAATTCAACGACATTCGAATTTTGTTTAAGTCTTATCAAATTTTTATGATTTATCAATATCATAAAATCAAACGAATTATACGAAAGTGAAAAACATTGAGATTATGTCAACGAAATTAACACTTTTCTTTATCAGTCAATTTATGATTTATTTGATTATCAAAAAATAAAAAATTACTGTCGTAAAAAAATCATTCAAAATCAAAAAAAAGAAATTTCTATTGCACCGAAAATAAATCACGGGATTTGTATTGTAGGTTGACCATTATCAAGAAGACTGCTTTCATTCGTTTTACGTAAATAAACACATAAGAACATCATAATTGTCAACATAATCAAAGTAGCAATAACGAAAGACGTAGCTAGAATTATACCTCCACTATTATCAGCTAGAAAACAAAACAGAAGAATTCGATTCGATTATTTTTGTTTGGTTTTTTTGTTTACGTGTGGCTGGAGCAGGTGGAAGTCGTCGTCGACATTCAACTTCGGGATCACCGGGAAATGTCGATTGATAGATGTTTGTGAATGTTTCGAACGGACATCGGTCACTTGAACAACCGGGTAAAACCTGGTCATAGGCCGTTTCAGCGCCAGTTGCATTCAAATAACTAACTTGAACAAAATATTTTGAATCTAAGAAAAATTGTGCTGTTTTTTTCTTCTTCGCCTCGATTTAATTCTCAATTTACCTTTTTGTACAAGATCGATAAACAAGGCTGATGCGTACTAAACGATGATCTATGAAATCAAATAGCTTTTTGTTGATAGAGTTGTTTACTTGTGGTTGATGCGGATAGTTTATTTGAAGAAATGCCAAAACAGCACTGACTGTTGTATCATGCTAAAATGATATTCGATGTGTTTGTTTTCAAAAATCGATGAAATTTGAACTTACAGCTGAATATACTTTCACTTTTTTAAATGCTTTATTTGTAACTGCAGCATTCATATTTTGCCAAATGTCTAATACTGATGGACCTGAGCAAAGAGATTCGCTTTAGAAATGAATCACGAAAAAAAGAATATAGAAACAAACCTCCACGAAGACGTTGAGTGATATTATTCGAAAAAAGAAAATGAAATCCACGTTCGTTGATATCAGATAAATTTTGTCGAACTGCTGGATCATTTGCCCATTCTGGAAGTCGATTGTAAATGCTCTACAAACATAATCGAAATAAATACGTTCGAAATCCATCAATCTTACTTCGACATATATCGTATCTGCAACATCCCAAGCATTATAAATAGTGATATTTGTTAGATTAGTCCATTTTTGAAGTTTATCAAAGAATGGCTATACGAATCAATTTAATATATACAGAAAGACAAAAGGAATCAGTGGATTTTGTATACTTGATAGTATGCATTGAGTTTTTGCACTTCGTCACTTCGATCGATTTCATCTTCGACTTGATCATATCTTGGGCAGTCACTTTGACCGAGTAACTTGAAAAAAAAACAACAACAACAAAATGACATTCGTTGATACTTTTTTGCTTTCGAGAAAATCCTACGAAATCTATATTAATCGGAACAGTATGAATCGGAATGGGTTGAATTGGAACTGTGCCAGCCGGCGGATCCGAAACTGGATAAAGTCCAACCAAATTCGATTGAGCTGACATTAATGTTCGATCAACATCCGTCGAACGTACGACAATTTCACTACGAGTATAATTCGGACTTAATAAACTATTATAACGTCTACGAATGACTCCACCAAGATGATGCTGTTGTTCGATACCACGTGCTGTCAATTGTCCGAAACTAAATCCAAATTTTAGATCAATAAAAACATGAAATCATCTCTACCCATTCGGCCAATCACTCTCTTTCGTTGGATCGGTTGGAAATGTGCCGACGGGCGTTCGATCTCCGTGTCTAAATAGCTGAAAACAATTGTTTTTGAATACATTCGAACTGATTTCTATTGTCTATCGAAACATACAACATGTCCAGCAATGAGTGTTTGATCTTGTGCATTGATTTGTTGAAAACAATTGGCAACAATAAATACCAACAGACAATCTCTTAGATTTCCCATTATCAAACTCGAAAGATTCTACAATGAAAATTCTCTTTGAAAACAAAATCAAATTCTTTTGTACAGAGAAGACGAAAAAAAACCAGAATGCATTGATTTCTATACAATCTACAGGTTAAAATATTGCGAGATAAAAGAAGAAAAAAACATGTATATAGATTTGTTCATTTTCTGCAGTGACTAGATTCGATTTTAATTATTGCGCAATTCATTGAATATTGCCAAGGGAAAATGTTTGATGTGCGTGTGCCATTGTGATGAAATTTGAAAGAATTTCACATTGCTCCATTCTTGTCCATCGACATTGACTAAATCGAAATGAACGAATGAATGAATGTTGTCGAATGAAAATTTGAATTTACCTTTAAGTTCGACATTGTGCGATTTCGATGTACATACAAGTCGATTAATACCGGTTATAACATGCGGTTCGATCGTCTTTGCATTCGAAATATCTTTGTATTTTTTACCGAATTTCATGACTAAACGAAATATTCATGCAGAATTTTAAAATATTCCTTAGTAACAAAGAAAGTTTTCAGAAAAAAAAATGTTCTTCTTCTCTTCTGTTTGTCTGCTTATTTACTATTTCGTTCAAATTAATTGTCAAGGCTCGAACAATGGCCCTTCAACTTACACAGTCAAATGTGAATCTTTAACCAAGGCAAAAGATTTCGTTTATGATCCAACAAATATTTCTCTACCTGAACGACATAAACGATTCGTTCTTTTTCCTGAATTTGTTAATTTTAGAGATAATTGGAATTATATCAATGCACCACCAATATTTAACTATTGGTTGGCTAATTTCTATCAAAAAGTACTTAGTAATGAAACGCTTGTTTACTATATTGAACATATTATCAAACAAATCAATGAAGTTCTCGATACAGATATTGTCATAACACAAGCCATCGATCCTCCTGACGCTAATTTTCAATTTTCTCTTTTCGATTATACGATATGTCCAGATAAGGATGCAAATGCAACAACAGATGGAGTACTTAGCTTTGACAAACTCGATGTTTACACACCTGAAGTGGTTCGTAAAAGTCGTTATCGAGCTCATGGTGGCATCCATTTACTGCCAGATAATCGATCACGGTCGATAATTAAACTAAATATGCAACATACATTTCTTCTCGCCGATGATTTTGTCTACGATCCAATTACTTATACATGTATAAGTGACGAGGTTAATATTTGTGATATTGATCTTTATTATGTTCTACTACATGAAACACTTCATGGATTTGGAATCGAAGTAATGAATACTACTGAATACTTTTGTCTAATGTTCTTTTTTCAGCATACATCGAATCCTGAAGTTCCAAAACCTAATGAAAACATGAAGTCAGTCATGCTTAATACATATACTCGGATTCTTTGTCATGATGATATACGAGCTTTACGATACATTTATAACCAAACATATACACGTGATAATGCGCAATATGATGATACATGTCGTCGAGATTTTCCGCCAGATTTTTGGCAAAAACTTATGAAATTAATAACAAAATGGTTGAGTATCTGTAGTTTAATCCTTCTTGTCGTTAGTTCTGTTACATTTATCCTTACAATTATTTATCTTTTACTACGAAAATTTGTTCCTAAACGTCAATCATCACCAAAGACTTCCGCGAAAAAAACAAATAAACCTCATGGATATTTATGGCATCAAGATACGATCTAAAAACAAAACCGAAAAGAGATCTTCAACATACTTTTTTGTTTCTTCTCTCTTGTCACATATGTCATTGTTAATGGTGAAGCTAATTTTCCATCAAAATTGATTATTGCTTGTCTTGTTATTGTCAATAAACGTATATTAGATTTTAAGGATGATTTTATTGTTCGAAATGCATCTTTTTTCTCTTTGGGATTGTCGATAATTGTCCAATAATCAACTGTAATATCCAATGGAGATGATGATTCATCGGAATGAGTTGTTTTCATGAGACTATTGGTGAATTTCGATGGAGGTGATGAGGCAACATTCGGTTGACATGGTTCATCATCGGATGAATCTTTTGAATCACGTTGAGGATTCGGTGTTAATGATAAAGATAAAGATTTCGATAGGAGAATATTATCATCAATAGTTGATGTTTGAGCATCGTTTGTTGCAGATGATAGCGTACCGAGACGAACATACTACAAGAAGCAAAAGGAAATTTACTCGAAAACATAAACGACAGAATGAATTTACAGAAAAAAATGGAAGAAATGTTGGTGATGAATCTTCTTCAGGTCTAGAAAAGATCGAAATTGAATTTGTTTAATTCAAACAAATGATGAGATACATACAATCGACCTTTTCGATTTAACATAACCTCTCCAACGGGTAACGAAAGAGTACGTTGCGATGTTTTGAGATATCTCGTGATTTTTTGTGATAAATCTTTAATATCTAAAAATCAATCGAAAATGCCTGTTTTGTTTTCTTCTGCATTGAAATTATTCAATAGTCTACCGATGTTTTCATTCGATGAATCGATTCCTCCGAATAAAACTTCATATTGAGAATCTAGACTCGATAAAAATTTAGCCAAATAAGAAAATGCTGAAACGAAGACAACTATCGAATCGAATGATTAGTTATTTTTTTTGTTTACTTAATGGAATAAAATAGAATCGAAAATAGTTCATATATTCATGCGGTTTCGAGGCTAAACATTCGACATAAGATTGTAGAAATGAATTTGCAAATGCGTCATTTCCAAGTAGAACGAGACGAATGATTGAGATTTGTTTTGATTGACTTGTACTAAATACAAACAAGTTCGTTCGTTTTGCTTTCGAATGATAATTTTCTCTTCGAACCTTTTCTGTATTCGTTGAATGAGATTATTTAAGACTGCTTTCGCATCATTCAAAGTCGAAACAAGTAGAACTGAGTGATTGTATTCTTTAAATTTCGATACTGTTAACTGAAAACAAACAAGAACTTAGTTCGTTTGGCTTTGTTTCATTTCAAGATTTACATGTGGTTGATTGATTTCTGTAAATAGGAAAATAAGTGTCTCGGGAAGACGATCATTTTGATAAAGCTCATCGAGTTGTTTGACAATACTATCACGATTTGTCTGAAATTCAATAAACAAAAGAATTCTGTTTGCCGAGAAAATCAAACTAAATCAACAAACAATAGTTGATATTGGAAGAGAACGAGTTGGTTTGTCTATCAAAAGCTCATTTCCGACATCCGATGACTCTGAATCCTATTTATCGAAAAAATAAATCATTACTAGAAATCAATGTTTTGCACGTACCAATGGACTTTCATTACTATCGAATGGATTTGTTGACATTTTCGGTGTATGATGATCATCTTCCGACTAGAGAAAATCAAAGACAAACGATATCATTCATTCATTGACACGAAAGAAATCTTTTACAAATTTTAATGTTTGTAAATGTTCGACAGGCGTAAAACCTGGCTTAGGCACTGATTCGATACTCCATTGATCGACTGGGATTGTACTATCGCTTATATCTGATGGTGGATCTTCTTCAAAATCTGAATGTCGATCGAAAAGAAATGCTTGATGTTGCGGTGAACTAGTCGTTGGATTTGTTGATAGGATTTGATTTGTTGTTGTATGATGTGTTGGATTCGATTGATGAGCTTTTCGTTTGAAAATTTTTATTAATTTATTTCGAATAATATTCGGATTGAATTTTTGTTGTTTATTTTTTAAATTCATTTCGAAATCGCTATCTTCTAATTCCGAATTCAATTCTTCTTCTTCAACATATTCATCATCTTCATTGAATGATTTATCTAGATTGAATCAATCGACTATTTTCTGTGTGTGAAATCAACCAATAATCTATTTACCAAGATCAATGGTTCGTTGCCGATGATGTGGTGATTTGCCAGATTTGTTATGTGACGCCATTCGAGGATTGTTATCTGTTTGAGTGGTACTTGACAATGAAACAATAGATACATATCCGATAGATCGTTTTTGCATGTCATCAAGAGTTCCAACAGAATTCTCTTCATGAATCGTCGAACGAACATTTGGTTTGACTTTATCGTTGGTATTTAGATATAGATGTAAGTCCAAATTCTGTGGGCGTTGAATGACCTACATTGGAAAAAACGCAGAACAACAAAAGTAAATATATGGTGTGCTTTTATCAATTCATTTCATGTCAGTTTCAATTAGAGAGAAGACGAAAGAGAACGTCAATCTCATGGGATCGTTGCATTGAGTGTGAAAAATAATTTCACAATCGGAGAAGAACAAAAAAGAAAAAGAAAACAAAATACAAACGAGACTCGACTAGAAAATTTCATTAATATTTCCGATTCGACTTGTCAGTAATTATTATTAGATAGTTTATTTAAATGAAGTTGTCTTTTTTTTTCTTACTTGATTAAGATCGATTTCACCGCGTGCTAAAGTTTTAAAGCCAATCATCGGACGATTTTTTCGTCGTTGAACATAGACTTGAATTTTATTGATATCTCGTTTAAAATAATGAGGATACTGAAAAGTGAAGATTATTTTGAATTATTTTAAAACAAAAACTAGATGTACAGTGATTAGATATTGTAGATCGACAGATGCATCGAGAGTTCCATCAGGTTGAAGTGGAATTTCACAGCAACGAAATGTTCGTTTATTACTCTAATTGAAAACGGAAGAGAAACATATTTTTATTTTTGTGAAAATCAATATTTACTTGGATCTTAACAGCGATAAGAATAGCATTCGAATCTCCACCATCAATGGATCGATTCAAAACCACACGAATAATACTGAATTTACACAGTCTAAACATTGTTTTAATTCCTCATTCGAATTAGTATTCAAAACAAAATAATAAAAATCAAATTGCACCTCGGTATACATGTCGAACTATTATCAATTTCTAATTGTGCATATGCCATCAATGTTGTTGCTGTTTTTGTTGATGACATAGCACGTATATTTTTTTCTGCCATCAAATATCTATGTCTTAATACTAACAAGCATGATTATGATATTCTGTAGTAGTAGTTGTTGTTGTTGTTATTGTTATTATTTTCCTCTGTTACGTCTGAGAATGATAAGAAGAAGAAACGATAAAACTCATGATGCAGCCAGAAATCTTTTTTTATTGCTTGACTGAAAAGCGCTACAATCGCCGAGACGTGCGCTGTCTGTCATAGCGTTTTGCTTTTCAATTGGTTGAAAAAATAAACATATTTTCTCATATATTACAGAACAGAACAGAACGTTTTCATTGAGATAGATATATAATAGAAAAAGAAGGAAAGACTTTTGTATTTCTCATCAATGGTTCAATGGAGTGACTCGTTTTGGGGCGAAGGAAATCGAGGCTTCGAAGTTTTATTTAGCAATATTAAAAATGGTGCAATTGCAATCGAAGAATTACAAAGATTTCTCGCCGAAAGGTATGTTAATGAGTAAACTAACTAAATACCTTGAATACAAAGAAGAAGAAAAACAACAAATTACAAAACATTTGTATGTATTTAGTCTGCAATGTGAAGCCGCATATTCAAGAAATTTATCACGTCTACAAACGCAATTTGTAAAAATTCCGAATTTGGGCACATTTACTCCGATATGGATTCTCATTCGAGATTTATTAGATAAAGTGTCGTCAACACATTCATCAGCTATCAAACTCTATCAAGATTTACTTCGTGATATTCATAATTATCAAGAACATTATCAGAAAAAAGTCAAAGCACAAATACAAAAAGATGGAGATATCAATCGAACAGATGAATTAATACCTCAATTGAACAATGCTCTTATGATAGTAAATAAATCAAAAGAACAGTATCATTCATTTATTCTCGAATGTGAACGAATAAAACGTAATAGTTCACATTCATCGAATACATCTTCATCAGTATCATTAGCTCAAGAAAATACTTCAACAAGTCTTGCTCAATCAGCAATCAGTTCATTGGCATCTAAACATCTCGATCGTTGGGAACGAAAATGTCGACAAGCACAAGATGAGTACAAGCTAACTCTCGAAAAATACAATACGATTAGAAATGACTTTGAAAAACGTTTTTCCGATGGTAGAATCAATATTTGTTGTTGTTCTTCGAATAATTCTGTTAAAATTTTAGCTGCATCGAAATTTCAAGCATTTGAAATCGACCATGTGGAGCGAATGCTTGCTCTCTCGTTGAGTTATGCTGATATACTTCAACGAAATAACGAACAAATTCGTGTAGCCGAACATGAATTTACTGAAAAAGTGAAGTCATTAACTGGAAACGATATTTTAGACGCATTTGTCGAGCAGAAAAAAACAGGAACTGAGCGGCCAAGTAATTAATTCTCAAAGAAAAATCACATTTGATAACGTTCAAATGTGAACTTCTATTTCAATTTCAAAGGCATTCTGCAATTCGAAGAAGTCGATCATAATAAACCGACCGATGTTGTCATGCCGTCGAATTCAAACGATATGACTTTATTAAATCTTGACGATCCCGGTGTGCCAAATTTCGAAGCTAATTTCTCGGTTCCATCGACAGCTAACAAGCAAATGGATACTCCTCGTAGTAAGTCAAACATAAATGTTTTCTTTTTCTTCACAATCAATAAATCATGCCGAATAATAAAGGTCGTCATCATCATCATTTTTTCTTTCATGGTTTGTAAAAAAAGAGAGAAGACACTAAAAGGATTACTAACTAATTGCTTGGTTAACTGAATACGTTGGAGAGATTTGTTTTTCTTTTGCTCGACTATTGACTAATCAACTCGAAGAATCGATCGATCCGTTTAGGCACACATTCACCAGCGACTGATTCAACAATGCCACCGCCGCCGTTGATGAACACAGCATCACTATCGACTCCGACTCAATCGACAATTCGTTCACCAGATAATAATAATGAACAAACGAATAATCCGTTTATTATGGTCAAAAAATCGAGACTTCCAAGTAGATCAAGCAAAACAATTTGTTTCTTTTCTAATCTTTGATTTTTCTTTAGACATATTTGGACAACGTCGTAAGAGAGATAAATCTTTGGATCAAAAACCGTCGACTAGTAATAATAAATCAAGTAAAATATCGAAATTTTCTCGTTCAATTACAAAAACGAACGAAACAAATGCAACAACGCCTGATCTCAACGATTTCACGACCATCACTGATAATCCGGATTCATTCGTGTCTCGTCAATCGAATCGTAATTTTAAACAATTCTCTGAAATATCAATCGACAGACTTTCTTCTAGATACACCTGTTCATTCGAGTTCATCGATGTCGAATGACGATGCTCGACAAAATCGTCATACATTTACATCATCGAAATCACAAAGTTCAAGTGATTCGAGCGACGACAACGATGACGATGATTGTATGATGACAAAAATAACATTCAAGATCAATGAACCAGGCATACAGGTTCCGTCTAATGACGATGACGATGGTGCGAGAATTATGGAAATAATGCGTGGTTTAAATCATGGATTGAATTCTCGTGCATCGAATAGTACCAATCAAGATATGAATAAATCATCATCTACTGGACTAATCAATAACCGAAGTCTACCGCCACCACCTCCTGCTGTTGCACGTTCGACTACGTACGTTGCCAAATCCTTATTAACCTTCATTTTTTTTCTCTCTCGAATCGATCTGGTTTTAGAACCAATCCAAGTCACAGTGCAACCGATCTCTTCGACGCTGCAAATATGTTCCCGCCACAGGATCAATTTGCTCAGTTTTCTTCAAACAACACAACCACAACAACAACAGGCAATCAGGATGCTTCATTCTTTCCGTTTCAACCGTTCTCCGACGGTACACAACAAAGTTCTCTTCATCTATCTACCAATAAATTCACGGCGTCATCATCATCGAATGACGATGACACGGAAGTCGCCAATTCGTTTCATAAAGGCATTTCATTTCCGGTGTTACAAGTACCACGTGCATTTCAAACTTTAGTAGGCGACTAATGAATTTCTTTTCGAGCTCATTTTCGTATTCATTTGAATTTCAGCGTGCACAATCATCAAGAACGAATACGATGAGTCCGTCGGTTGTATCAATGAATCAAAATTTTAATAATAGTCCGATTATTGCAAACGAAATTGAAACACCTCCGTTAACAATTGGTGCTAATGAACAAATACCACTTGCAATTGCTTTTCAAGAAACAATTCACGTGAAAATATCCGGAGAAAATCGAGACAAGTAGAAGAATTCGGCTTAGGAAATGCAAAAGAAAAAGATTTTAACTTCGTTTCAGTTGGAAAAGTCGAATCGTCGGTCAAATGTTAATCTCCTTTCCAAGTTCAATTCTCAATCTTCTTGCCGATTCATCATATTCTGCGAATGCACTCGAATTTCGTTTGAAAAATCTCGATAATATCGAAAATATCGTTATCAAACCTTCGCTAATCATTCAGTATGAATAAATATAAACCTTTGATTTTGTTTTTAATTTTCTCTTTTTCAATAGAAATCCATCCGAAACGGATTCAAACGAAAATTCGTTTTCATTCGATATGAATCAATTGAATACTACACTTCGAAATTTACAAGAAAAAAGTCCGACATCTGCGTTTTTCAATTTAAATGTGCTCAATTATGAAGTTTGTTTCACCTGAAATTCTTCGTTTTTTTCCAATTTTTTTCTCTCGTTGTTTTATATAGTTAAAAGAAAGTGACACATCGAAAATACCCATTGAATTAACATCTCAATGGACGCGTACATTCGACACAATCACCGTTGAGATTAAATACGAATTTCACAGTTCGATTCTTCCGGATTCAATATGCTTTCAAAATAATACCGTCGTCGTCTACACAATTATACCCGATGGTCGACAATTAAAAGAATCTTCTCCGACAGCCGAATGGTAAATTCATTTGTTTTTGTTTTCGATTAGAAAAAAAAACCTATTTTTCTCAGGTCGGAAAATGAACATAAATTATGGTGGAAAATTCCGTATGTACATAATGGCAAAGGTGAATTATCATCAACAGTATTGACAACGCAAACAAACACAAATGAAACTAATGATACCGATGAACAGCCATTGACGACGTCATCAGTTTTAAAAGTTTATTTTATCGGTGAAAACGGTCTGTTTTCATCGATTGATTTCGATCTTCTCTCTCGTTCCTATCGAATTTCGTTATCGAAAAAGAAAATTCTTAGCGGCAAATATCAATCCGAACCCGATCAGAGCGAGCCGTTACATTTCTTTAAACGTCCGTCTAAATTAGCTCTGTCGAATATCAATTAAATCTACGTAATTCTCTAGTTTTTCAATGCTCACCTATTTCTATTTTGCTCATTACGACATTGTGTGCATTTCGTTTTATCAATTTTTTTGTTTGATAAAAATAATTTATTTTATTTTATTTTATTTTGTTGTGTTTTGACTGAAAAATTCTGTTAAAAATCGATATTTTTCGAGAGATTTTCTTTTAATAAAATAATATCTTGCAACCAATTTTGACGAAAATGAAAATTTGATGGATGATGAACGAGACGTTTGGTTTCGAAAACGAACGACACTTGGACTGGATGATTCTAAATAAACGAATGAATGAAAGTAAAAGGAAATTATGACGAAATTACTTTAGGCTTGACTTTGGAAACATCGATCGAGAAATAAATTGAAGCTGTATGTCGAGGAATTGGCTGACGTCGAGTGGGAATCGAATATCGAACCTGAGAAGATCGAATGTGTTTTGATAGAACAAAGAGAAAAGGATTTGATTTACTCGATATATGTATAAATCATTGAATTCCAAAGATTTTCGTTCGAGAAAGTCTAGAGCATAGAGCCAACATTCATCGTGATCAATCGGCGATGTTTTCCATTCCTTGAACAAAAACGATCGATCACAAATTTCAATCGAACACAAAAACTGTTACTTTTTCGATGTACTCAGTGATTTTCTCTAGGCCGAGCTTTTCACTTGTAAATTCTGCAATACTTGGCCATTGAAATGTCGATCTATTTTCTTTTTGAACTTCTTCATTTTCTTGATCTTCTTTCTGATTGTTAATCTTTGTCAACGCTTGACTGACAAGTTCAGCAATAAGACAATGTGCTTCATGAGCTAGTTCATCATAAATCTCCGATTCATTCATCATTTTTATTCGAAAAAAAAACAAACGTAAAAATTTTGCTTCTTAATATGCCAAAGGCAACAATAATGAGAAGAGAAAAAAGAACACAATTTGCAGGTATCTTTTGACATCATCAATGCAGTAACCGTAGAAACAGTAAATATGATCTTCGGTTTTTAGTTCTCAAATGTCGATTTTGTGTTCCTAAGAAAATTAAATTCTTTATTCTTGTTGTCAAAAATCTCCTATTCTCTCAGACAAAATATCTTTGAAAAAAGAACTGTCGTCTTTTAATTGGCTCGCCTTGTTATCCAATAGAAAAACATGATTTTTTTCTAATCGAATATAAATCCTTATTTATTTATTGTTTATTTATCTACTATTTTAGTTATTCTTTTATTCCATAACTCGTCCTTCATCAACTTTTTATTGTTACAAAATATTATTTATTCATTTTTTTCTTAATTAACCAAATAAAAACCAACGTCCACGAAAACACAATTCGAATTATGTTCTTTTGAAAATTTGATCAATTATGTCGAGTAATACACAGCAAAGTCTATGGAAAACGGAACATACTGTTCCCGGAAGGTAGCGATTTTCTGGTAATTAACTAAATCATTTGCATATCCTCTTGTTTGAAGGCCTGTTTTTGGTGCTCAGCATCCGCCACTTTCATCGAAATCTTCGAAGTAATATTTTCCAAATCATACGAATAAAAACGAAGAAATTGAATTTGTTTTCACAATAGAAAACCGGTTGTTAATAATAAAGAACAAGATAAATTCAATGAATATTCGATAAATACCGATGATGCATGGGAAATCGACGATCGAACAATGACTTTAAAAATACTCGATAGTACCGATGACAATGATAGTCAATCGGAATTTCTGAGTATTTCAAAACAAGTTTGTGTCGCGTCGATTGTGAATTGTCGTGTTCGATGACGAAAATTTCTCTTTCAGGCTGTTGATGAAGTTGCGTCAAGAGTTATTGAAGAACATAAGTCGAAAAATCAATCAACTAAAGTTACACTTGACGCATCAGCGGGTAATTCAATTAGACTGAATTCTCTTGACAGAAACTATTGAGACGACTCCCTATCCGTATCATGTAAAAAAAAGAAGAACTAATTATCGATTTGTCTTATTATCTCTTCCGGATCTTTTTTTTATTTTTCGCACGATTGAACATTAGTAAACAATAAACGCATCTCGCATATTCTAGTTCGACGACCAGTTCTATCGTCGAATCTTGGGTCGACATCATGTCCTGGGATTGGCCGTCGAGTCGGTGACTATCCGAATATCAAACCATTGGTTCCTCTTCGATTACATACAGCTAATAACAACAATAATAATAATAATAATAGCAGCAATAATCAGCCGTTGAATTCAAAGCCGAGTGTAACGACGACGTTATCGGATATTGATTTGCAAAAAGAAAATAAATTCAAACAAATTATCGAACAATCAAATGTTGATCTGAGTAAATAGGATTTATTCGGTTGACTTTTTGTTTTCTATAGAATGATTTTCATGTAGACGAACTTCGAAAGGCAAGTTGGAACGGAATTCCTAAACAATATCGAGCTCAAACATGGAGATTGTTATGCGTATAGTGTTTGATTGGTTGATTGATCGAATTTTGTTTTGTTTTTCTCTTTCTCAGGGTTATCTACCTGCGAAAACCGAACGACGTGAAGATACATTGACTCGAAAACGTGACGAATATTGGTCGTATGTTAGTCAATATTATCACACACGTACAGACATTGAACATCAGGAAACATTTCGACAGGTATTTTATACATTCATCTAAACCAATCGAGAAAAAAAATGGCCCGAGGAAATATACTTTTACGGATTTTCTTTTCTTGCATTGAATGACTTCGGAAATGTCCCATTAGTCGTCTAAAAACGTTATTGACATGAATTATTCATTCATTTAACAGGAGATATCGATATGACATATGTTTGTTTGATTAGATTCAAAAAGACATTCCAAGAATGAATCCACTTATGCCAATATTTCAGCAATCAGTTGTTCAAGAGCTTTTCGAACGTATTCTTTTCATTTGGGCTATTCGCCATCCGGCAAGTGGTTATGTGCAAGGAATCAACGATCTTGTCACGCCATTCTTTGTTGTTTTTCTTTCGGAAATTATTGATAATGGTAAATATCGGATTGACATTTAGCTTTTGTTTGTTTTCATTGTCAATCATATGAAATTAGATTTCGAAATCGAAAATTTCGATATCAATTCGTTACCGGAATCGAATCGAAAAATTGTCGAAGCTGATAGTTATTGGGCAACATCACATTTACTCGAAGGCATTCAAGATAATTACACATTTGCTCAGCCCGGTATTCAATATAAAATTCGAACTTTAGAAGAACTAATTAAACGAATCGATGGTTTGTTAGAATATCATTTCGAAAGCAAAGCAAAAAAATAATAACACGGTTTTTCGATCGATTTCAGAGCCTCTCTATCGACATTTCAAAGAGCATAATATCGAATTTCTACAATTTGCTTTTCGATGGATGAATAATCTTCTCATGAGAGAACTGCCAGTTCGATGTACAATTCGTCTTTGGGACACATATCTTGTACGGAAATGATTTTCATTCGATCGATCATTTGCTTATCTTGATTTTTAGGCTGAACAAAATGGATTTTCTCAATTTCATTTGTACATATGTGCGGCATTTCTCGTTCGTTTTTCTAAAGCTCTTCTTCGTGAAAACGACTTTCAAGTACTTTGATTCTATTCTCGGATTTGATTACTACATCAATCTTCTTTAGGGTATTCTGCTTCTCTTGCAAAATCTACCCACACATGCCTGGACAAGCAATGACATAAGTATCTTAACAGCCGAAGCTTATCAACTAAAGGTGATGTTCGCCAATGCACCACGTCATTTATCGTCTAATCAGTGAAAACAATTCATTTTCTTTTTCGAATCTCGTTCTCCTCTATCTAGGCTATTAAATTATGGTAACTAATATATTTATTCTTCGTCTTCAGTTTCATCTCTTCGAAAATCTCTCTTGTGATAAATGCTTTTTTTTCTTCTTCTTCTTTTTTTGTCTGTTTACAAAATCATTTCACTGAGATTTTCACGGTAGAGAAAACAGAAACAGCAGCAGCTGCAGTAGCACAAGGATGATTATTAAACATTTGTTCTTTTTTTTTCTTGTTATAGCATTTATGGATGATTTGATTGATTTGTTATGATGATGATTTTTTTTTCTTCTTCTGTAAATAAGATGGGAAGACAAGAAAAGAAAGTCTACATACGTAAAATGCTCATCTTTAATGTTTTTCTTCGAAATAAATAATTCCCATCCTACTTACATGTTAAGAATACTCAGACACATAGAAAATAGAGAAAAAAAAAGATTTTCTTTTTCTTCTATTTCAGATTTTGCTTTTTATATGTTGTGCTGCTCGATTAAATATTCCAATCCAATTCAATAGAAAAATAAAGTTATCTCTTCTTTGTTTTTTCTATGAAAGGATAATCATCTTGAATTGTTATAAAAAAAAATTACTTGTTCAGTTTTTCATAGGCACGTAAGCGTGAAAAGATTATCTGTAATAGTCCTGTCAACAGTGAGACGCAACAGCAGAAGAACGAGAGGGAGAAGAAAAAAAAACGTCCAAGGCAAACTGCAGTATAGCTTTGAAAAATAAGCTTACTATCTTCATTTGCGTTTACTTCCTGTTAAGGAAAGAAAGAGAGAAAGAGAGAAAAAAAATGATCACCTTTATTTCGCGTCTTGCTTTAAACGAGAAAGAAAAGAAAAGAAAAAAAGAAGGAGAAGAAGAAGAAATACGAGCAAGTTGCGAACGTTCATCAGTTACACATCATGGCAAAAGGAAAAGTTAGAAATGAAGAGATCTGTTCTTTTTTTTCTTCTTTCTTTTTTTTTTGACTAAAACTTAATGTGTTTGCTGGTATTTTTAGATTAGAACTTTTTTTTCTTCTAGTTTATATATATAGATCTATTTTTTATTGAGCTTAAAATCGAATCCAACGATTAGTATGTCAACAATAACAAATAAGCAAAAATTAGTCGAACAATTACGTGCTGAAGCCAATATCGAACGTGTTAAAGTTTCAGTTGTATGCAAAGATTTAATTAAATACTGTCAAGATCATGAGAGTGGCGATGTCTTAGTTCGTGGTTGGGCAGGTTTTCAACGTGAAAATCCGTTCAAAGAAAAACAAGGTTGCGTTACTTTATGACTAAAATCTACGGTGCTACTTGTCTATTTAATTAAATATCTATTTGGCATCTTAGCACGATATTTACATGGTCATTGGTATTGAACAAACAAAAAATCAAAAAAAAATTATTCTACATATTATTCGATGTGTGCAATCTCGAATTGATCTTAATGCTTTTTTTTTCTTAATGTTCTTCTCGTTTTGTTTTTTTTATTATTATTATCTTTTTGTGTGTTGTGGAAAAATCTTCTTCTTCTTCATCTCTGCCTTTGGTTTTTTTTTCATTTGTTTGCTTATTGTCTTTGATGTTAAATTTAATAATATCATGAAGAGCAAAAAAAACAGTAACAAATAATGGAAACGATGCAGATGAAAAAGAAAATCGATTCTGACTAGATTATTTCGACTGCTCAATTAGCATATTAAAATGAGGTTGCTGTCAGTTTTTTACGTAGACGATCAGCTAATAAATCAGGAACATCACGACGAGTTCGATAGTGAAAACGTGATAATGAATCTTTTAATTTCCTAAAAGGAGAAAACGTAAAATTAATTTAATTTCAATAGACAGAAAATAATTGAGAAACAGACCATCCTTTATCTTTTGGCACAGCCGAAAACGAATCTTTGACATTGTAAGCGTGTCGAGAATCGACAGGATTTGTCATGTAAAGAAAATCCATGCCGAAATTATCGAACATACATTCGAGAACAACACGTCGAGGCTCGAAATCAGGTGCTAATGCATCGTTCCATTCGATTTCCATGTTATCAATGAGAGCTAATGTTCCATCGTAAACCATTCTTTCAAGAATAGGTATTTCTGCACCTTCAACTGTGAATTTAACATAAACAAAATCATCGATCGTGAATGTTCGAGATAACCATTTAGAAAAATCAACTGATTTCACATATAAAGCTGAATCAGCATCGATTTTTGATCGTTGTCCTTTTTCGATTGCATATCGAGTTTTACCATCTTCCAACCAAACAGCAGCATCATGAACTGTCATATTCAAATTCGAATGTTTTTGTTGAGAGATTTTACAAGCTGACAGATTTATTGGGTCAGGCTCGAACGCAATTATATTCAATGGTCCATAGTGAGAAATTTCATTATAATGAAAATGCACAAAATGATCGATATCACGGCCATCGAAGCATCCTAAATCGATGTAATAATATCGACGTGTTCGATTTATCGGTCGAACAGTATTGTTAACAAGATACTGTTCATAATCGTAATAATTTCGTGAAATTGGAAGATTGATTGATGGTTCGTTTTGCTCCGATTTACCACTATCAGGCATGAGAACTTGTTCGACGACGGTAACGGATTTTTCTTGAAAAATAAAACGCACAAAACAGAATGTAAATAAACAGACAACGAAACCGAGAAGAATATTTAATATCAATGATGTCGATTGGCTAGATGAGCCGAAGATTGGCTTCGTTTTCGACTCGCCATTTGATAAATCGATAGAGACCGATTTCTGCATGTTTTTTTTTTGTTGCTCTAAAACACGATTATGCGATCTATAATAGCAAAATTGCCGATTTTTCGTCTATAGATTAGCTTTGCAACGGATGAAAGTATCTACGACGAAATATTATATTGTATTAAGCATATGATATAAGCAGAAAATGAAAGGATGACTGCTTTCGTTGAAATGTATGTAAGCATTCATGCATTCATCAGTCGTTTTTTTTCTTTACCATCTAATCGATCACGAATAATGGGAGAAAGGTAAAGGGAAAGAGAAAAAAATGTGATTGGGCTCAAGTAAAGAAAAAAAAGACTGAAAAAAATCAGTCATGCGATAATTAAGTATAATTATTAAGAAAAAAAAGAAAAAAACAAAAAAGAAGACAGATGACAATGAACAGCTGTGCTTTTTTTTGGATACAGTTCGAAATGTAATATTGTTCAAGAGCTTCGTGATATTTATTTCGAATAATTAAAAATAGACGAAGAAAACATGTATATATTCGTTCCGTTTCTTTCTTTCCGCATGATTT
>Ga0209922_100935_pt1 | contig 30825 bp, 24 predicted proteins | sample ThiBiot_500_biof_FD_183946 | JGI IMG/M metagenome (GOLD analysis project Ga0209922, IMG submission 183946) | Wastewater bioreactor microbial communities from Cape Town, South Africa - Thiocy_expt_500_biof (SPAdes) | ecosystem: Engineered > Bioreactor > Thiocyanate-remediating > Anaerobic-Aerobic ... | reverse complement strand
TGAGTTATTCGATGGACAATGTAATTCAACAAATCAACAATGGAATATCAGTTGGCTTGACGATGGTACCTATCGATTATCATCTGTCAATAGTCCTGACCAAGTACTTCAAGTTCAAAATGCTACAGAATCAATTGGACAAATTCAAATGACGAAATGGACATTTGACACAAGTCAAGAATGGGCTTTTAGTCTTCTATCGGATCAAGCTTATCATATTGTTCCACGACAAGCTTGGTGGAGAACAATGGCCATGTACAATTCATCAACTGTTGCTATTGTTGATCAATCAGAAGGCAAATCTTGGACTTTAACTCGTTTGAATTCGAACTAAACGAATCTATTTATTTGTCAATTGAATGAACAACTAATTGACATTGATCATGAAGATTAGCAAGACGATTTGAATCATAATCGATATAATTCATTCGATAATAAATTTGAAAATGTTCTCGTAAAAATGAATTCAACGAATAAATACTCGTTGTTTCGGCATAAATTGCTTTGATATCATTTTGTTTTGCATATTGTTTAGTTGCAGATATCAATTGAGAACTTAAATTTAAACCTCGATATTCTCTTCGAATATTAATTATTAATAAGTGTAGAAGTCGATTCGTTTGAAATAATTCGAATAAATCGATATTTTTATGCATTGAATTTAAAAATTGAAAGATAAAATCAATTTTTTCATTTTGAATTTGACAAATTAGATCTTGATGATTTCTATCGAGAAGTTCATTGAAACAAAAACCAACGAAATCATTATTTTGTTGATCATAAATAACAAATGAACATTGATCTTTAAGTGCATCATCAACAAGTTGTTGAGCAAAATCCATCGGTTGACCTAAGTCCAAACATTTCGCCAATGGTTCTTCGAGAAAAAATGAATTTAATAATAAATTCACAATATTATCTCGATCATTTTCAGATAAAATCTCAATACGAAACCGAGACGACATCAACAAAACCAAACAAAAAAGTGCCCAATCTCAATATTCTTCTTCTCTCTCTCTCAAACCAATTTCCGTCTATTGATTTATTTGTCAAATATAAAACATGTCTTTGCCATTTACTTCTGTCAACACATCAGTTCAATAATAATCGAACTCAATTATCTTATTTGAGTTTAAAAAGTTCGACCGATGAATAAAAAAAAATAAAAAGACGCAAAAAAGAAAGAAAGAAAGAGAAAACAAAACCCTGTGTTATTTTTCTCCGTCCTCGTGTTTTTTTTCTCATTAAATTCTGAAAAAAAAACAGAACGGCGCATAAACTTATTTTGACGCTTCTAACGAACAAACTGTCAAATGCATAGTGCACGTCGTTCATCAATTTCAAGTCGTTCACAACCGTTGACTCTTCTCGACGAAATCGATCAATGGGAACGAGCAACTTTACTTCAAGTTAAGCAAACAGCTCAACATGCGAGAGAACGTCTCAACGAATTGATTCGTTCGGAACGAAATCTACAAGAATTTCGTCGAAGAAACAGTTTAGACAATTCAGTTGAACAATTCAATTTCAAATTAAAAAATCTTCGAACTGAATTAAATCATAATTCAACTGAAATTGAATTCGATATCACGCCCATCGATTGGCCATCGATACTTCGCCTCTACGTTCAACCATCGTCTTCGACTAATTACGATGTTTCAACGAAAAAAGATTTATTCTTCGGAGGAAATCTATTAACACATGAAGATCAAATTCAATTGAATCGATTCTATGGAAATGAAAATCAAAAATGGAATTTAATTTACAAAGGAACACGAGATGGTTTTAATATCGATGATTTTCATCGTTGTTCAGATAGTCAAGGTCCAACAATCACAATTATTCAATCACTCGACAATTATCTATTCGGTGGTTTTACATCGATCAGTTGGAATTTTCATCAGGGTGCTAAATCAGGTGTCGAAGATCGAACAGCTTTTCTCTTTACACTCACAAATCCACATGGAATTTCACCAAAAAAATATCCAATAAAACCATCAGGTGAACATGCAGTTATTCCCAATGCTATGGCGCCAACATTCGGTCAATATGATATTTGTCTCTATCCGAATAGTAATCTCAACTCGCAAAGTTATATTCATTTTCCAACGAATTATCAAGATACATCAACAAAAGGTTATTTAACATTCACGGGATCGACTAATTTTACAACAACAGACATTGAAATCTATCGATTAGCTAATATTTGGGATCAACAATTCTAATAAATATCAATTCTATACGGACTAGTTTTTTTAACAATAGACTACTAATATTGTTTTTTTGTTTTGTTCTATTTGAATAATAAACTATCAACATTCTCAAGTAAACATATCAATGATGAACTTGAAATATGATAGTAGTCAAGTTAAATATTGTCTGGAAATGGAAAATATGCACCTATCAAATGTATATAAATCTCGAATTGTTTTTAAAATTTTCTAATTGGAAAGAAAATGCTGTTAAAGTATTGTTTAGTATTGGTTACGATTGGAAAGATAGTAGGTCTTTCCTATAATCTACCAAAGTTTTGTTCAGATCAAGATTGGATTGGCGATGCAATAACTTACAAAACTGGTACACAAATTCAAAAAGGTTATCAAATGAATATGTTTATAACTTCTAATAACGATATTTATACAATTGAAACAAAACCTGAACTAGCTGATATTCAATTAAATGGTGAAGATTATTCAAAATTCATGTCTAACTATCGTTATGACTCTGGTTTGGCTTATTCTATGTTTATAACTGATGATCAAAGTATTTATCTAACTGATATTGGTCGAATAGTCAAACGAACAAAGGAAGTAGATACATGGCAACATGTAGTATTTACAAATGATTATTGTTATGAAATTTTTATCAGTAGAGATGATTGGTTGTATTGTTCAATGTTTTATCAACACAAAATTGTTAAAATTCATTTGAGTGATACTGAAAATCGGAGTATAGTTGTTGCTGGAAATGAAACTGGTATAGAAGGAGATACGGCAGATATGTTAGATATTCCGTGTGGAATCTTTGTTGATATTGATTTGAATCTTTATGTAGCTGATTCTGATAATCATCGTATTCAATTATTTCGACCAGGTGATTTAAATGGAATAACAGTTGCTGGCCAACGACCTTCAACGAGTACTATTGTTCTGAGTAATCCAACAGATGTGATTCTTGATGCTGACAATTATCTTTATATTGTTGATACAGAAAATCATCGTATTGTTCAATCAACACCAACTAGTATTCGGTGTATAGCTGGATGCAATGGCAAAGGATCGACATCAAATCATTTATTCCAACCATTTAGTTTATTTTTTGATGTTCTCGGAAATCTTTATGTTACCGATAAAGAAAATGATCGAATTCAAAAATTTATTAAAAATAATAATTGTGGTATGTCGATTGAGTCGAAACTAGATCAAATATTTTTCCTTTGATATTTTCTACATAGAAAACGAAACAATTTCATCGATTTCGACACAAATTGATACAACAGGTTTAGTTCTCACTCGTAAACTTCATTTCCAAATCCAAATTCTCCTTATTCTAGATCAACTAGAAATAACAATACCGATGATTTTGACAGAAATGTCCACAACAACAACAACAACAACGACGACGACGATCAATGTCGCAAATATTGTCTCTTATTCGGATGTTATTCTGTATCTTTTAATCATTTATTCGATTCTATTGGTATTTGCATAAAAAGAGAGAAAAAAAAACTGATTGATGTTTTACTCGTAGAAACTACGACGCTTGTTTGTATGCTTAGTCAATATGTGATTGTGATCATTGAAAATACAGATTAATGTCAAGAGAATTGCAATTTGTTTTCAATGAGTCAAAACGATCTTTTCGAGTAAAATTAATTAGTCGACTAAGATTGTTTGTTGTCTGAAGAGGAAGAAATGAACAACAATATCATTGATCCGATAATATCTTGTCATTGGTTCGTGATCAACAAGCTATTTCTTCGATTAGTTTTTTTTTTGTTTTTCCTTAAGAGAGATAGGAAAAAGAAGAAGAAGATATGTGCAAATGAGACCATCTGCTAATGATATGTTGATGAGAGCATAGAAACAACACGATTGACAATGACAATTCAATTAGTTTTACACGAATAGATTGTTAATCGTTGAGTTAATATATTCGAAATAAAAAGCTCGTTTTCTTGTTTTACGATTGATATTTATTGTCTTCGTCAAATATTTTCTTCGAACATACATTTTCATTGTAAATTGTTTGAATGCGAAAAACAAAGACTCGATTCGTCGTTATTTTTTGTTCGTTGAAAATGAAACAAGTTGTTCGGTCGAGTAAAAGATAAAATGGCATTAAGAGAATGTCTAATGTATGTAAAACGAGCAGTGATTGATGAGATTACATGACAAACTGCATACACACATCAACCACAGAGGAAAACCTGATAAAAAAAATATTTGCCAAAGCGAAAGGAAACCGATCGTCGACGAGACTTATTGAATTAACTCACAGCTAGTTTTTCTAAAAGGCACAGAAAAAAAACAGTCATATATAAATATTGAATGGATCAGCTCGTTTTATTGTTCCAAACGTGTGATTATTCATTTGGATTTCTAAAACCTAGTCGAAGTCATAAATTTCGGTTGACTGACAAATAAAAGTAAGTAAAAATATTTGACACATCAATATCGTTATTTTCTAATCCCTTTCTCAACATGTGTAATGTCATCATCAGACAATACGAACAACAACAAAGAAAACCTTTTCTTCTTTTCTTTTAACAACAAAAGTCAATTAATAAATCATCTGTTAGTTTTTTTTTTGAATAACTTTATTTGATCAGCATGATATTTGGCAAGAAAAAAGAGAATCCTTGAATGTCTGATGGATATATTAAACACTTATTTAATTATAAATCTAACCATGAAATAACCCTACAGGTTATTTAACCGTTTTTTTTCTTCTTCTCTTTTTCTCATTCTTTTTAGTTGAGAAAAATGAGATGAGTTAATTTGTAGATAACGTAAGACAAAAAACACATCGAATGAAATAGTTTTTTTTCTTCTTTCTCAATGTTTTATTATCTGTCTTCGACTGCGTATCAAAGGTCATGTTTCGAAAGTGGTTTCTTAAATAAAAAAAATAAAAGAAGGAATGTAAAAAAAAGCGCGCGCGAGAGAGAGAACAAACGATTGCCTTATCGTTGAATAAAATGCTGTGCGGTCGGTAGGTTCGAAAAAGAAACCGAAAGAAAAGCCACAAAATATGAAAAAAATAGTTTTCATTTTTTCCCCTTCGTCGTAAGCCATGCAGCGTCAATCATTAAAGAGCACTTCAATTTGAAGACAGATGGTGTTTTATATATCTTCTCGAAACTTTTCTTTCATTTTTATTTGAGAATATTTGAACAGCACTAGAAATACATTTCATTCAGGTAAAAAAACACGATAGTTTTTTTTCTCTCTGCCATCATATTTATCAATTTCGACATCGAGAAATTAATTCGTTTTTTTTTCTCGCTCAGTAAAACTGAAAACCTTTTCGTGTGTCTCTTCCCGATCATGTCCTTTTTATTGTTGTAATGTCATCTGACGCCCAATGACAATTCACTGCTGTTGCGGTTTGTTATTGATTTACTTGCATCGTTTCCTGCTGTTTTTTTTCATCACTATATCGTAGAGAAAGAAAAAATCGAAAGCGAGCGCGCGCGCGCGAGAGAGAGAGAGAGAGATAGGTCCTATCATCATCATTATTATTGTCGTTGCTAGTGGTATTGATGATAATGATAATGATGACCTTCACTGATCGTCTCTTATACAAGCACATACACAATATCAAGCAGAATTGATGAGAGAAGATCGACGAATAAACAAGATTCTAACCCCTGTCGATAAAAACAACAACAAAATTCTCGATATGAGAGAATGCATCATCATCTAATATCGAAGAGCAAGGATTTTGTACTTGATAGATAGATAGATAGATCGACGACGAGAAGAGGATCAAAAAAGATCGAGAGACGAAGAGAGAGAGAGAGAACGACATCAGTGTAGAAAACAATAAACAGCTTACAAATAGCTAATTTATCTTAGTCGTGACGATCGATTTCCTACGCAAGTTCGCCAAACTTAGTTTTAAGATCTGCTTACATATTTTTGCTGTAGACTTCACTTTTTTCTTTTCTTCTTCTTCTTCTTTTTTTTCTCTCGTTTTTTTATTATTGTCTGTAACTCTTACATATATATATATACGTATATATATATAAAGGTATATTTTTACATAAAAAAACATTACGAAAGCACAGGTAAGGACACATTTGAATTCGAAACAATATTCCGATTGATTTTTTCTCTTCTCTTCTCTTCTCTGTTTTTCTCTTCGCTATTAACGATGTCGATGAATTCTGTTTTTTTCTTCCTCATATTCAAACATTCTAATTGAAATACTGGAAAAAAAGACGAATAGCATTATGTTAATAATTAATGAGAAACAAGATGAAGAAATCTTCTTTTCCGACACTTGTCTATTTTTTAGTTAAAAACAATAGAAGAAGAAAATTTATTATTATTATTAATTTTTTCTCTTGTTTACGTTGGAAAGACACAAACGAAGGAGGAATCTATGATTGTAGATTAATCGTAAGAATAATACGAAAGGTGACTTTGGTATAAATGTAAGAAAAACAATTGTTTGTTTGTCTTTCGTCTTTCTCATTTTTTCCTTCGTCTTCCTTTTTTTTTTAATATTTATCGCGTCATTATTCTTTTTCTTTTCGCAGACTTGTTCTTTTCTTTTTCGCTCGTACGTGAATGCCTTCTGTAGTACTCTCATCTACAGACCACAAAAAAAAACACTCTTTGTTTGTCAAATGAATAATCGTTGTTGTGATGGCGTCGATTGTAGGATAGAATATATACATACGAAAAAAAAAACTGAAGAAAGAAAAAGCAGAAGGAAAAGACATGAATGGAGGCGATTTATTTGAAAAAAAAAATAAATACCGTTCTCTCTCGTTGCCATCGTCGTCGTTTTGATAGTGCACAAAAAATGCCTTCTTTTTTTTCGCCTCATTCTTTTGATTGCGTTCTCTAGACGTGATAGAGATAATAACAAGTGCATATATATACATTCATACTCGCACGTATCGAAAAAAAAGGTTAGTAAAATATGCTGATCAGAGTCACAAAGTAGCACTTCAATTAAATTAGAATTTCTAAACGTTGAATTAATTCGATGATGATGTTTGCGTACTTTTTTTTGTCGTAAGTTTACATAAATTGTTTTCTCATTTATTCGAGTTGATCGATTATCTATTTTTATTAATGATCGATAATAGAGTCAGTTGCATACCTGCACAACATATTAATAAAAAAAAATGTCGAGATAATACGACTCATTTTTTTCCGTTTTCTGTTTTTCTTTTCATCATTAAGTATCGAATGTGCAAGATCGGATTCTTAGGCACATATTTAACATAAACTCGAGTCATTCAACGTTGTTTATATTCAATCTGACAGAGAGAAGATTGCTTTTTTTTTCTTATATTTTGCATTCTTTTGATAGAGCAACGAAAAAAAAAACAACATAAAAACCACAGCTGTGATTGTTGAATAGTATTGTAATTTTAGATCTGTTTTTAAGAAAAACTATTGAATAGCCGTCATCCGTTGTTAATGGCTGACGATACGGAACCGAGAAATGATGCTGGTGAAGAACCAGAAAACTACGATTACGATGAAAACAATAATTCAGACGATAATCCAGCACAACCATCATCAGACAATACAACACCAGTCGCACACTCTCACCAACAGCCATCCAACGGCGACAATTTCGTCGATGAAGATCAAGCAGCTGCTGATGCGGCCGCTGTCGATGCTGCTGCTGCTGCAAATAGTGATGGACATGGTTTTCAAGATAATTATGATGCAGAATACGATGATGATGAACCATTGCCCGATGTAACTGTTAATTTATATATAAATGAATTAGGTGATGCTGCAGTGACTGATTCAGTTAATGATTATTTAACAGATCAATATGGAAATCGAATCGGATTTGATACGACAACGATTGTACAAGATTTAATCGATCGAAATGATACAGCAACTGGTAAACATGGATGGTTAGGTGAGTTTATCAAAGAAAAATATCATTGAGAAAAATCTTTTCCAGGTGTTGACACAAGTGTACTAGTTAGTCAAGAAAAGATAATCAGTTAATGATAAGATCAAACTAGCATAACAACAAAAGAATGATGTTGCTCGTATTCAAGGTCGAATTTGTCGTTCGTTGAATACGAAGACAATAGTTGATTAAAAACATCACACATATCGAACTGATCATGACAAGGTCATATTCAATATAATAACTAGTTATTTTATGAGCTCATTTTTCAATTGACATCCCATCGTTTCTTGCTTTTCTTCTTCTTCTTCTTCTTATTCGTTTTTTTTATTCAGCAGGATATAAAAATCCTTGAAAGACGAGACGATTTCTGCAGAACGAAATAAATGTGTATGTCTTCATTTAGATTTTTTTTGCCATTCTGTCTTTCATTTGAGTTCTATTTGAAAAGAACGAATATACATAGTAGTTTTGAAACAATGTTATGAGAAAAAAGAAAAAGAAAAATGAAACCACTATGATGAGTAAATAAGCAAATAAATACACTGGGGTTCGGCGGTTTTTTTCCTCCTCTTTTTTCTTCTTCTTCTGCTTCTTCGTCGTCTTCTTCTTCTCCTTTTTCTTTCTTTTTTTTTCATTCATCGGTCTGTTATCGTTCTTTTCAAACACAATTTACTTCAATTAAGTCTCAAAAATTCTTTTGATTCGTTGTTAACTAAACGAAATTAATATTCATTTGACTGAGAATGGCTATTGATCCCGACGATACGGTTTATGTCAATCTACGAATAGATGATTTATCTGCATATGTAACTTCTCAATCGAAGACGAGCTCCTTCTTATCTCAAGGTTATTAGCACAGTTAAATCTTTTTTGCAAAGAGAAAAAAAAGCACATTTCAAAAACTTCCGTCTTTGTTTGCTGTAAATAAATATGTTATTTTTGTAATTGAAGGTTCATGGAGTTGGAATAAATCTTTACTTGTTGGTTTAATTGCTTTATGTGTCATTGGAATAATTCTTTCGTTAGTATGCTTAGTTATTGGTAAGAAATCGAAGAGAAATAATCCTGGACAAGGATCTGCAGGTGGATCAACAACAACAAAAAAAGCCGCCATAGCCAAAGGTTTAACCCCGGACACAAAATATGCACCAGTGCCAACTGATGTCTAAACAAACAAGTTTTTTTCTTTTCTTTTGTTTGTCATTTGTTCTTCTTCTTCGTCTTATTTTTCTCTAAATTCTCGCTTTGTCTTCGTATTTTTTTTTCTAATTCAGAGTGCGTTTGTCTTTTCTTTCTCTTTGTCTTCTTCTTGTCTGTCTATGTGTGTGTGTGTGTAGTGTTTTTGTGCAAAATAATGATGTTGATGATCGATGGTTCTACTTCTATATTTTTTTTAATTTTAATATACACACACACACACATACATATATTTATATATATATGTTGATTTTCTTCTTTTTTTTCTACCCTATCGGTTCGAAAAATCAAGTGATATGCACGATTAAGATCACTTGATGTTTTCTCTTTCTTTTCTAGGCATTTCAATTTTATGATTTTGTTCATTGCGAAATGACTTTATCATTTTCATTACTTTTTCTTTGTCTTTTTCTTTTTCTTTTTAAAATCTAGAAACAAAACAGAATTTTAGAATCTTTGTGTCCCGTTAGTGTTTTTCTTTTTCTTTCTTTCTTTTTTTTGTTATTTCGAATAATGAAAAGCTAAATTATTATAATAAACTTGTTATAATGATTAATTAATGAAGAGAAAGAAGAAGAAGAACAAAAAAAAAACGAAAATGCTGCAAATGAAATTGATATTGAGACGATTTGTTTATTTTCTTCTGCCGAAAATCTCTCCGATCAGCGAGACATTGATTTGTATTTTCTTTTTTTGGTTTATCTCCAATTATTATTTTGTCGTTCGGTGAAATATACTCCTGAGAAATCTAAAACTCTCTCGATTTTAGATAAACAAAAGATTAAGTGACATTCCTTCGATGAATAACTCTCAAATGGGAATGACGCAGTACGATTGATGAATAATAATAACAATAATTTCCTTTTTCTTTATCTTAAAAAACAAAAATTTGATTAACAAAGCAAATAGTAGACTCGTGTTTTATTTGAATAAAATTCGCTCATAGAATTGACGTCAAAACAAACTGACTAATATTGAGCTTTTTATTTGCCTTGATTGATTGACTTTCGATGAGTGACATAAACAAAAATAATATATATAGATATATAGATATAGATATAGATATGACTAAGAATAAGAATTCTGCTTGAATTTGTTTGGATTAAATATGAAAGAAATCAACGTAAGAAGATAAAAATATTTGACAATCGTGATTGTATTTATTATTGGAAAAGAATATATTCATCTTAAAAGATTAGATTGAAAATTTGGAATTTTCTCTGATAGGTTAATGTCGAAATTGCCTAAAGGCAGTGATTATTAAAAGTACCGAATTTGTCAATTGAGTTTCATATCAATGGAATTAAATTCGCTCTTGGCATACATCCTTTGTGAATAAATAGAAATGCGTAAAAGTATCCGTTTTTGTTTCAGTCACATGTGAAGCCATGAACTATATTATTTCCTGTCTGTCTCTCTCTCTCTCTTTCTCTCGTTTTCCAATGGTTTTTGACCTTAATATCTCCGCATGGTTTTTCCTTTGGATGTCAACGATTAATTTAGATTGAATAGTTAAGTAGTCGGATTTATTGACCTATGATTTGAACGGAAAATCAAAAAAGTGAATCATGAACACTTTGTCTCGGCGTAATAATCGGTCGAATTTGATAGAAAACATCACAATGAACAGTTCGTCGGCAACAAATAATTTGATTAACTTGAGCTCGAAAGTTTCTTGTCGAAACATAATAAATATAAAAACTCGAAACCGGATTTGTATAGAATAAAATCGAACAAGTAACATGATAGAGAAAAAAAAACGGTGTTGCACTTCGATTATTATTGTTAAATAAAACATAATACGATTGTTCAATACAATAAGGAATCGATGAGAGAACAATTGCGATTGATATTAATAAAATCATTCGTGATAATTGTCGATCAATATGAGAATTTCGACAGAGACTTTTCCTTCGATTGATCGTTTTCAATTGACGAAATGTCAATGTACCGAAAATGGACAAAAATACAATTGGAAATATTCCATGAAGAAAGATTTGAAATGAATATAAATAATAATACAAATAGACATGCGAACTAATTGCACAATAACCTTGACGAGAAACATGATAATATTTCAAATTAGGAATACTATGAATGGTAAACAAACAGACAACAAACAAAAGAATATATTTGCTTTGCTTTTTTGTTGGAGATAATTTTCTTAAACGAGCTGTTCGAGATGAAATTAAATATCGATCAAATGTTGCTAAACAAATGCAAGCTAACGAGGTTAAATCGAATATATGTAAAATAAAATAACGAAATTGACAAACAAAAAAGACGCTACTCGCTGTCAAATGATATTCGTATCCATCGAGCATGATTCGAGTGAATAATGGATAGACAATAACAATTAAATTTGAAATCGATGAAGCTAATAAATACAGAGAACTGTTACTTGTTCGATTTGATCGCGCACATTTATGCGATGTGTGTTTCGAACGATACCAAATTGTGAAAACATAAATATTTAATAGATTTCCTATCGAACCGAAAAAGTACATGAAAATACCGCCGATTATCATTAGATGATGTGCAATTATTTCTACGTTCATCATTTTGTGAGTTTTGCTTCGTTTAATGATTAGATCTTAACTAGGCCTCTTTGTCTTCTAAAAAAAATGAAGGTTTCAGTTCTGATGCCTCTTTTTTTGCAGCAAATATATATATATATATAGAAAAAAGAAGAGAAGATTGAGCGCTCTGAGAAGAATACTCTCACTGATTAATAGAATATTCAGGTCTAGAAAAAGAAAGGAAATGAAGAAGAGACGTGTGATGGTATTACCTTATCTTCTTCTTCTTCTTTTTTTATTTTTTGTCCTATTTACGAGACTTCCGTATAGTGTTCTAATCGATTCTCTCCTATTCCGATTAAAATGTCAAATATCTCACATTTGGTTCTTTCGAAAAAAAGGAAAGAGGAAGACTCCTGTTGATTTGCGATGTTATTCCTATTGGGATTGCATCGATTGCTTACATACTGCTAAATATTCGTTCAAGAAGAACAAGGGAAACAAAAATAGGTCGAAAGGAGAAGTGCACTTCTTCTATTTGAACTATCAATATGTTTCTATATGAATAAACAATTGTTAATCAAGTAGACGTTGACGTCAAATGAATTTCTTTTTTTTTTGAATGTTGTCTGCAGCCAAAGGGAAAAGATATAGATCGATGTTTAATCGTTTTCTTGCTTCTGTTATAGATTGTATATCATCAAAAATAAATTACAAATGATTGATGAAGATTATCGATTTGGATTCGAGAACACATAAGTAAAAAAACTGGATTAAAAACTAAAAAACAATTCGCACCATTAATTTTAGCTTTCTCATTTGAGAAGAGAAAGTCTTCTATTATTAAACCTTTTCTTTATGCATGATATTGAAAGAAAAGAAGATGAATTCATCTCCTCTATTCAACGTCTCCTTACCTGAAAAATCTTTTCAATTTTTTTTCTCTGAAAATAGACAAAAAATAACTGCAACAGGAACTCAATTTAAATGGATATGATTCAACTGTTTTGACTCGAAAACAAGGATCGATTTCGTTTTTATGTTTTTTACGAATTTTCTTGTAAAATAAGTATGAATTTGATTGACCTATTTATAATATATTCAATTGAATGAAATCATGCTAATTTCTATTGTAAAATGCGGAAATAATCATGATTTTTCTTCCGTTTGGATTTCCATGTTGCGTTATTGAAAACCTACCGACTGGAAACACGTCTCAAACTAAAATGCGTAATTATTTCCAATGGTTACAATTCTCTCTCTCTCGTTGAAATATTAACACACAGAAAAACTAATCGAAATGGTCGATAGTAAAGATCGACCTTTGTATTCGCTAATAAAAACGAAAGGAAATCAATTGAAGATAAAGCGAAGATCGATTGGTTGAATGTCAGAGATAAATCACAGTTTGCATGTTGTTGATGAGACACATTTGTGTCTATGTCGAAGAAATCATTTCCGATTCCAACTAGAAAATGCTTTCGGCAAATCTTTTCTTTCTTTCTGTTTGTTATTATTTATGTTGATAGATCACAATCAATCGATCGATCGATTCGCAAAGAAAAGTGATGTACGTACATGTGCATGTTTTTTTATTGACGAAAAACAAAAAAGAAAAGTGCAATGTCTATGCTTTGATTCGTTAAACAGAATCGATGTCGTTGAGATCTGTCGACGTTGTTGACTTGTATGTCGAACCATATATTCGATCAGGTTTCCGTCTACCGAATCAACCTTATTCGTATTATTATCGATCGTTATTTAATCTTCATAATGAAACATTATCCGTCTGGATTCATTTACTTGGAACAGTTGTTCTAGTGAAACAACTGATCGACCAAAGTCACGAATTGACGTCGATTTATTTGATATATAATTGTGTTGGTGCATGTGTAATGTTGTTATGTTCATCTCATGCTCATTTACTTCATTCGCGAACAATTGCTGATCATATTCGATCGTTTTACTTTGATTATTTCGGAATAAATTTCTATGGTTTCACATCTGGATTAGTTCTTCGAAGATTTTCTCATCAGGTTTCGATTGACGATAATCAATTGAATTATTTGATGATCTTAACTTTGTTATCGATCTATTCAATCTGTGTCGCATGTTTCTGTAAAACGTTCTATCGTCGTCCATATCCATTCTCACATAAAATTCTTCAATGTTCAGGCGTTTTACTTGTTTATTTCTATCAAAATTATCCAATTCTCCGACATATTCTCTTTGTAAATCAACGTGAATTAACTGAATTCGAAACGAAATCGATTTATTGGCATAGTTTACAATTTCTTTCGTTTATTGCCAGTGGACTAATATTTATCTGTCGAATTCCCGAACGTTTTCGTCCCGGTTCATTTGATCTGTTCGGTCAATCTCATCATACATTTCATTTAACAATCTTTCTCATGGCTTACAGTCAATCGAACGCCGTTTTCTACGATATGAATTCGTTTTCATTCGAAATTTCCAAAGAGATTTTTCTTCAAGATTTATTTTTAACGTTAATTCTTTTATTTGTTCAATTGTTAACAATCAAGATTTGGTATCGAATCAGTCGACCATTGATCGAGCAACGATACACAAAGGAATAAAATTTTCTTTCTTTTTTTTTTTGTTATATAATAAAATCTGCAAACCAACCAACGAACGAACGAAACAGAAAGAGAAAGAGACACTTTTTCAAGTGGCACTTTAAGGAGAAAAAAAGAACTTTTCGTGTTTGAATAGAAACCGAAATGAATTCTCATTCGATTCGAAATGTCTAAACGATGTGACAGCGCAGCATGTGAACGTCTTTGTCAAGCTTTTTGTTATGTTTGTAAGAAGAATTTATGTCGAAAACATTTCGACGAACACGATCATTCGTTGAATAATTTATTGAAATTATTCAATGAAAAAATTCGAGAATTAGACGATCGTTTGGATGATTTGAATAGCGAAGAACGAATCGAAAATTGTTATGATAAACTTGATCAATGGAAAAGCCAAGCGATACAATCGATCGAACGATTTTACGAGAAAAAATCCGAAGAAATTCAACGACATTTTCAAGAAAATATTCGAAAACATGAAGAGAAATTAAATTGTCTTCAAAATGAAATTCAACAATATTTAATCGAAGAAAATCTCGAAAAAGATCAAATCAAACAATTCCAAATCGATCTCGAACAATTCGAAAACGATGTTCAACAACTCGAACAAACTATTTTTCAAATCGATATTCAACCGTTAAATATCGACAAAAATCTCTTTTCTTTTCAACAAATCAACACAAATCGATTCGTCTTAAATCAACTTTCGGCTCCTTATCGAACAATTCATTGTTCGAATCGATCTGCTAAACCTTTAACAAGCAACGACAATCATTTGCTCATCTACCGAAATCAATCGTTATGTTTAATCGATCGACAATTCACGATAATCAAACAAATTCCGTGGACATTCGGACGAATTTGGGATATGTCGTGGTCATCGACGTTAAATCAATTTCTTCTTCTCGGACATTTCGAAATCTTTCGAACCGACGAAAATCTTTCGACAATCGAACGCATTCAAACAATTCCGAGAGCCAACTATTGGTCATGTACGTGCTCGCCAACATGTTTGTATTTATCATCGAACGATGAACATTCGTCGACAATCAATGAATTTCGTTTGCAATCATCGATTGAATTCAATCGAAAAGTTTTCAATTCATCGAAAGATCATTTCATTAAAGATATTTCCTATCGAAATCAAACGATTCTTCTCACGAATTTCGACAAAATCGAACTACGAACAATCGATAAATTCGAATTAATCTGGTCGCTGGATTTAGATATTCCAGGTGGTGATTGTCTCAATACATTACGTTGTTCACCGATCAATGACAATCAATGGTTAATTGCTGATTTTCTTAATCAACGTTTATTTCAAATAACTCAACAAGGCAAATTGAAAAAGATTTTCTTCTATAACGAATCGCCTTGGTATATTCATCTATTTCATCCGAATATGTTACTTATTTCAACCAAAACATCGATTCATTTTCATCGACTCTAATCGATTCGAAACGAGCAAAACAAGAAGCTTAGATTTTTGACAAGAATTTATTTTTGTAGAACAAAATTTCCACAATTGAGTTTAAAATAGATTTCTAAAGACAAGTTTTTTTTTTCATACAAACACAAAACTGTTCTCAAGAGAAAAGGATGAGACAGAGAGAGAGAGAGAGAGAGAAAATGTGTTTTTTTTTGTTTTGAAAGTCAAACTAAACAGCTAGATTAATAAACGAATTATATTGTGCAACATTTCGTTTGAGAATATCAGAAATCGGTCCGAGAACACGTTCGAATCGTGGTCGATCCATTTTAACGCATTTCAACGGTCCTTTGGCTTTGACAGTCGCCGCACGAGGTCGATCGAATAACAGAGCAATTTCACCGAAATAATCCGATGGACCTAATTTCGATACTTCAATAGCTGCTTCATCATCCGATGGTTTCTGATAAACAACAGCTGTGCCTGGAAAAATAAAAGCCAAACGTTTTCTTTTTTATTAAAAAAATGAATTTCATTTCTTTTTTTGTTGTGTTACCTTCGACAATAATAAAAAAGTCATTTCCTTTTTCTCCTTGTTCAACGATACTTTCTCCATCATTAAATTGCACGGTTTCAAGTGCATCAGCGACAGTTAAACGTTCCCATTGATCAAGTTCTTGAAGAATTTTCACTTTCGATAAGAATTCTTCATACATCTTACGTTTTTTAATAGTCGAACCCATTAAAATCCGTCGATAAGTCTTCAAAAAACGAAAAACAATCAATCGATTGAAGAACAACAACAACAAAAAAACAAACAAACTAACTTTTCTATCAATAGCCCACAATTTACAATCGGTCTTAGCTTTAATTGTTGCTGCACGTGGTGTTCCATAGATAAGAGCTAATTCTCCGAAACTACCTCCATCGGAAATGGCTGTCACACATTTATTATTAACATAAACTTCGACATCGCCTTGATCAATAATATAAAAGAAATCGCCTTCTTCACCTTGCTGAATAATTGTTTCTCCTTCTTTGTAATTAAACGGTTGCATTGCATCGAATATATCGGATTTTTCATTATCATCCAAATGTGAAAACAATAAATTGGTTTGAATAGCTTTACTCAATGCTTGCATGGTCGCATAGTCTTTGGGAATAACTGTTTTAACATAGGACGTTGCATCTTCTTCTTTGTAGGGTTCAGCTGACACAGCTCCACGTCGTTCGCGAGCTTTGACATCGGTCGAATGATATTGTTGATGAGACGAATCATTTAAATCATTTAAATCATCGTTTTCACCGGTTTGACTTCCGTTGGTTGACTGTTGTCGTTGACTCATCGACGATGTTTTCTTTGTATTGGAACGAATTTCTGAGTTGAGTTTAGTAAAATAATTGGCGAGGAATTCAATGGGATTCGAGGGCTTTTTTAAACATAATTGAACAATAGAATCACGGAGAACATTTTGAATATCATGTTTAGCTATGTAAATCTCACAATCTTTGACTGTCTGTTCGGACAAATTGTCGACCATGATTTTGAAAAAGATTTGAAAGCCTAAATAAAGAATAACAATGAGATTTCCTTCGATGTCAAATCAGAGAGTTGGAAAGGAAAAGAATAAATCGAAGAATAGATTTTTTCATCGAGAAAGAGAGAGAGAGAGAGGAAAAAAGAATCGTCGAAGGTCGATGAGAAGAAAAAAGAGCGAAAAAAAAAACTAACGAGTCATATCCGCTAGCGATGTGCCCGAGTAATAAATATATAGAAGATGACATCGACAATATCTTGACACAGAACAAAATTTGGAACTGCCGCTTTCTGCTTCTTCTTCTTTAACAAAGAACTGATTTGTTATCTCGATGATGAAAAAGATTCGTCTTTTCTCTTTCGTTTTTTTTGTTGATCTCGAAACGTGACGAAAAGAAAATGATTTCGTTGTAAAACCAAACACGCAATTTGAAATGTCGATCTCTAACTGCATGCAGCGTGTGTGTCACTTGATTTCTCATAAAGAAGAAAAAAAAACATCAACATGACATTTTGTATTTATCATCAGCAACCTATTCGAAAATTTTGATTAACAAGAAACAAACAAAACAAAAATTCCCGTTTGTTCTTCGCTTCTGCGAAACGAAGAAGAAGCAACAAAAAAAAAATCTTCGCGCTTTTATCTTTGCAGCTGCTTCCTTCTCTCATCGAATCTTATCGAAACGAATTTTTTTTTGTTCGCATCTGTCGTCAATATATGTTAATCGAAAACTCAAGAGAGAAACAAACCGATTCAAATTTTTGCATTTTATTTCTTCTTTAAAAACAAAACTTACATTCTAAATAACGTTGATCAGGAGATGAATAAAGAGAAAATAACTGCTTAGCTTCTTTTTTCCATTCGCTTTATGTAGAAAAAAAAATAAAAGAAGAAATCACTCGTACGTCATACATATATACACGACAAACTATATAAGAGGAGAAAAAGGAAAAAAAAACATAGAAAATAGTATTCGACGTGAGACTCTCTTGATAGAATCGAGCGTGAATGTCTGCAAGCAATTAGAGAGAAAAGAGATTTTTCTTTTCTTATTTTCGCTAGATTCGATCTTTTGCTTCATTTACTCGTTTCGCATTCCAAGACGGAAAACGAAGTCTGCCGCGATTTATCATCAAATCAAAAGACGACGAACAGGCAAAACCGATTTCAAAACAAGAAAACGTCGTTTTTTTTCTTCTTCTTCTGCTTCTGAAAGTGAAGTCTTTGATTATGTCTCGTTCAATTAACAAGAAAATTGTCAAACATCCGACGTTATTTTCTCGTCTCGAATCAAACTAATCAAGTTCGTTAGTTGTAAACATCAAACATCATTTCCATTTTAATGATCAGAATAATAATACGATGAAAGTTATCTTACCGGAAGAAAGAAGATTGACGAACCGTTTATTTATCTAAAACATAAAGGAAAAACGATCTCGACAAACTTTTGTTTTGTTTTGTTTTTCCCAAAAAAAAAGAAAACGGATTAAGTAGCAACTCGATCTGTTCTCGTTCTTTTTTCTCTTGTGTTGTGTTTTAATCAAACATCATTTCTGCGATGAGAAACTTGTTTAAATATCAAATTCAAAGTAAAGAAATAAGAATTCTGTTCTCACTGTGTGTGTGTATTTTTGATTATTTTATTTAAATTGAATTTCTTTTCTTTTCTCAAAGATTGGCCTCTTTATTTGTTTTTTTTCTTTTCTCTTCGACAAAGAAAACAACTCGTCGAACTCACAAAATCATTTTAGTTTTTTTTTATTTATCGAATAATTTCATAACGAAGAAAAAAAAAGAAGGAGGAGGAGGAGAAGAGATAATTTATTTAATTGCTTGTCAACTTCAAATTAAATCAGATCATTACTTTGCTACATGCAGAAAACGAAGGAAAAACTTTTCTTGGAAACTAATCTCATTTATTTTCCCATATAAAAATCTCCAATCAGTAACAAACAGCAACTAGCGACATTAACAATTCATATATTATTCGATTGTGTTCTTCTTGCCCTTTTTTTTTCTTTTGAACAAATCGAAAAATTATCAAAGAGATTTAGTTAGAAAAAAAAGAAAATTTTGAAAGAGAATAATTTTATTTCAATTGCTGAATTAATTAACCAATAAATATGAAATCTGAACGTTGTTCATCAATGAAAATGTTCATAACGGAACAAATATTAATTAGTTCTTTCTCAAGTTCTTCTATTTTTCTCATTTGACAAACAAATAGAATGACGAATGGAAACCTTTCTGCTTGGCTTGAAGTTTCAAGTAACAAACAAAAAAAGAAAACACGATATTGTTCATCGATTGATTATCAAACTGCATATTTAGATAATCTCGATAACGAACGATCTTGGATTGGCAAGTATGTTGAGTTGGATCAACGAAAACGTCGATTAAGATTGTATTCTAATGAAGTATGTCAGTTCTTTTCATTTTGATGTCGAAAGAATCAAGTAGATAAACTAAACAAAGACGAGATTAACCTTCGGAACATATCGCTCTTTTATATAATATGTCCATCGTCTTGTGTCGATATTTCATCTTCTTCGTACTTTGCCACATATCATCGCATGAGGCAGTTTCAACATAAACATGTGGGAGACATAGATGAAATGTTTGTTCCAATGGAGACGGTACACAAGCAACTTCTCTTTCCTTTTTTTTTCTGCATATACATCCGTTAGGCTATATACCCTCAAGAGAATATATTGAACAGATTTTTTAATTAACTTTATATATGAGAAGTCCTCGATGAGCCGATATTTTTTGGTAAAAAGAATATTTGTAACAACAAAGAAACAAAATCTGTAATTTCAGTGTATTCGTTCGAATTCGAACGATAAATCCAATAGTGTTTTGTCTGATGTAAATCATGAAATGATTTCATCGTTATCATCGTCATCTTCGTCATTACATAAATCAACAAATGTTAATATTCGATCGAATTGTACATTACAATCGTTATCCGAATATCTTTCTCCTTCGTTATCAAAAACAATTTCTTCATCATCGATTATTCGAAATGACAAATCAATTGAATCCAATCAGATCTTATCACTAGGTAACACCAAAATCTCGATTGACTTTTCTTATCACAAATATCGATCGAATCATTAATTGTCTCGAACGATTTCTCTTGTTCTCTTTCTGTTTCTCTTTTGTGGTTGAATCAATAGATTCTCTATATCGATGTGGGTGCGTATACATCTACACACACATTGACTTCCGTAATTGATAAAGAATGACATCCATATCTTACATAACAAATATTATACTCTTTTTACATTTCAAACAAAAGACTCGAAAGTGAATACAAATGCATATTCAAGGTATATATTGAGATGCACGCATTGGTTCATTTCGTAGAGATTGATCGAAAGAGATTAGAAACTGTCCTTGCATTCAAACGACAGTTAATCTGTACGAGTTTTAATGAGAATTGATTTGTGTATTTCTACATCGTTCGTTTTTTTTTATTTACTTTGACTTTATATAGTTAAAAATAAAATAAAATTCCATTAAAATATTGATTTCGTGTTGTCAGATCGTCCTTCTTTGTCCGTAACAACAACAACACCAATCAATCGACAATCAAAAACAAAATTGTCTCAATTTTTCGCTCGATCATCGTTTGCAAATCATTCGTTAAAACGTACAAAAAGTGCCACCAAACTGGAACGACAACGACGTCAACAACAACAACAACAATCACAATCACAATCACAAACATTTCTCCCGTAAACTCTCTCGATAGAATTCCTCCGAAAAAAACAATCGTTGTCTTTCTTGTAGAAACATTCCATCGAATCGATCTCGTTCACATGAATCTCTGCTGATCTCTCACAGGCCTGGAAACGGTCCATTAGGATCGATTTTATCTGCCAAACCAGTTGAAATCTTCTTAGATAATTGTCATGTTCGTCGTGTTCATCCGAGTATTCTTCAATCGAGCGACGTCAACGATCAACATCTCTCGTATCACTACGTTCAATTAACAGCGGATCAACAAAATCAAAATCTTTTCCTTCGTTCGAAACAATGTTTCACCGAGAATAATCTTCTGTTGAATCAATTACGTTCGACTTGTTTCGAGAAGTCTGCAGATGGATTGAGAATGGACAATTCACTCGATATTTGGATTTTAGAAGCCAAAGGTTTACCGATCAAGAAAAAGTATTTTCGAACGAAAAAAAGACAAAAAAAAACGAAGTCCTCAACTTTTCGAATTTAGATATTATGTCAAAATCTTTGTTGATGAAGATATTTTCGGGAAAACAACGAGCAAAGAACGACGAGAGATTCTTTTCTGGGGAGAAAATTTTCTTTTCAAAGATATTCCCGAAGGTTGTTCGAATGTTCGTTGTAAAATCTATCGTGAAAACGATAAACGCAAACAAAAACAAGTGAATGGATTCGATAGTGATTTGATCGGTTGGGTTGATATACCTTTATCAACAATCACGGGAAATCAATTCGTTGAGCAATGGTATCCGTTGCAAATTTCGAATGGAAAAGAAAAATCGCAGAAAACTCAAGAAAATTCAATTAGTATTCGAATTAAATCCAAATATCAACCCATTGAAATCCTACCGATTGACTCGTATTTACATTTACAAGAAGTAGACCGAACAGATTTTGTTTTATCGGAGAGAAACACTTCATTTTTCTTAGTATATTCATCGAAATTATCGTCAATTAATTGAAATTCTCGAATCACATATCAGTCTCCGTGATAAAGACGAAATCGGTAGATATTCAAATCGAACGAAATTGTTTGTTTATTTTTCTAATTTGTTTTCTAGCAACGTCATTGACTCGAATTGCTCAATCGTTATCGTTCTCGACGGGCTTCCTCGTCGATATCATTCAAGCTGAAATCTTATCAACAGCTGATAACACGTTAACATTTCGAGGAAATTCTATCGCAACAAAATCGATGGAAGCCTATATGAAACTCATCGGAGACACATATTTACGTGAAACATTGACTCGTTTTCTCTCGGAAATCGTTTCGATGAAAAATCTGAACAATGAAATCGATTTCGAAGTCGATCCCGATCGAGTTTCGAATATTCAACATTTAGAAAGAAATCAAATCACATTGAGATTCTTATGCGAACAAATCTGGTCGCAAATTCAACAATCACATCACACTTTTCCTTCGTAAAACTTCTCGTTTTTTATATTTTTCGAAAGATTTTCTATGAAAATTGTTTAGACAATTGAAACGAATCTTCTCGAAACTCCGTCAATTATCTTCATCCGATGAGACGATGTTTAATCTAATCAGTGGCTCAGTTTTCCTTCGTTTTCTGTGTCCTGCTATTCTATCTCCTAATTTATTCGGCCTTACTCAAGGTAAAACAACTCATTTGATACATCTCAAATGACTTCTCTAGATTTTGTTTCTCATTAGAATATCCAAATGAAAAGGCATCGAGAAAGTTAACTCTCATTGCAAAAACTTTACAAACATTAGCCAATTTTTCTAAGTAATCGAGAAAAAAAAGAAGCGAAACCAATGAAATTCATCCTCGTCTTGTTTTTTTCTTTCGAAAAGATTCGGTCCAAAGGAATCGTATATGAAATTTATGAATGACTTTGTGAGCAAAGAATCGGATAATATGCGACGATTTTTAGCAAATATTTCTGTAAGATTCGAAAACAAAAAAACAAATCAGACAAAAGAAAAGAATTGATTTTGATTAGACAATCGACGCAGATTCAATTGAATCCGAATCAATCGATGATCATCTTCGATGTGAAATCGATTTAGGTCGCGAATATTCAATTCTTCATTCGACATTAATCGATGTTTTCGATCAACTCGAGTCGAATATCCGACAAAATCTCAACGAACTCGAATATATTCTTCACGATCTTTCCAATCTCAAATCAACTTGTTTCTCTTCGAAATCATCTCAAGCTCAGATTCATTTTCATCATCATCATCATCACATTTATCATCATCCAACTTCATCTTCACCTTACGATAGTCAAATATCTTTATCATTAAATGGCACAATGACAACAAACGCATCATCTCAAGGTTATCATTCGATTTCAACCTCATCGACAAACACAAATCTCGAGACAAATCACAAAGAATATCAACGTTCACCGTTAGCATTTACAAATCCACTTTACAATGAAAAACAATTGAATCTATCCGATGATGAGAATGATCATTCTCCACCAACTCTAACGTTTCTCAATAATTTCTGTGTTCAATCACTAAATGAATCTCCTCGACAAACTCATCTCGTTCATTCGCCAAGTGACCAATCTCTTGCTCGAAAACAATCGCCTCTATTCATTCTCAATAATTCATATCTAAGACGAAGTGCACAAAATCTCGTCGATCCACCATTGAGTTCGAGATCGACTTATAATCCGCCGAAAATGGGCGTCAAAGCACTCAATCATACATCTGCCAATAAACTCAATGTAACTCAGCGTTCACCTTTGCTTAATCTCTATCAGGAAGAAAAATGTCGACGAATTCAATCGGAAAAACAAACTGAACGGTACGTTTCTTGTTTTGACCTGATCAATTTGAGAACTATATTTATCTCTCAGATTTCGTTCTCATGAAACTGTTGTCTAGCAAAACAGGTGGGTCTTTTGTCGAAAAGCAGCATGTCTCTTTTGCATCTTGTCGTTTGCATTAGGCTTTTGTTTTTGTCGTTCGTTTTGTTGAAAATATTTAATTCGATTTGTCTTTGTTGTAGACTTCGTGAAGAATTGAAAGAATATCGTCAATTGATCAATGAACAATGCTTTTTAAATTGTTCGTTTTCACTCGACAATGACGATGATTCGAAACCAATTGAAGAGATTTTATCTGTAAATTCAAATGAATTCAATACGGATTATCAATCCCAAAATGAGAATCAGTGAAACAAAACAGTTGTGTTTGAATTAGTATTAGTTGTCATTTATTCTCATTCTTTTCTTTTGTTTTGTTAATAAAAATTGAAAATAAAATTCGTTTTGTCATTGACTGACCTCTATTTCAATTTTTGTTTCTCGATGGATTCTTGTCGAATGAAAAATTCTTCTTCCTTGAGTAAGTTAGCTATTTGTTAGTTAATTTCAGATAAATTCTTCGCATGGCCTCTGCCGTCGATAGTCAACCGCAAATTAAATTGTAAAATTAGATTTTCATTGAAAAATTCGAAATTGATTTTTGTTTTTGTAAAGAAAAAGTGAATTACAATGTGTATTCTGCCAAGCAAATATTCAATCGACGAACATGTTGACTGAACATTTGATGTTATGTGGGAATAAAACTGAACAATGTCCGAATTGTGAAAAATTTATTCGACGAGCTATTTTTGCTTATCATTATGAGAATCAGTGTGCAAATCTTGATGAACCTGATCTAACACCCACAACGACAACTAACGATTCAGTTCAATTGCGAACGTATCAATTAGAAAAACCTTCAGCCCCTAAAATAAGTCAAAGTCTGATTTTGAGTTTTGTTCGATTTATTTCAATAAGAATTTATTTATCTTGAAAAGGACATTCGTTAGATATTGTTGAATGTGAATTTTGTAGACAAAAATGTGCTCGAAGTGATTATCAAACTCATCAAGTATATGGTTTACTAAAATTCATATTGATAAATTCAAACTTGTAGGACAATTGTCTAAAAAATCCTGAGAAAAACAAATCAAATCGACAACGAACATCATTACTACCTGACACAAGCCGGCGTATGTTTTCTATATTTGAATTTCGAATATTTCTATAGGATCATTTTTAGGTGATTTGCCAACGGCAGAATCAGCAGATGTTACTTATATTCCATGTGAATTTTGCAGACAAAAATGTACTAAAAATGACTATCAAACTCATAAAGTACACGGTTTATTGAAATTTCTATTGATAAATTCAAACTTGTAGGACAATTGTCTAAAAAATCCTGAGAAAAACAAACCAAATCGACGTATGTTTTCTATATTTGAATTTCGAATATTTCTATAGGATAATTTTTAGGTGATTTGTCAACGGCAGAATCAACAGATGTTACTTATATTCCATGTGAATATTGTCAAAAACAAATTGATTTCAATCAGTTTTCAACTCATACTGTAAAACAATTCTTTAGATTGACGTGATTTTTGTTTGAATTAAAAACAAATATTTAGGAACAATGTCGACAGAAGGAAACTCGTCGATTACAAACTCGTGCTGAGTAAAACTTTCTTGATTTTATCTACGAAAATCGATGTTATTCGTATTGTTCTTCAGAATAATCAATCGAGAACCTGGAATCGACCAAGTTGAATGCACATATTGCAAAGAATCACAACCGCTTCGCCATTTGCATTCTCATGAAGTAATTTTGTTAAGAAAATCTTTGTTCTTGTAAAGTCACATTGCTTTCGAATTTGTATTTCAGCTAATCTGTGATAGAAATCCACGAAATGAGAGATCAAATCGTTTACGAATTAGATCACTCGCATCAAGTAATTCTATTCATTAATTCTTTAACCTTTTACTTTTGAAAATGATTTTTAAGCATTGCCTTCCTTTTCAATACCGTCGTGTAGAACACTATTCAATATGATTTCAACTGATCCATCGTCTTCGACTCGAAACAAATCCAATGAGTTTCGTGAGACAGAAAAACAACGACGTCTATCCTCACATGTGAAAGCAAGTCTCGAGCAACCACAACGTGAATCTTCATCATCATTAATTAATTCTGATTATGAGAATTCAGAACGTGGTCGACCATCGACTAGTTCTCATTCAAATGTGGACAGACTATCATCACAACGAGAAAAACGTTCGAGTGCAACATCATTGGATAGAAGACCAAGAGAACATGAACGAAATTTGTCGTCAACACGATCAACATCATCAAGTCAAATAGATTTATTCAGAAATTTTAGTTTTATTCAATTGATTTTCTTCTAGTGAGTCACACTTCACGTGCACATTCGGCAAGACGAGTATATTTAACAGAGACTCATACAACAAGTAAATATCAGCTTGCAAGATCAATTACCATCGATCGAGTAAATTGGCAAATTAAACTCCATATCAATTCCCTCTTTCGTTTTCTTATTCTTAGACTCATCAGCCAATTATACGTGAATCTGTTCGTCCACGACCATCATCTGGAACATCAAAACCTTCGTAAATTTCTTTTCTAAGTGAATTTTCCTTCGAAAAAAAATGTTTTCCTTTAGACTGGTGCAGCCACCAATGAAATTTTGAAAATAATCGATAATATATTTCGTGAATAATTTTCTTAATATTCGAATAAAACTGTGAGACTTTTACTTAACACAGATAGCTGAGTCATTTTTAATATAAACTTTGTCTTCTATTCTCAATGGGAGATGTTGTGTTTGTTATTGATAAGAATGTAAATATTTTCTCTTTCGACTTTTCGAAACGACGACATATATCAAAAGTCTGTTTGAGAATGCGTTCAAACCGAATGTCAACAATTCCAAAATCGAACGAATATAATCAAACGAATGGTCAGTTCGGTCGAAATCCGTATGAATTCGAATTGAATATTGACATACGAAAAACTCGACGAGACAACAGTTACGAAGGATCAGGAAAATCGACGTACGAAGTCGAATGGATCGAACACGATGGTCCACCAATGACTCTCATTGAAATCAATGGTGTTCGATTGAAAAAAGAAATCTCATTTTATGTCGAATCAATTCGTCACTGTCGAATTGTTCGAACATTTGGTTTTGTTACAAGTCCAAATCCCGATTCGATTATGTTTCTTCAAGAAGAAGCTTCACAAGGCAATCTTCTTGAATTACTTCATAGAAATGAATTTACACCTGTTGAAAAAGTTCTTTGGGAGATTTTTATTCAAATCAGTGATGGAATGATTTATTTATCCGCACAAGGAATCACTCATGGCAATTTAACTTGTCGAAATGTTCTCGTTTTTCAAATGAATCCATTGAATCCAAAGAAAAACTCGATTAAATTAGCCGATTTCGGATTTATTAAGTCAAGTAAATTATATAAATCAATCGATTCAAATGTCAAAACAACGATCAACATGATTTCTGCTCGATATTCTGCTCCGGAACTGTTAGATCCCGAGAAAAAACCTGAATATTCAGAGAAATCAGATGTTTATTCAATGGGAATTTTAATGTGGCAAGCATCTCAATTCGGTAGTTTACCGTATTCGAATTTAACTCATGATGACGATATTCGACAAATGAAATTCGAAGATAAACGTCTTGCTCGACCTTCATTATGCAGTGACGAATTGTGGACAATTATTAACCAATGTTGGCAAATCAAATCAAAACTACGTCCGTATTTCGATGAAATTAAAGAATCGTTAATTAAACTTAGCGAAAAAAAGTATTTCGAATTTCAAAGAAATCGATTTCAATTCCGAAAGTCGTCTTTTTCTTTTTAGAATAGAACCAGTAAGACATTCGATTCCGATAACTGTAAGACAATTTGTTTTGTCAATCTTGTGAAATATAAATTTACTTTCAGAGACCAACGAGTGTTGCCTCTCAAAGAAATCTAGCAAATAGTCTCGGGTAGAGAAATTCATTTCAACAAAATCTTTATTTCAAATCGAATTTATTCTTTCGAAGAGATCTCGATTACAAAGATTGTCGAGACAATACCGATGTGTTTGTCGATTATCAAAATTATCTTAAAAGTTCAAGTTCACAAGAAGTAAATCTTCATTCTCAAAAAAAAAACACAACGTTTCTTTTTCCTTCTGAACAGAATTGTGACACAACACAAACTGAATGTCCATTTTGCAAAGAGAATTTCGACTCGTCAATAGACACACGTCAACATTTACTTCAATGCGGAACTAAAACTGAACAATGTCCAAATTGTGAAAAATTTGTTCAACGAAGTTTTTTTACGTATCACTATGAAAATAATTGCGCTGAAGTTACAAAATCGCAATCGTTCTCTTCGTGCACACGTAAATTGAATTAGAAAACAAATCGACTCTTGTTTTATAATTGAATTTAGTCGATCCACAGGAGACAATCAATTGTGAATTCTGTCAAAATCCATGCGATCGAATTGATTATAATACTCATCGAGTAAATCTTCATGGGAAACATTGATTCATTTAACGATTTTCTATTTAATAGGAGTTTTGCCTCAAGAATACAAAACGAAAACAACAACCAAGTCTATCGACATTTGTTTTTCTAGAAAAACTAATAAAATCATGTTCTTTTTTTTTTTAAATATTCTATTAGATTCCGGTGCAATTCAACGATTCAATTCCGAAGAATTCGTCGTTGTGTCCGAGAGTGCAATTCCACAATCGAATAATATTTCCAAACAAGTAAACTTCAAAGCATTAATTTCATATAATTGAACAACAAAAATCTTTTCTAGAACACTGTCAAAACAAAAAATCCGAAAGATGATAGTGAATCTACAGGTTGTTGCTGTTGTTCGTAATGTTTTTCTGTTAACTGAATTTCGTTCGTTGAATAATAAACAAAAGGATAATTCGACTAGATGGAGTTTGTTTTGCTGAGAGGATAGAGGTCAATTTTGACAAATCTCATTGGCTGGTATCATTGAGTATAAACTCTCTGAGAAAGCTACTCAATGTCAATTGGTGATAAATAAAACGTGTCCTTGTAGATAAATCACTGAAGCATTACATTATCGAATCGTTTTCATTTGAAAAATGCAGCAACGAGTTAAACCAAGACAAATTTCTCCTACAACTAATTCGTAAAAGACAAAAAAAAGAACAATTAATATTTCTTATCATCAGTTGTTGTTTCTTTATTTTTAATTTAGAAAATCGACTAAAGAAGAAAGTTTTGTTTCAATGCAAACAATTAGTTCGGCCGTACTCGGTATTTTCTTTGGTTTTTTAATGAACAAAGCTAATATTGTACTTGCACCGTCAATTCGTGATCAAATGTTGTTTAAACGTTTGACAATGTTGAAAATGTTTTTATCTGCCGTCGGGATGTCGATGTTAAGTGTTTGTTTAATTCTGCTCGTTAATCCGAAAGTCTATCAAAAGACTTTCAATGGATTCATTCAAAAAACTAACCGCATTAGCAGTAAATTCGATACTTATTCTTGTTTTTTTCTTGAATAAAAACAACGTCATTTAGTTGTTGAACTGGTTGTGGGCGGTAGTTTAATTGGAATTGGTATGGTTTTAGCGGGTAGTTGCCCCGGAACGGTGTTCGTTCAAATGTAAAGAGAATCAAACTGAATTTTGATGTTTTAAATTGCCTTTTTTTTTGTTTAATTGTGAAGTGGTTCAGGTCTGAAAAATTCAATTTTAACTGGCATTGGCGGTTGTTGCGGAGTTCTGTTTTATTATTCATTCGTTCAAAAATGTTTGAATAAAAAGGAACTTGATAAATCGTCGATTGCACTTCAACAATTTTCATCCTACATTGGTGCTAAACAATTTATTGTTAATTTTCTCTTTGGAATCATCTTTGTCGGTATTTCATTTGCTGTTGATTATTTTTCTCCTGAAGAAAATCCAAATTGGTCGCCATCGTTATGTGGACTTGGCATCGGTCTTCTACAATTGTTTTTCATTTTGATTTTCGAGAAATCTTTGGGCATTTCAACTGGTTTCACAGTTCTTGTCGCTCAATTATGTCGAATTAAATTGTTCAAACAATTATTTCCTTCATTAGATTCATTTAAATCCGGCACATCGAATCTGATTACAATTTTATTCTCACTCGGAGCCGTACTCGGAAGTTTTCTCTGTTCATTTTCATCGAATCAATTTCCATTGAACGACAAGTACGGCGGAGATGTTTGGCCAAGTTTTTTCGGCGGATTTTTTCTATTAGTCGGCGCTCGTTGTGCAGGTGGTTGCACAAGTGGCCAAGGAATCTCAGGTAACAGAAACAAAATCAACTATTTTTGTTAATATTTTTAATAAAAACAATGTTTAGGTGTGTCACATTTATTAATCGGTTCGTTTCTGGTAACAGCTGCTATGTTTGCGGGTGGAATCTGTTTTGCATTTAGTTATGTTCTTTTGACCAACGATTGGCGTTTTTCTGCTTTATGAAGAGAGAGAGAGAAAAACAACTTCGAATTTTCATATTTCTTTTTCAATGGAATGTTTTTCTTTTCATGCATTGATAAATCAATAAAAATATTAAGTAAACAGAAACGAAACTATTTCATAATTAAAGGTAAAACGTAGTCAGATGACAGTTTATTTTTAACACAAAAACAAAAGCAAAACATTTTATTGGTTTCAAGTTGGCACGTCGTATCGTTTTAATTTTTCATTAGCAAAAAAAGAAGAAGAAGAAAGAAAAAAACTAACAAGCAGAAAGCATTCGGATTATGATTTCTATGAACGTAATATATTATTATTTTCTGTTGACGTCAGCAGAAGAAAATTCGAGAATTTCACACTTTTGATG
>Ga0209922_100922_pt1 | contig 31089 bp, 31 predicted proteins | sample ThiBiot_500_biof_FD_183946 | JGI IMG/M metagenome (GOLD analysis project Ga0209922, IMG submission 183946) | Wastewater bioreactor microbial communities from Cape Town, South Africa - Thiocy_expt_500_biof (SPAdes) | ecosystem: Engineered > Bioreactor > Thiocyanate-remediating > Anaerobic-Aerobic ... | reverse complement strand
GCTGAAAAATGGAATCAGCCGTTGCAAAATTGGGCTTTGACCATTTCTCAGTTGGATGTATATTTTGAAGGACGGCTCAAATTAGAGCTGAACAATTAAACCGTGACACACTTATTTGAACATTCCCAGATTTTATTCATAGCCTTCCTCCCTCAAATATTTATTATTAAACTGAAGCTCTTAAAATATTCTTAATATAATTTATTAAAATTTTAACTTCTTTAACCTCAATGCATTCCATATAACTGAAACCGAACTTAAGCTCATGGCAGCAGCTGCGAAAATTGGGTTTAGCAAGACACCGAAGAATGGATATAAAACACCTGCTGCGATTGGGACACCCAAAATGTTATAGATGAAGGCAAGAAAGAGATTTTGTTTAATATTTTTTACAACACTGACACTCAAGTGTCTTGCTTGCACAATACCTCTCAAGTCACCTCTAACAAGAGTAATCCCTGCACTATGAATAGCAGCATCCGTGCCATTCCCCATAGCGATGCCTACGTCCGCTTGAGCCAATGCAGGGGCATCATTTATGCCATCCCCAGCCATAGCCACCTTTGATCCTGATGCTTGGAGAGATTTCATAATTTCTAGCTTATCAGCTGGTAAAGCACCTGCTTTTACGTTTTCAATTCCAAGCTTATTGGCAACAGCTTTTGCTGTGGTCTCATGATCGCCTGTGACCATATAAATCTTTATGCCTAAATCTTTTAGATGATTAATTGCTTCCTTTGAGGATTCTTTGATAGGATCAGCAATACCAATTATGCCTTTTACTTCTCCATCAATGGCAATGAATATCACTGTTTGTGCTTCTTTCCGTAGCTTCTCAGTTTTATTAATAAAGGAGGATGTATCCACATCATGTTCATCGAGAAAGCTTTTACTTCCAACCATGACTTCATGGCCTTTTATATGCCCTCTTGCACCTTTACCTGAGATGGATTGAAAATCTTTTACTTTAAAAAGCTCTAAGCCTTTTTCTTGCGCTTTCATTACAATTGCTTCCGCTAATGGGTGCTCACTCGCGATCTCTAAACTTGCAGCATAGCGTAAGAGCTCATCTTCTTTAAAAGCATTATTGGTAAAAATTGATGTAACTTGAGGTTTACCAAGAGTTAAAGTTCCTGTCTTGTCAACGATAAGAGTATCTACTTTTTCCAAGGCCTCTATGGACTCTGCATTTTTTATGAGAATTCCTCTTTGAGCGCCTAAGGCTGCCCCAACCATAATTGACATTGGTGTTGCAAGCCCTAAGGCACAGGGACAAGCAATAATAAGAACGGCAACAGCATTAATGATGGCGTGGTTAAGACGAGGTTCAGGGCCAAAAATAAACCAAACAACAAAAGTAACTATCGCAGCTAAGATAACGAGCGGCACAAAATAAGAAGATATAAGGTCAGCAAGTTTCTGAATAGGCGCTTTCGTTCTTTGGGCATCACTCACAAGCTGAACTATTTTGGCAAGCAAAGTCTCCCCTTGTTCTTTTTCAACCCTCATAAGGAACGACCCTGTTCCATTGAGAGTTCCTGCTATAACTTTTGAGCTGGTGATTTTCTCAATTGGAATAGGCTCCCCTGTGATCATGGATTCATCGACCAGACTTGTTCCTTCAAGCACAATCCCATCAAGAGGGATTTTTTCTCCTGGTCGAACCCTTAGAACAGCGCCAACTTGGATATTTTGAATTGCAACGTTTTCTTCATGCCCGTCCTTTCTGACAAACCTTGCTGTATCAGGCATGAGCTTTAAAAGAGATTTGAGAGCCTGGTTGGTTTGATTTCTTGCTTTTAGCTCTAATACTTGCCCCAAGAGAGCAAGTGCTGTGATAAGGGATGCTGATTCAAAATAAAGGGCAACTACATGAGCATGTACTATTGTCGTTGACGGGAATAAATGCGGCCAAAAAAGGGCAACGCAGCTATAGATATATGCAGTTCCAATCCCTAAGGCGAGCAGAGTGAACATATTAAGGCTCTTATTCTGCAACGATATAACGGCTCTTTGAAAAAATGGCCATCCAGCCCAGATCACCACTGGAGTTGATAAAACAAACTCACTCCACCTTAAGAAGAAAGGAGATAGATTATTGAAGATATCCTCTTTCACCATAGGCCCCATTGAAAGCAGAAGAACAAAGGCTGAAAGGATGGCAGCGCCCCAAAAGCGCTTTTGCATATCTTCAAGTTCGGGATTATGCCCCTCATCGAGTGAAATTGCTTTAAGCTCTAGTGCCATCCCACACTTAGGACAAATGCCAGGAATTTGACTTATGACCTCTGGATGCATGGGACAAGTGTATTCAACAGCTTTTGTTGATGCCAGCTTAATTGTCTTATCGCTTCTCTCTTGGTGATTTGAGCAACACTGATGAGAATGGTGGTCTTGGGTCATGATTTTTCTCCCTTAGGCGTAATATCACTCTCAAAAGCTTCTATAATAGGACACTCTTCTATCCTACCTTCTCCTTTGCAGCATCCAACAAGATGCTCAAGGCTATTCTTGATTCTTTGAAGATTTTCTATTTTTTCTTTAATTAATTCAATCTTTTGAAGAGATTTCTGATAGACGTCATGTCGAGCAGTTAAGGAATTATTCTTGAGTGAAAGGAGTTCTTTGATTTCTGCTAAAGAAAAACCAAGCTCTTGAGCTTTCTTAATGAAACGAATACGTTTTACATCTTGATCTGAGAATATTCGATACCCTGAAGCAGTACGGTTGGGTTTATGTAAAAGAGATTTACGCTCGTAAAAACGAATTGCCTCAATTCCAACACCAGCCTTCTGGGCTATTTTCTTAATAGTAAGTGCTTTATCGGATATCTTCATATTACTACTCTTAACTTTCTTCTATAAGCTTAGTCTAAACTCTGTACTTAAGTATAAGGTCAAGAGGTAAATAATAAGATAAGAATGTTTAGCTTGCTGATAGTTTAAAAACGAGTGTTGTATGTTGTACAAATGCCTATATCAAGCGTACAGGTTAGTCGAGAAACCTTACTTTAGCGTCTAAATATCCAATTAATTCTGGCGGCGCGCTTAATCTTGACCTTATAGATGGTAGAGCCTAATACACTCGAAGGGTTGATTGCTTTTAAATTATAAACATCTGGCTCTGAGGTGGGTTCAATGTAACGTAGCATAAAACCCCCATTTTCTAATTCTACAATCAGAGGCTCATCTGTAATGAAGGCTAATTTTTCCTGAGGAATAATTTTACCTGCTATGTGATCACCAGGCCTATAAAAAGGCAGTGCGCTATCATCAAAAATCACAAGCATTAAAGAGTCCTTATAAAACTCCTTAAAAGAAGCTGTTGCTCGCCATATAAACTCTTCCTCATCACTGACAGATAGAGGTAGGAAATTAGAATTTTGAAGAGATGTTAATCCTAAATCTATGGGGCCAGCCCCTTTTCCTGAGATGATCCACTCAGGGGTTACTTTAATACCTTCTTTGCTTAGAATGCTTACTAGATTTTCAGTGACTTCTTCCGAAAAAGCGGATGTTCCGTTTTCCCAAGCTGCTAAGGAATTAGCACTTAGTTTATGCTTTTTTGCAAAGATCGTACGCGGAAGTTCTGCAAGACTTCTTGCTCGCTTTAATCTGGCCGCTGCCTCTTTATCTGGCTGTCTCACATTCATAAGTCTATCTTTTCCTCTGACCTATTGCTCTATGTCGTTTATTTAACATCTATATAGCCATATCTTAATCCATTAATCAACTAATAAATTATTACAAATTCAATATTTTTTTCTTTTTTATTAATATTATTAATATATTGACATTAATTCCTGCTGGATCTATCTTGCATATTAATTACATAAAAAAAGAGGAGAAAAACCCTGTGGAAAATCAATTCTTAACTCCTGCAGCTTTAGCCCAACGATGGAACCTTGAGCCTAATACACTTGGGCAATGGCGATGGAATGGTCGGGGACCTAAGTATCTTAAGATTGGGCGCAGAGTCTTATATCGCTTGTGTGATGTTGAAGAGTTTGAAAAACGCAGCCTTCGGCAGCACACGTCTCAGACTTTTGTTGATGAATCCAATGAGACTAGCAATTTTTTATATACATAATGTAGGCATCATGAATGACGAGACTTCTTATTAACGAAGCCCCTTTACAAATATTTCCAACTTTAGCAAGAAAAATCGGCTTAAATGAAGCCATTGTGTTGCAGAAAATGCATTATTGGCTTCATCTTAACAAGGATAAATCTAGTGGTAGCTATGGGGTTTACAATACTTCTGAACAATGGAAAAAGCAGTTCCCATTTTGGTCAATCGATACCATAAGGCGTACTATTATCTCTTTAAAGAGACAGAACCTTATCATCGACGCCAAGATTAACCAAAACAAACCCAATCAATGCTTTAGATACACAATCAACTACAAGGCATTAGAGAACATTAAAGCATATAAAAATCGATGGGGTCAAAATGACACAATCGAACAGCAATTTGAAACAATCGACCGTAACAAAATGACACGATCGATGATAACAATATGCCCAAGGCAAATTGACACAATCGAAGATAACAGCTGTCCTGCATCTCATGGCTACAAGGAATACTTTTATGAGTCTTAATCTAGAACATTCCTTAAAAACGCCATCCTTATCAAAAAGCCGCCTTCTTATGGAAGAAACGCCTCTTCAATTGCTCCCAACATTAGCGACAAAGGTGGGACTAAATGAAGCTATTATACTGCAGCAAATGCACTATTGGCTTACATCTTGCCATAATAAGAATTTTATTAACAACCGCCATTGGGTCTATAATTCTTATGAGGACTGGCACCAACAGTTCCCTTTCTGGTCAAAAGAAACCATTAAAAGAACCATTTATTCCCTTGAAAAACGGAAGCTTATCATAAGTTGCAAACTGCATGAGCAAAGGCTTGATCATCGCAAATGGTACACCATCAACTATCAAGAATTAAAGGGGGTTAAACCATGTAATAATCGATTGGGTCAAAATGACACGATCGAACAGCAATTTGTAACAATCGATCGTAGCAAAATGACACGATCGAACGTAACAAAACGACACGATCATTATAAGGAACAGAGATTACATACAGAGATTACTCATAAAACTCTCTCTCTAATCTCTCCCCCTAATACCCCAAGTAGTCTTCACGAGACACACGAGGAAAAGAGAGAAGAGATTGGATTAAAAATGATTGAGATGTTCTCAAAGCATGTTCTTCAAGGCCAAGAGCTTCTCCCTCATCCTGAGAGAATGAGCCAACTCAAGCATGCTTTAAATACTCACCTCAAAGGGAATCTTGAGAACTGGGAGAGGGTCTGTATAAACATCACAAAATCTAAGTTTTTAATGGGAGAGGCCCAAGCCTCAGACTTTAAAGCAACGCTGGATTGGGTGATCACCAAAGATCATGCCATCAAGATTTTTGAAGGAAATGCTTACGGCATTGGCGATCGGGTGATCTTAAACAATCCTGCAGCTGATTCAAAAGAAGCACAAGAAGCATTTATGCTTGAGTTTACAACTTCCAACAAACATCCCCTCTGGATTCAAGCAGGACTTATTCTCTCGAAGAAAGTTGGGTTTTGCATCTTCAAGGGTTGGATTTCTGTCCTTGACATTCTTGAGATCCAAAATGACCACGTTACTCTTATAGCTCCTTCTAAATTTATTCGAGATTATGTGAGTAAAAATCTGATGAATCTCCCAATCCAACAAGCTTTAGAATCAGTGTTAGGGTATGAGCTTAGATTTGTGCTTGTGAATACTGGCTCTAATCTGGAAAGCAAGCCTGAGGCACCTCAAGGGGAAGCTCAACACACCTCTATCTCTGCGAAGGTTGAAGAGGACTCTAGCCAAGTACCTGCTCTTAGTGAGCAAAACGCTGTTGTTTCCCCTCCAAATCAGCCTCAAATTCAGAATTTGACTGCCCCACCCTTGGATATCAACAAGGGCATATTCCCCCCTCTCAGAAACCCTTTTTTTGGCAGTTCTGATCCACCGTTGAAGCCACCCAACACTCAAGAATTACAAAATGAATACAACTAACATTAATCACGAAAGGAATAAAAATGAAGTTAACACTTGTAAAACCAGATCCCTCTACCAGCCTTGAGCGGGACGCTGCACTCACTGAGGCACAAAAGCAATTTCAAATGAGGAACTTAAAGAAAATGATCCGCTTTGCAAAAGCTCAACTTAAACGCTTAGAAAAGGAAGTAACAATAGACTAGGACAGAGACCGCGCAAAGACTTCGACCTCTCACGCGCGGGTCTCTGGTACACTAACACCAACAATGGAGTGAATCAATGTACAACACACTTATACCCTATTTTAAAGAGAAAAGGGTAACTTTAAATATCCCAAAAGCTCTTAAGAGATCTGTAACTCTTCTTGTGATCTCTCTTTATCACACCACCCTTCAAGCTGCTGAAAATGACATGGTTTTGAAGGACGTCTTTGCGAAGATTGAAAAAACCCTCACAGGGGGTGGCTTTAGGCTTGCCACTATTGCTGGGGGGCTTGGGGGTATTGTCATTTCAGGCGTTAAAGGAAACTGGCCTGTTGCTGGACTTTTCTTAGGTCTTGCTGTCACAGCCCATGCCTTCGTGGACTGGGTTAAAGCCAGTTACACGTTTTTAATTTAAGGAGTGTGCGATGCGAGAACGTGGAAAGCACTTGCTCCTTCATCATCTGGATTCTCCTGCCAGATGGTTGATTTTCACCAAGGATGAAGCTGCCGCGCTTCTCATTCCTACCTTGATAGGACTTGGGACTTCCCATCAAGGCTCAGGACTTTTGGTGGGGTTAACCTTCTGCTGGGCCTTGCGGAAACTCCGCAAGATGGCAGGTCAAGGAGCCTTGAAGCATTTGATGTATTGGTACCTGCCGCACAATAAAGCGAAGCTCTCTTTAACACCGCCTTCTCATATCAGAGAGTGGGTATCATGAAAGAAAAGCTTCAGCATTTAAGACTTCATGATCTTTTAAGAAACCGGAATTACCTGACCTTTATAGCGTCAGGTCTTCTTGGCTCAAACCTGCTCATGACCTTTGCTTTATGCACTCAAAGTGAAAGGATTGTGCTTGTGCCACCTCATCTCACAGGGCCAATGTGGGTTGAACGAAGTAAAGTCTCACCTCAATACCTTGAAGAGATGGCTTTGTTTTTTGGCAGCATCCTTTTAAACAAAACACCTCAAAGTGCCCCTTATCTTCATGAGCTTTTACTACGGTATTCAGACTCAAGCGGCATTGGCAATCTCAAGCATCAACTCAAAGAAGAAGAAGAGAGATATCAAAAAAGCGGCCTTAGCACTTCCTTTTATCCTAAAAAGGTTGTTGTTCGGGAAAAGAACTTACAAGTGGATCTTTCTGGTGAGATGGTCGGCTATGTCAGTCAAAAGTGTATTTTCCAGAGGGAAGAAACCTATCGACTCACTTTTACTTTTACTCATGGGCGATTGCTCATCACCTCCTTTAAACCTCTGACAGGAAAGGAGCAAGACCATGTGTAAGTTTCCACTTCTAGCGGCAACTATATTCACTTCTTCAGTCAGCGCTGTTCAAATCCTTCCCATCAAAGATCATGGCTCCACCGAAGTTCTGGTCTCAAGTACTGAGCACACGCGAATATCGGTTGAGAATGATCGCATTGCTCAGCTCTTTGGTATAGATGGGCGGCTTTCTTTTGAGCTCGATGAGATGAACGGGCAAGTGTTTATCAGCCCCACCTCTGGCACTGAAGGTCACTCGCTTCTTATCACGCTCACGACAGAAAAAGGCTTAACCCATGATCTGAGGATCAAACCTACTAAAAGACCAGCTGAAGCCATTTTATTGAGGCCAAAGACACAAGGGATTCAAGAGGGAGTTTCTCCGCTAGACACCTATCAAGGACTTCTTCTTGAGCTGATCAAAGCCTACGCCACTGATACCTTAAAAGAGCCTTATAAGGTTGTTGCACTTCAAAAGAGTCCTCCAGAAAAGATTGAGTCTGAGCTTACTCTACAACCTATAAAAGAGATCCACTCTCCACAGTTTGTAGGAAAGGTTTGCCACGTTAAAAATGAAGGAGACACACCGCTTCTTTTAAGCCCTCACCAGTTCGCAAAATTTAAGCCTCTCGCAATTGTTTTCTCAACAAGGGTGCTTAAACCTTTATTACAAACTGAAGTTCTTCTTATTTTAGCAAGGAGTGGATCATGAGTGAGAATCAAACCCCTCAAGCCCTTAAAAAGAAGCAGTTCTTCATTTTAGCAGGGGTGGGATCTCTTCTCGCCTTAGCTCTTCTTTTTCTCTTCGATGTGGTCTCAGGTTCTAAAGAGCCTCAAGTGCAGTCAAAGACACAAGAGTCAAAGATTTCAGGTTCTACTTCCCATCTTGATCCTCGTGAGATTTGGGCACAGCGCATGGAAGAAGAGTCCAAAAAGCTCAATGATAAGCTTTCATCACTTGAAGGCCTTCTTAATCAAACGATGGCAGAAAATGCAAAGCGCACGACATCGCAAGACGAAAATTCCCTTCAGCAGATGCAAGAGCAAATCAGCGAGCTTCGCACGCAACTGGAGCAGAAGAATCAAGAGCCAGAGCAAGATACATCCTCTGCCAGAGTCTCAACCTTTGATGGCCAGACATCCAGAAAGATTGTCCTCAACTTACGAAAGAATGCTCGCTATGAGGCACACCAAAACAGAAAGAAAGTTGAGGACACCATCCCCGCAGGCGCTTATGCCTCAGCCATTCTTTTGGGGGGTGTGGATGCTTCTACGTCTGTCAGTGCGGCTAATGATCCACGGCCAGTACTGTTACGCGTCATTGATCCAGGAACTTTACCAAGGAAGTTCAAAAGTGATCTCAAGAACTGCCATGTGCTGGCCTCTGCTCATGGAGATCTTTCGTCTGAGCGTGTTTACATGCGTCTTGAAAAGCTCACGTGCACGGAGCCCCTCACAGGCGAGATCTCAGAAACCCAAGTCGCAGGTTACATTGCAGGCGAGGATGGTAGAGCAGGCGTGAGAGGGGTTGTCGTTGATAAGACAACAGATCTTATGCGCAACAGCCTCTTGGGCGGTTTTGCAAGCGGGATTAGCAATTTCTTGCAAGCCAGCAATCAAAGTAATGTTTTCCCAACCACACCCTTTGGTCAGAAGAATGCTCTCACAGATGATCAGCTTCTTAAATCTGGTGCCTATAGTGGCATTGGCAATGCTTTAGAGAAGTATGCTGATTACTACATTAAGCGTGCTGAGCAATTACAACCCGTTCTTATGGTTCAAGCAGGACGCAAGGTCAATATGGTCTTCACGGAAGGCACCAAGTTTGGGGACACGACCGTCAAACAAGTGATTGCTGAAGCCAGAGATCAAGCTTTGTCTCAATCAAGAGATAAAATCCAAGTTGAAGCCCTGAAAGAAACCAACAGCCAAAACAGTGAAAGCATTCACCGCTGGCTTCCTAAAATCGGAGAAAATCAATGAAACACATATTTCCTATAACGTCACTCATTCTTCTTACAGCCTGCACTTCTTATAAGGAAGGATTCGATTGTGAAGCCGTGCCTGGGGTGGGGTGTAAATCTATCTCAGAAGTTGATCATCTCATTGATCAAGGCAAACTCGGAGCTGACGATAATTCAAGTCAAGAAAACAACCCTCAAAAAGTAATTAAAGGAGATATCACACAAACAGAGAACAATAAGAAGGGTGTGCATGTTTGGATCGCTCCTTACTCTGATGATGAAGGGGTTTGGCATGGCTCTCAGAGTCTATTTGTGCCCCTTAGAATAAATGAGAAAGGGGAGATGTGATGCTACAAAATCTTCCTCAGCTGCTCGGTCATAAGATTGCCACTTTCTTTGGAGAGAGAGTTAACTATGGGGTGAACCCTACATCCCCATCCCTAGATGCGCTCAATGAGGTCCTAAAGACCTACAGCCTTTCAGATTTCATGCCGTATGAAAGCTATGATCCTGGCGTTGGTCTTTTTAGCAATCATCAATCCATTGGCTTTGTCCTCGAAACACCCCCTTTGGTGGGATGTTCTGAGCAAATGCAAACGATGGTGAGTGGCATCTTTAGAGATCTCTTACCTGAAGAATCCTGCCTTCAGTGTATCTTGTATGCTGACTCACATATTGATGGTTTTTTAGAGAACTGGCAACAAGCACGAAAGGGCAAGGGAGAGATCACAGAATATCTTGCCGAACAAAGAATAAATCATTTAAGGAATCTTATCTTTGAAGGAACAGGATCGAACTGCTTTCGTCATTATAGATTCATTATGGCCTACTCAAAAAAGGGAAGCCTCCTTAATCCTCTTTTAAAGCAAGAAACTCTCTCACTGAAAGAACAGCTCTCTGCCGCGCTGCAAAATCTGGGCTTACCTCTCAAGACGTGGGATGCAAGTGATCTCATTCAAACGCTCTCAGGCTGGTTTACCTCAGCCCAAGATACAACTCAAGATATTCGTAAATGGAATCAATTTGACTCTCTTTCAAAGCAAATTTTGATTCCTGGCCAGCACTTCTTGATTGAACCAAAACATATTTTTGTAAACTTTGAGGACTCTTATATCCGCACGTATGCTGTTGAGACGGAGCCTGATGAATGGTCACTCCATGCCATGGGAGAGTTGATTGGCGATCAATTTAGGGAGTATTTGCGCCTTCCTTGTCCCTTTATGATCCACTATGGCGTTTATGTCCCCTCGCAGGACAGTACCTCAACACGCCTTAAGGCAAGAGCAGCGTACTCAGAACGGCAAGCCACTCCTTCTCTCATTAAGTTAATTCCCCGTCTTCAAGAAGAAGCGATGGAGTTTGCGTATATGCGGGAAAGACTCGCTGAAGGGGAGAGATTGGTGAGAACCAACCTTACAATCACCCTCTTCTGTCCTCAAAACCTAATGGAAAGAGCTGATCAAGCCCTCCACACCGTTTACAAGACGAAGAAGTGGAAGTTGCGGGCAAATAGGGTCATTCATCTTCAATCTCTTCTAGGATGCTTACCCATGAACTGGGGCGAAGGCATCCATGAGGATTTGAGTTATCATGGCAGAACGAAAACCACTCTTTCAACAGAATCAGCAAACCTTGTTCCCTTACAAGGAGAGTGGTGCGGAACAAGAACTCCTGGTGTGCTCTTAAGTGGACGTAGAGGACAGATTTTTCATTGGTCTCCTTTCGATAACACAAGTGGCAATTATAATGTGTGCGTGGTGGGACGGTCAGGAAGTGGCAAATCGTTCTTCATGCAAGAAATGCTGACCTCCACCTTAGGATTAGGGGGGCGTGTCTTTGTTCTTGATGTGGGCAGATCCTTTGAGAAAACCTGTCATTTATTAGGCGGGCAGTTTATAGAGTTTACAACCGACACGCCTTTATGCATTAACCCCTTTTCAACCATTCCAACCCAAAGTCCTGAGGAAACTTCTGATGCCCTTGCCATGCTCAGGCCCATTGTGGCCGTGATGGTGGCTCCTAAACGCGGCACCACGGATATTGAAAATGCCTTTATTGATAAGGCCGTCTTTGCAGCTTGGGAAAAAAATGAAAATCAGGCGTCCATCGATGATATTGCCGAGTGGCTTCAAAACGAAAGTGATGTGCGCGCTAAAGACCTCAGCACTATGCTCTTTCCTTATACCTCTCAAGGGGCTTATGGGCGGTTCTTTAATGGCACATGTAATGTGAACTTTAAGCACAATCTGGTTGTCATTGAACTAGGTGAGCTTAAGGAGCGGAAAGAGCTCCAAAGTGTTGTCTTTAAAACTGTCTTCATGCAGATCCTCAACCAAATGCTGGGGGGCGATCGTAAAACCCCTACGCTCATTAAAATGGACGAGATTTGGGATGTGTTGAAAGGAGAACAAAAAGAAGAAGCACACTACATTGAAGCAGGGGTGAGGCAATCACGTAAATTCTTTTGTGCGCTTGTCTTTGGAACACAATCTGTTCATGACTTTTATGCCTCTCCAGCAGCTCAAGCGGCCTTTGAAAACTCTGATTGGTTGTGTCTTCTTTCTCAAAAAAAAGAATCGATTGCACAACTTAAAAAAAGTGAAAGACTCCTGCTTGATCCAGCAGCTGAAGAGCTCCTCAATTCCGTCACCACCCAACAAGGTAAATATGCAGAAATTATGATTGTGGGACCACAAGGATCGGCTGTGGGAAGGCTTATTACTGATCCCTTCACGCGAATCCTTTATTCCACCAAGGCTGAAGAGTATGCCGCTGTTAAGCATTATCAAGCCCAAGGAATGAGCTTGCTGAATGCTGTAAAACAGGTGGCAGGAGTTACGTCATGAGAACAGCCACTTTTAAAGTGATCACAATGATGGGAACAACGCTTGCGGCTCACCTCATCGCTCTTGGCTTCTTGTACAAGGTGATGCCCCATCCTCAAGAACAAAAAATTGCAGTTGTTGACCTCCAATCGCTTCTCTTAAGTGAGCTTAAAGGCAATGCCACCCAAACAGATGCTGAGCTTGCTTTGAGGATGAGGAAGCTTCACACCCAGATCCACTATATTACAACTCAACTCTCTCAAGAGACAGGAGCCCTCATTGTCTCAAAAGATGCTCTGCTTTCAAAAGGGGAAGATTGGACAGAGATTGTGAAGGAGAAGCTGGAGAAATTATCATGAACCCTCAATTTATCCGCTTTCTTCCTTTAAAATACCTGAATATTGCCAATGGCATTCTTGTCTTCATTCTTGTGCTGGGCCTGGGAAACTGTATCCATGAGCGCACAACTCTTGCCATCAATGGAAGCAAATCCTTAGAGGGTAAGTACTTTCTTGTCATTAAAAGCTATGGGCTGCCCCTTCAACTTAAAGAAAATGATTATGTCGCTTTCACTCATCCTTGGGTGCCAGGGATCGTTATTAAGCAAGTAAAAGGAACATCTGGTGATATTGTCCTCCACATCAATCATAAAGCTTTTGTGAATGAAGAGCTTATCGGCCCTATTTTTATCTTAAGTCGTGATCAAAGAACTTTAACCCCTGGATTCCAAGGGATTATCCCTCAAGGATCATATTTTGTGGCGGGTGAGCATGAGCGAAGCTTTGACTCTCGGTATGCAGAAGTGGGGCTTTTAACAAATGAGAATATCTATGGCAAAGCTTATAAACTATTTTAGTCTTTCTCTGCTGATGATCTCCTCGCCTCAAGCCAAGAACTTAGGATGTCATGGAGAACTTTTTCCTATCAAGGAAGAAAGCCTCCTTGAGGTTATAAAGAGACGTCTTCTTAACATGCAAGAAAATGGCACGCTTGAGACTTACCAAAAGCAACTTGCAGAACAAGCCAAGAAGAAAGCTCTCACCCCTGAGCCGCTTCACCATATCCAACATACTCAACTTCCACGGTCTTTTTACTATGATCCAACTCTCACGTTATCTGAAGATCTCAAAGATCATGAAGGGCGGCTCTTTGGGAGACAAGGGGATAAAGCTAATCCTTTAGAGATCCTCCCTCTCACCAAGGAATTACTCTTTATTGATGGAGAAGATGAACCTCAAGTTACTTGGGCGCTTTCTCGTACCTTCCCCTCAAAGATCATTTTAGTTAGAGGCCAACCTCTTAAGTTGGAAGAGAGACATCATCGCCCTTTTTATTTTGATCAACTGGGGTTACTCACCGGGCGCTTAAAGATCAAACAAGTTCCTGCTCGCGTCATTCAAGAAGGCGATCGCCTTAAAATAGAAGAATTAAACATCAACCAACTTCGGAGTTCTCACAATGAATAAATCATTCCTTAAAATTGGTATCCTATTCCTTGCATGTATTGGCTTATTGGCATTCCCCGTTTTAAAACGAGCCTCTCTTGAAAGACAAATCTTGCATGATTATGGGGTGCTTCAAAAACTTGAAGCCATCACTGATCCTAAAAAGCTTAAGAGAATTCATCACCTTGGCCAGAAATATGGTTATGGAGAAGTCTACACCACTTTAACAACAGAACAGATCTTTGGCCCTCAGGCTGAGCAAGCTCTCAGTTCTCCTCCTGAATATACTGAAAAATCTCATTCACCCACAGAAGGGCAAGATAGAATATGAAACACCATATCCATCAATTTTTTAGCAAGTTCCTCAAGCTTCTTTGCTTTCCGAGGTTGAGGTTTCCTGAGATTTCAAAATTTGATTGGCTGGTGATTAAGTTCTTCGCAGCATTACTCCTCCTCATGGTGGGCATGTGTCATATCCATCTCCTTGGTCAAGATTTAAGATCAAGCTTTGAATTAAGACATATAGAGGCCCTCAATAAGAAACTTAAGGAACAAAAAGCGAGTAAAGGCTTTACAATGAAAGAAGACAAGTAAGAAATGAGAAAATTTGCCCTCATTCTTTGCTGCTGGACTGCTTTCACCCTTGAGGGGCGTGCTGCTTGCCATGGGCGGTTTGTGAACCCTATTACTGATATTTGCTGGTCGTGTATCTTTCCCATCACATTGGGGGGCATTAACCTCATGAGAAGTGGAGAAGACACGCCTAACCCAAGCGAGTTTGTCTGCTATTGCTCAACCCCTGTACCAAGGGTCGGAATTCCGATTTCCTTCTGGGAGCCTGTAAGGCTTGTTGATGTCACAAGAACCCCTTATTGCCTGGTGAATATGGGGGGTATTCAGCTAGGAAGCATTGGTATGACGCACCGTGGGGGCAACGCCACTAAATCAAGCGTTCTGGGTGGTCTTAAGCATAGCTTTTATAATGTGCACTGGTATGTCTATCCTGTGATTTGGTGGCTAGAGCTTTTGATTGATTTTGTCTGTCTTGAGAAAGCTTCTTTTGATCTGTTGTGGATCACAGAAGTTGATCCTACATGGAATGATGATGAACTGGGCTTTTTAACGAACCCTGAAGCGGTCTTTTTTGGAAATCCTATTGCGCAAGCCGCATGTGCTGCAGATTGTGTGGCAGCATCCGCTGGGTTCCCCAATGATTTGTTCTTCTGGTGTGGGGGGTGCCAAGGAAGCCTCTATCCTTTTGGGGGCACGATTACTCACCATGTAGGGGGAGTACAAGCCTCGCTCCTCGCCACTCAACGGTTTATAGCTCGCCTTCATCGCTTTGGTCTTCTCTGGGGCTACATGGGCAGTTCTGGCCTTTGTGGGAAGTACCCCATGCCCATCATTAAAAAGTCTCAATATAAAACACAAATGACCTACCCCATCCCAGCAACCCATAAGGGTTGTTACCCTTTAGGACGAACAGAAGTCACCTATAGCTCTGGCAGAGAGTTCCCTACCCGCGGTGAGGATTTTGGCTACTTAATATGGAGAAAGAGAAATTGTTGCTTAATGTAGATATAGTTAAAAAATTCAAATGCTTAATAGTATATTTAAGCTTAAATATCACAGCTCAAGCGCTGTGTCAAAAAGAGAATTTTACTCAGCAAACCTGCCCTGTTCAAAAGCTAAGTGCTCCCCAAGAAGAAAAACTTCCGACAGTTTTGGTCTTTGCTTCCTTTTCTATGCCTCAAGCAACGATAAAACATTTGGCCATGGATCTTAAAAAGGTTGGTGGTGCTTTAGTGATCAGAGGCCTTATTAATAATAGTTTTAAAAAGACTGCCATGGCTCTTCAAAAATTGGGAGAAGGGGTTCTTCTCGATCCAACCCTCTTTGAGAAGTATAATGTGACTTCTGTCCCAACCTTTATCATCTTTGAAGGCGATCTTAAGGACGAACACCCACCTTATGACCGTCTTACGGGCAATGTCAGTTTACGATTTGCCCTTGAGAGGGTGACTCAAGAAGGCGAGATCAAAAGTGCTGCTCTTTTGCTTGAGAAGCTCAAAGGGAGCAAGACATGAGGATACTCTTGCTTCTTTTCATGGTGGTACCTCCCTTATGGGCTTCAAAAATGGATGAAAAAGCCAAGGAAGGAACAGAACACGCTGAAAAACTCAAAGCTGAAAGTCAGAGCACATCTTTGAATCCTGCAAATATTAAGCTTTCAGACGATATCCCAGAATATAGGGAAGAAATTGCTCAATCAAACCTTGATGATAGTGCTCTTAAGCAAGCTGAATCTCATGCCCTTCATGATGATCATGCAAGCCACATTTACAAGCTTCACACCCATAAAGACACCAGCGTTAAGATTGATCCTCTCCATGATCCTTTAATTGTTGAGTCTGAGGCCCTCCTTAAAAATCCCCTAAAAATCTTAACAGAAGAGCCTCATCAAGTGGTGGAAGAAGCAGAGGAAGAGATTTATGAAGAAGTTAAATGTGAAGAGGCCAGAGATCCTTTTGAGCAAAGCTGCCTTGAAGATCGGAATGTTATCGTCAACACACCTCCTGCCCAAACGTACCCTCTTACGATGACCGTTTATTCTCATGGCTGGTCAGGGGGACTCTCACGGAATGTCATTACAGGACAAAAGCTCGATAGCTCCACAATGAATAATGGGGGTGGATATGCGGCATGGACACGGATTGAAAATCTATTTCCCTCAAACCTGGGAATCATCATTAGTGTGAAGCATACCAATCCTCAATGGTACACCTCTTTTTCTAATAATATCCTAAATGTTACAACCAGCAATGGGGGTTGGTTTTGGATTAATTACTATTATGCCACTTTTGATATTGTCTACCAGCCTCTCCCTACTGAAAAGGATGTTGTTGAGACCATTCAAGATGGATGTCAGTTCCTAGAGGCCAACTCTGATAAGGAAGTGTGTTCTTATGAAACAATGGAAGTCACCCAAGGGCCTGAGACAAGGGTCATTAATGGCCTGGATGTTACGCGAGAGTGGTGGCAAAGACGAAAAACTTATTCCTGCCTTCCACAGACCAAAAATAATTGTGATGCTTTAAGAACTCGTGGCTGCATGCAGGTCGGATCACACTGTTTAGAATATATTAATAAGATTTGTATTAAGTACGAGCAAACCTTTAAATGTCCTCAAACAAGGAAACTTAAGGTCACTCGTATCAAAGGGGGAAAAGCCCCTTATTGCATCACGGGAAATTGTTTCACCCCTAGCTATACCTCTAACACAGAGATGCTCGGTGCCATCTCAAAATTAGAAGTATTTAGGAAAATCCAAGAAGACTTAAGAGCCAAAAAGCCAGAAATCTTTGGGGGCGATCATGACCATTGTAAAAAGAATCTTGCGAACTTTAGAGATTGCTGTAAGGGGGGCAAAGGCTGGGGCGTTTCTTTAAAGCTGGCAGATTGTGATGCTAATGATGAAAGACTAGCAGAGCGCAAAAGCAAGAACCTTTGTGTATATATAGGTTCTTTTTGTAAAGAAAAAGAAAAATTAACAGGGATTTGTCTTAAAAAGCAATTCTCTTACTGTTGTTTCCATTCCAAACTTTCAAGGATTATCCATGAGCAAGGCCGCCCTCAAATTGGCCTTGGTTGGGGATCACCCAAAAACCCAACGTGTCGAGGTCTCACGAAAGAAGAAATTGCCCAAATTGATTTCTCCAAGCTTGATCTCAATGAAATCAACCAAGAACTCATGAGTCGCTATAAGGAAAAAGACCTTTCTTCTTATGTCAACCAAAGACCAAATCTCCTTCAAAACATCGACACGCAAATTAAGTTGATCCAGAAGGAACTCTCGGTTCCTAAAGGCAAGAAGCCAGAGAGGGAATTATAAGATGCGTCTACTAATTGTTCTCTCATTATTTATGCTTGTTGTTATGAAGTCTCTTCTTGCAGAAGACTCTTTTTATAAAAGGCGCGCTGAAGGCTGGCATTGGTATCAAGATCGTAAGATTCCAAAAACGCAAAATGAAGAAGATAAAAAGCAATCTAAACATCAAACTATTAAGTCCTTAACGCCCAATCAGCTCTTGAAGCTTTACCAAAAGGAGCTAGAGAGAAGACTTCATCTTGCTATTTTCTTTCCAACTCTTGAGAATGTGAAAGCATATCAAGAGTTCCAAAAAGATTTGATGGAAAGAGGTCAGCTCTTTGCAGAGCGCTGGATGCAGTCTATTTACTTGAATCCCCACCTTGATTTTACCTCAACTTATCCTATCAACCAAATAGGACGACATACGTACATTGATGAAGAAAATAAAATTAAAAGACAAAAGCTGAAGAACTTAGCTCAATCTTATGGCTTCTTTTTCTTCTTTAAGGGCGATTGCCCTTATTGTCATACCTTTGCGCCAATTGTGAAGCGCTTTGCCGCTAAATATGACTGGGTCGTGAAAGCTGTGAGTCTTGATGGGGGTAAGCTCAAAGAGTATCCCAAGCCCTTGCTTGATAATGGCATTGCAGAAAGACTCTCGATCACCCATGTACCTGCCTTGATTGCTGTGAATCCTAAAACCCAAGAAATCCTTCCCATCAGTTACGGCATCTCCTCCGAAGATGAAATGGAAACCCGCATTATGACTTTAGTAGGTAAATCATGAAAAAACTCTTTTTACTTTCTTTCCTCCTAATAAGCTTTATTCCAGCGCATGCTGGGATTAACTCGGATCTTGAAGACTTCTTTAAGAGCATGGGGTCTATAACCAATTCAACAAATGCCTCTGTCTATCAAGATCAAGCGGCAGGGTACTATACAGGTGGGGGTGTTTTTATCCGAAACTCTTCTAAAAACATCCAGCCTCTCTCCCTTCACTTACCTTCTTACCGGGCAGGATGTGGTGGCATAGATCTTCATTTAGGTGGCTTAAGCTTCATTAAAGTTCAAGAATATTTAAGTGCGTTAAGAGCCATTGGAGCAAGCATGCCAAGTTATGCCTTTATGCTGTTAATGCAGACGGTCTCCTCTCAAATCTACAACACAATCAATGAACTTAATGCCGTGTCTCAGAAGATTAATCAAACCAATATCAACACCTGTGAAGTCACAGCCACCACCTTAGGAGCGCTGTGGCCAAGGGGGGATGCGTCAAGCAAACATTTGTGCTCTTCCATGGGCAGTAACCTTGGGGTGTTTTCTGACTGGGCAGCTTCACGTCAGGGATGTGGAGCAGGCGGCCAGAGAGATTCACTTCTTTCTAATCCTCCTGCAACAGGGAATAAAGAAGATTTAGTTGCCTATAAGAATATGGTTGTGGGGGAGTATAACCTCGCCTGGAAAGCCATCCAGAAAAATTCTTTTCTTATAAAAGATCAAGAGATGGCTGAGTTCTTTATGACACTCTCTGGAAGCTTAATTGCTCGAAAAACAGGAAGTGGTGACAAATCTCCTCTTACAGTGTCTGTCCTTCCCTCTTTGGCTGACCATGGAGACTTGATTAATGCTCTCCTTCAAGGGGGACAAGCCAAGATCTGGAAATGTGATGATAAGGAGAAATGCTTAAATCCTCACGCTGCCCAAGTGAGTGTCTCTAAGCCCTTAGAAGCAAGAGTTCATACCCTTCTGGATTCCATGGTGAATAAGGTTTATATAGATGAACAACTGACAAAAGAAGAGCTTGCTTTCCTTAATTCAACGAGCCTTCCGATTTATAAAATATTGAATGTGACAACAGCTTATCAAAGAGGAAAATCTCCGATTGATATTCGAGATTACTCTCGTCTTATTGCCTATGATCTTTTGTCCCAATATCTGTTGGAAGTGCTTGATATCGTCACTATCAATTTGGACGACTTGAGAACCGTTCAAGTGGATGACTCCCATATTAAAAGGCTTTTAGATGGCATCCATAAGGTGAGAGAGCGCGTGGTTCAGCGAAGATCAAGCGTTGTTCAGCAGCTTCAATCTATTCTCTCGCTCATTGAGAAAACATCTGCTCTTGAAGCCCAGCTCTTCAGCACTGCCTCAATGATCACCCAAGGAAAGAGGTAGCACATCATGGAAACAACAATTTATACAATTGGCGGTGGTGAAATCTTCTCTCTCATCTTTAATGGAATTGCTTCCCTTATCAGTGGAGCTGAGGGACACAAAGGAATCTTGTTTAATCCCTTTGTAAGGATTGGAGCCATGACAGGTCTTTTGGTGGCGATCGTGCAAACCCTCTGGCGCGATCAAATGGAGATCATCAGATCTTTCTTCATGCCCTTTATTGTGATGCTCTTTGTGGTCTTAACACCGACTACCACCATTCATATCATTGATAATCTTGTGGGCAGAAAAGACTATGTGGTCGCTCATGTTCCTTTTGGTCTTGGGTTTGTGGCAGGTCTTTTCAGCCAAATTGGGCAAGAAATCACGGAGAAAATTGAGCAAGTGTTCTCCCTTCCTGATGACCTTAAGTACCATAAGACAGGGGCAGTCTTTGCAAGCAACCTTATTAAAAACGCAAAAATCTTTCATATTGTGGATGAAAACGTTGCTGAGAATATGCGAGGGTTTGTGACGCAATGTGTCGCCTATGATGCAATGCTGGGACGTAAATATACCTTTCAAGACCTTAAGACTACAGATGACATTTGGGCTTTAGTAACCAATAATCCTTCGCCCGTGAGAGCTTTCCTCTGGCAAGAGGTGGGGAAGAAGAGTGAAATTGTCACCTGCAAGATTGGTGCTGAAAAGCTTACTGCTCTTTTTGAGAAAGAAGTTGATAAGACAGCTGATTTCTTTGGCAAGAAGCTCTTTAAAACAAATGGTAACGCGCCCATCAATTTTAAAGCTGAGATCTACAAGTATCTCCCTGTTTCTTTTAGCTACTTGATTGACTCAGCTAAAAGTGCGCAAGAGATTATCAAACAACAAATTATGATCCACTCTGTCTTGGATGGTATTGAGAATAAATCTGTGACCTTAGGCAATGCGCCAAATGTGGCACTCCGCAAAGCCTATCTCCAGCAAAGAAACACGAATGCTTCCTTAGGAGAACTTGCGGCAGACACTTTGCCTGTCATGAAGATCTTGCTTGAGGCGATTATTTATGTTGCTTTCCTTGTGGTTTTTCCCTTGGTCTTAATGCCTTGGGGATGGAAGGTCTTTAAAGCCTGGCTTGAGCTTGTTGTTTGGATTCAATGCTGGGCGCCGCTTTATGCTGTGCTTAATATGATCATGACCGTGTATGGCAGAGCCCAGAGCCTCTCCTTATCAGCACTTACTGAAGGACATGGCGTTACCATTGCAAATTCTGTAGGTCTTATCGACTTCCATGCCGATCTCTCGGCCATGGCAGGATGGGCAGCGATTAGTATTCCTTTCTTAGCAGGGGCGTTAGTCAAAGGAGGTGTTTCCGCCTTTAATATTCTTGCCACTCACTTAGGGGGTGTCTCTCAAAGTGTGGCCTCAAAAGCAGGCGAGGAACTTACTTCAGGCAATTACTCTTTAGGCAATGTGTCTTTAGGGACAGTTCAAGCAAATAATACCAACATGAATCAGCATATGCTCTCAGGGAGCTGGCATTCAGGCGCGTTCACGCAAAGCGATGGGCGCATTCAAGAGATCACCACAGCAGAAGGCGCTCAGATCATGGACGAAAAGATTTCCTCTCTTGCCAGCAACATGAATATTTCTGAGAGCATGCAATCAATGTTCCAAAGGCAAGCAACCCGTTCAGAAACGGCTGCCCATAACTCTATGGTGGCTGCAAGCCAGCAAGAAGCGAAAGCCTATCGAGACATGATTGATCTCGCACGCCATCAAGCAACCCATAAAAGCATGGTAACAGGGTATTCTGATTCAGCCAATACAAGCCTTGGGAAGAGCTTATCCAAAATCCACGATAAAACGCAAAGCTTTGCCCAGCAAAATAATATAAGTTATGAAAAAGCTTCTCAACTTTTAGGTGAAGTATCAGCTACACTTGGCGGTTCTTTTGGGCCAAAAGGTATAAACCTTAGTTATGGAGTCACCGGAAAAGCAGATATAGCATCCCGCACGAATAAAAGTGAATCATACCAAAAAGCAGAAAATTTTATTGAGCAACAAAACCTAAGAGATGATTTTAATACGGTGCGCCAAGCTGCACGCGATCAACGCGCAAGCTTAGGGGATGATATTGGCCAAAGATATGCCGAAAGCATCTCTTCATCATTTGATAAAGCAGACCAGTTTAGACGAGAGGCAAGTGCAAATTTGCAAAGGTCTCAATCTTTTACAGAATCAGCGTCTGAATCCTCTCAACATTCATGGTCTATCTCCGATAACTTAAATCAAGACTATTTAGAGTGGCTCTCACGGCAAAGTTATATGGGAAGTGGTAGTGCTATGGGAATGTCACAAGCCAAGCATATTGTCCTGAATGATGACGCCATGAACAGAGCTTATCAAAGAGAGTTTTTACATCAATATCAATTAGGATTAGATAACTATTTTGATCAAGTTCAAATTTACTCTTCTCAAGACATCAGACAAGCTTATCAAGATTACGCCTCTTCAGCTCATAGACCTGGGGATATAGGGTCTCATTATGAGGAAGTTCAAGTTCATGCAAATAAAGAAGGATTTAAATCTTACCAAGAAAGAGAAGCAGGGATAAATCAAGAGATTTCTCATCTTAAGAATGAAGTTGAACAACTCTCAAACAATCAGCAAGCGACTCAGGCAGAAAACAATATCTTGAGCTTTGGTGATGATTTAAGTCGAAAAGTGAAAAATGAACAAAATGAGAATGTCATTATCAAGAATTTAGAACAAGTTCGTAAAGCGTTTAGAGATGATCATTCTAATAAAAATTAGAATCCTAAAATTATCGTATTCTATTTTGGTTGCTGTGCCATTCAACTGTGCCAGGTGTTATACGATTCATAGCAAAACTTGGAACATTAGGCCAATTATTATAAGAGTCATTACGCTGTGGTCCATAAGAACTTTTATCATTTTGCATTTTAGGAGCTGGGATTTTAAGAAAGAAAAACCTGTAAAATGGATAAAAACACCAAATTGCCATGCAAGAAATAACAAGGCAAAAGCCAAACTTGTAATTAAACAACGACATGAAAAAAGCAATAATAGTAGCTATTCCAGCCGCAAAAATACGATAATTTCTTTTGCTTTTTACATATGCATTAAGTTGATCTGGCGTGATTTTATATTTCTCACTCAAGTCTTTTTCATCAATTGGAGACGACACAATGATACGCGTCATTTGATCAAACAAAATAGCAAAAACTATATAGATTATAGGAATGTGCCAGACGTCTTGAGCGAATGCAATAGAGCCTATAAATGTAGCAATATAAGCAAGAACGCCTACATAAAGTCTCAACTCAAGAATATTGGCTTTGATTTGGATTTTCATCATCTAACTCCCTATCTGAAAAATATAGCAAAAAAACAAGGATAAATAAAGGCAATGGGATTATTTCATAATATTACACGTGGTGGACAGACGAATATTCACTTCATCTCCATGTTAAAACAAGTGATAAAAGTAGGTTTCTTGTGTTCCTTGTTGATAGGGTCTGTCATTTATGCAGCTAAAACCTACCATGAAGTTCCAAAGACCTATTGGCAAAGCTATATGAAATATTACAGTCACGAGCTTAATCCTTTTTTATTGTTTGTCATTGATGACAAGACAACACTTCATCGTCTTCCTCAAGCCTTAAAAAGGGTTGCAAAGGTAAACTCTGTTTTAGAGAGAAACATCCTTTATGGGCTTAAGTCTTTCTTGATCTCTTTTAGTCTGATCCTGCTTTCTTGGCTTGTGATGGGGACACGGCAAAGGCAGAAGAAACACAATCGAGGAAATAAAGCTCTTAGTCATTTCAAGCTCAAATGGCTGATTAAATTTAAAAGACAAGCTTCAGATCTTAAAGTTGGAAACCTTCCTCTCATTAAAGCCAAGGAAACCTCTCACATTCTCATCACAGGAACAACAGGCTCTGGAAAATCCAATTGTTTTAATATTTTGGTGCCTCAAGTTAGAAAAAGAACCAATAAAGCACTTCTTGTTGATCTGACAGGCCAATATATTTCTCGCTTTTACCAACAAGGAGACTTAATTCTAAATCCTTTTGACATGCGATCAGCGAATTGGAACCCTTGGGCAGATTGTACTCTTGTAAGCCATTATGACATGCTTGCCTCAGGGCTTATCCCTCAACAAAAATATGTTTCTGACCGCTTTTGGGATAATGCTTCTCGTTCCCTATTTTCAGCTGCCATGCAAAAAATGGATAGCCTAAGTGATCACAGTATCCATGAATTGCATAGGATCTTAATCACAGCTGACCTTAATGAGTTTGAGAACTTCTTTAAAGAAACAGAAGCCGCTTCTTACACCAGTAAAGAAGGCGAGAAGATGACACTTTCAGTCCGCTCAAACTTGGCTGTTCAGATTAAAAGCTTAAAGTATCTCAATGACCAGAATAAAAACTTCTCCTTAAGGCAATGGGTGCAAAATGAAGATCAGAAGAATTGGCTCTTCATTACCGCAAGGCCAGATCAACGAGAGAGCTTAAAGCCTTTGATCTCTTGCTGGCTTGAGATTGCCTTTAATGCCCTGATGTCCTTATCGCCCAACCAACAAAGAAGGCTCTGGTTTATGATTGACGAACTGCCTGCTCTTCAACACTTGCCATCGCTTCTTTTAGCCCTTGCAGAATTGAGGAAGTATGGGGGATGCATTATGGCAGGGATTCAAGGCATGCCGCAGATCAGTGATCTTTATGGCCCTGCAGGTTCACAAGCCATCCTAGATCTCTTTAACACCTTTATCTTCTTCAGAAGCACAGATCCTCAAACAACAAGCTGGATCTCAAAAGTATTAGGAGAAAAAGATGAAACTGAAATTGTTGAAAATCTCTCCTATGGCGCGAATACCATAAGGGACGGTGTGTCTTTAAATCAGCAAACCCACACTAAGCTCATTGTGATCCCCACAGAAATCCAGAACCTAGAAGACCTTGAAGCTTATATCAGGCTCCCAGGCAACTATCCTATTACTAAGCTAAAGATGCCTTATCAATATTTTCCTGAGCATTAGCTTGATAATGCCAATTTCTGTTATTCTTTCATGTCTTAATAACAAGGCTTTGAGAAATTTCACCACCCATCCTCATGAAATATCCGGGCTAACCGCGTAATATTCTGACCACTTTCCATTTTTGGCAAGAGCTTGTCAGCATCTTTAGCTCTTTAACTGTGACGGCGTTTATCAGCAGTTCACATCTGTTAACCATACCTTCCGAGCCTAGCCCCCAAGCCACCTGATGCTGGTCGCTTTGTCGCCATTCACGGTTTGACTTCTCCTTTCGGTGGGGTACATTCTTCCAGACCAGCAGATTACTCCGCCCGCATGGATGGGTAGGTTACTCTTGACAGAACAACATGTTTAATTCTTCTTTCACTTGGTTAAACAATCCCACAAGCAGCTTCACGTCGCTCTTAGGCAACAATGTCGTTCTTTACCATTCTGACGTGTCAGATAGGCATATCTTGTTCTATCACCAATATTTAAAAATAACTCATTGCATTTTCCATAATTTTACATACACTAAAAAGGTGTATGATTTGTTAAATTCTTTAGGGAGAAAAGAATGAATAAAAGATTTTTATTGATGGTCTGTTGCTTACTTATGTCCTATCCTGCAGCAATTCATGCTTCTAATCTTGAAGATTTGTCTACTGGAAGTAGTGGAGGTCATACAGGTTACCCTAGTAATTCTGGTGGATCTTCTGACTCAGATCAATCTAATGATCGAGATTTTTCATTACCAAGTAAAGATCAATCTAATGATCGAGATTTTGAATATGATTCTAGCAATAATTCTAATAGCCCTAAGTTAGCTTGAAGAAAATGAAATCTCCCCGCTGCTTGCGGCGGGAAGATTTATTTCAAAATTCCTAAATTAAACAAGATTGTTGTCTTAGTATAGAGAAAACATACTATTGTAATTCTGAAAAATATAATGGATATCCTTTTTCCTTAAAAAGCTGGATCAATTTCTGAGAGTTTGAATGAGAAATTCCAAAGTTTTGACATTGGAGTCTTAGGTATGCTTTTGCACGTTCAAATTCACACAAATGAAGATAAATAGCGGCAATGTTAGTATATAAAGAACTTAAATCATTAAATTCTTTTACTGTAAATACATGATTGTATATTTGCTCTGCTAACAGGTATTCTTTTAAAGATTTTTGAAAATCCTTTTTAGTCTCGTAAACTCCTCCAAGTAACTGATGTGCCCGCGCTTGCAGGTACATTTTATTGTTTCGACCTAGGAATTCATCACCTTCTAAAATAGCCTGGCTTAAAATCTGCTCTGCTTTGGAAATATCTGCTTTTTTTAGATAGATATTTCCTAAAACTACCCTTATCCAAAATATTTTCATGGGAGGAAGCTTTTGAAAGACACTCAATAAATTATTATTAGCTTTAAACGCCAAATCATAAGCCTGCATATATTTACCTTGGCGCACTAGAATTTCAGCCTTTGCTATTTGATCCAGGTCACTTTTTTTATAGGGTAATGATTCCAACATAATACAAGATTTGTTGATATAATTATATGCCTCATCAAATTGCCCTAGATACATGAGTATGAAAGCATATAATCCATAATATTTAGCCTGATAAATGGGTATATTACATTTTTCCACATATTCTTTTATATTTTGAAAATATTTCAAAGCTTGTTTTAATTTTCCCTGAAATATGTAACTCATAACAAGGTCGTTTATGCCTAGATAAATGGAGTCGAGCTTCGCTTTATCATCCGGCATTTTTTCTAAGATATCCATTGCTTTAACGATAAGTTCTGTTGTCTTAGCTGGATTATCTAGAAGAAATGCACTCGCAAGAATATGATAAAATCTCGCTTGAATAAAGAATGGTATCGTTTTTTCCTTGTTGAGGAGTTCTTTTTCAATTTGAAACGTAAATTCTTTATGTAGTTCTTCATCCCATATAATATATTGAGATGCAAAGCACAGATCAATCTTAAGTTCCAAACAACCAGGAATTGTAAGTTTTTCCTGATCTATATATTTTATTAAATTTCTTGTGTGGCTATAATTTTCAGGAAATGTGCTTAAATATTCTTCTAAGCGATATGTGTCAAGTAAATATTTTTTTGTAAAATATTTTACCCAAAATTCTAAAATTTCTTTCTTTTTTTGAAGAGTAATTTTTTCTCTTAGGCTCTGTTGTACAAGAGAATGCATACTATAGATTTTTGTTTCCTGACCGTCTTTTCTTCCTGAATATTGGGGTGCCAGGTAAAAATAGGATATCAAATCAAATAAAACATCGTGTAATTTTTCCTTTTCTAGAGATAAGCTTAGAAGGCAATCTTTAACGTTTTCCTCACTAATAGATGTAAGATGTAAGAAGGATAAATATTCTAAAACGCTGTAAGCTTGGCTGTGTCTTTTTTTCAATTCGTCTAAGCTTAGCTCTAATGCTGCATTTATTGTAAAATTATATTCTATAAGCTCAGCATTTGTATGATTAACCTTGTTTTGCAGTTTTTCGAGCTCTGCTCTTTTTTCTTTAAAAAGCTTCTTATAGCTATCTATAGTTAAGGTAGGTGATGTTTTTAATAAAATTCCAGCTTGGAACAGTGCTAGAGGATAATCTTCTAAAAGGTCTGCTAGCTTATGGAGCTCTCTTTCTGAGTAATTAAGTAGCTTACGTAGAAGTATAATTGATTCATTTCTTTTAAGCTTTTCAATTTTAATAACCTTTTTCCATACAAAGCCTTTTTTTGCTGTAATAAGAACAGTTTTATTTTTTCTTTCTTCAAATGGTTGCACAAAATCTTTTACTTGTTGTTGATTTTGCAGATCATCCAGAATGATAATTATTGATGAAGGCGAATTCGGGAGCCAGCTCGTTAAAATGTTTTCAGCATCATTTAAATTCATGTAGGCAGATGGAATTTTGAGAGAAAAATCTTTTTGCTTTTGATTCCATACTTGGGCGAATTTTAAAAGTTGGGATCGTATATCTTGAGCACAATTTAAATAGAGAGCAATTTCATATTTTTCTTTATTTCTTGAGAGTACTTCTTTTGCAAGGCTCGTTTTTCCAATCCCTGGTAAACCAACTAAAGCAACAACATTCTGTTGCGCATTAGAAATTATCTTACTAATTTCTTCTAGTTCATAGGCTCTGCCAACAAAATAAGGATTAGAAGTACCTATATTAGAATAAAAGTGCCCATTTAATGAATTAGGCAACTGAGACTGGGCAAAATTATTATGATTTTTATTGTGAATAAGTAGGGGAGTCGCAGCAATAAACCCTAGAGTACATAAACATCCCAACCATAAAGTTTTATTTGCTGTAACCTTACCCTTTATAGAGTGGCGGATTCTCTCTTTAGAGATATTTTCATTTAAATTAGCTTCTACCGGAGGAAGTTCTTCTTCAATAATACGCTCATATAAACTGTTAAAGTCTGACACAATTTTAACAAGATTAATATCAGCAAGTAATTTCTTTAAAATCTCAAAAAGAAATAAATAATAACTCTCATATTCATTTAACTTAATTAAGCCAATTTGGGAAAATTCTTGAGGGATATCTGTGGGGTTTTTGTCAAACAATACAAAAGTTACACAGATGGGATTTTGATGAGAGCTTTGAATAACCTCTAAAATACTTGGCTTTTGTTTGTTTTTTTCTCTCTTAAATTCCTCAATTGATGCTTCCGATAAAAAATAAAGTATGTTCATTGTTTGTGATAAAGCTTTGGACTTATTTATAATAAAGTCGGTCTCCCTAGTTTTCTTAAGGTGAGTTTTAATACCTACAAACTTTAAATCATCCTTTAGTCTATCAGTAAGCAAATTATTATAATCTTCTTTTGGCCTTTCCATAATGTAGCAAACAGGGAATTTATGACTTATAAGCTCTTTTATTTTTTGCAAGCACTTTTTAAACTCAGCTTGAATTAGCAGAGTTTGATACTGTTTCCTTAAATAACGAATTTTACCTGATTTTTCTAAAAAATTTATAATATGTTCTCTAGTATTGCCTCCCATCTTTTGAGAAATATTTTTAATATGAGTTTCAACCGTCTTCGGTGAAATTGATAAGAATGAGGCAATTGTTTTTGTTGTTCTTCTGCAAATTAAAAATGAAATAATATCTATTTCACGAGATGTGAATTTAATACCCTCGATTATTTGTAAATGCTGCGCATAGGAACCATCCAGGGAATATACTTCATCATACTGCATATGGAATATAGTTCCTTCATTTTTAAATACAACGAAGCAACATAAAGCAGGATATTACCCCTAGCTTTGGCTCGTAAATTAAACCAAGCTTATTCTCTACTGTAAAGAAGTATAATTAAATATTCCCTATACGCAGGTACGATTATTCAATTTTTTTGTTCATTAGATAATTTTTTGAGTTTTTCTTGAATTCTTTTTATATGCGGGGAATTTTCTGGAAAAATTTCTCCGGCAATGTTCAAAGCCTGCGTTAAAGACTCATAAGCTTGACTTTTAAACTTTTGAGATATCTGAGCATTATTATTATCTGCAGCCTTTACAGATCTTCTTAAAGATAATTCTGCTAAGCTTTCCAATGTGGTATAGGATTCAGGATGTTTGTTTAGTTGAAATATTTTTAAGGCTTTAGTAATGAGATTTTCAGCACTTTCTAATTTCCCTTCTTTAAGATAGACTTCTCCTAAATCTTTTAAGGCTCGCGCTGTTTCAAGATGATTTAAACCAAAGTTTTTCTCGTAAATTTTAAGACTTTTCTCAAATAAAAACTTAGCTTCTTCATAATTCCCTATTTCAGTATAGAGATTTCCCAAACACATCAACGTGCGTATGATTCTAGTATGATCCTCAGGATAATATTGTTTTGAAATTTTAAGACTTTTTTCAAATAATGTTATGGCTTCTTTGTAGTTCCCTAATTCTTTATAAATATCTCCTAATTCTTTAATGACCCATACAATTTTTTGATGATCTTCTGAATATTGATAGCTATACTCCTTAAGGCTTTCTTTGAAATACCTTTTGGCTTCTTCGTTTTCACCTAAAGTTTTATATATAATCCCCAAATGCCCCAATACGCGCGCTATGCCTTCGTGATTGTTTGGACAATGTTCTTGATAAATTGAAAAACTTTGGTTTAATTTCTTCTTGGCTTCTTCATAATTCCCTAATCTCCTATAGCTAATTCCTAAGTATGCCAGGACTCTAGCGATTTTAGGATAATTATGAGGACAATGTTCTTGATAAATTTTTAGACTATTCTCAAGGATGGTTTTTGCTTTTTCATTTTCTCTTAAACTCCTATAGACTGTCCCTAAATAAGCTAAAGTATCTGCTATTTTAGGATAATTATGAGGAAAATATTCTTGATAAAATCTAATGCTTTTTTCAAGCAACTCTTGTGCAATTTTATATTCTCCTAGACCTCTATAAACATTTCCTAAATAACACAGTATACGAGCAGTCTGAGCATTACCTTCTTTTAAGTTTATTAAAGGGTGTTCAAGAAGTATTTTTGCTTTTTCATAGTCTCCCAAGTAGAAATTAATTATTCCCAATTCAGCACTTATATGAGCTCTAATGTCATCATTTAGAAAGTGATCATGATTTAAAAATATTTCACAGTGATTTATTAACCCTTTCATACTTACGTAATCTTCTTTATCTATGTGTAGTGCACCCCATTATGAGCGGACAGATTTATTAGCTCATTAGGTTACACTTTACTTGTTTAAGATCTTCTTGGGAAGACCTGTAATACTCTCTAGGAGAGAGCATTTTCAGCCCTTTATGAGGGGCATTATTATTATAATCCTCAAACCATCCTGGTAGCTGCTCAAGAACTCTTTGGGCTGATCTTAAATCAGCGATATACGCGTAATCTCTCTTGAAGGTTTTTACAAAGGCTTCTGCCATTCCATTGCTCTCGGGGCTATAGGGAGCCGTTGTGCAGATCTCAAAGCCAAGAGATCTTCCAAAGTGAATGGTTGATCTTGCAACATAAGCTGGACCATTATCACTGAGCCATTGAAGCTTATGGGGTAAATGGTTGATGGAGCCAAACCTGACTTCAACACAATCTATCATTAGGTCTCTGACCATTTGGCCATCAATGCCTATATTCGAGGCCATCCAAGAAAGAATTTCTCGATCATGGCAATGGGAATGTTCGACTAACTGTGTCAGCGTTTAATTGCTCAGCTTCAATTTGAGCCTTCCTTCAAAATATACATCCAACTGAGAAATGGTTAAAGCCCAATTTTGAAGGGGCTGGTTCCATTTTT
>Ga0209922_100909_pt1 | contig 31373 bp, 30 predicted proteins | sample ThiBiot_500_biof_FD_183946 | JGI IMG/M metagenome (GOLD analysis project Ga0209922, IMG submission 183946) | Wastewater bioreactor microbial communities from Cape Town, South Africa - Thiocy_expt_500_biof (SPAdes) | ecosystem: Engineered > Bioreactor > Thiocyanate-remediating > Anaerobic-Aerobic ... | reverse complement strand
GATTAGCACCTACATAGAATGGATTTGGTATCCACCAACATGCACGAAAAGTAATATTTTGTAGATTAGCTAGTTCAGTCGGTGTGGCATTATTACCTAACATTAGCAACTGCATACCAGCTTCTAAAGGAATGCCTATTTGATTGAACCACCAATTTGGATTTCTCCAATCATATTCAAACCAAATACCAAGTGCACAATGAACTTGTGCTAAAATTTTAGGATCACCTTTAAGTGAAGAACCATTGACTGTATACGCACGTAACATATTCGATATTCTAAACATATGAATTTCCGCTGGAAAATTATTAGCAACACCACTAGTGTAATTAATATCTGGCCAATAACATGTGGCATTAAGTGTTGCACTAAAGTTAAGTACTCGTTGAACTAAATCAGAAACATTTTCAGGTTTTGGCCATACTGTTAATTCTAAGACACGTTGTTTAATATCATCAATTTCATCATTGATTGGTGTAGATGAACCACTAGCAAATGGAAGACAAAGTAGAATAACAAGAAAGACTATCTTATTTAACGACGCCATCGTTATAGAAGTAAGCAAACTGTCGTAAATTTATTTATATCATATCGCTTGCAAGGTGCATTTGAGATATAGTGAAAAATTTATTTTTATCGAAGCGCAAATAAACAAAAAAAATGCTATTCAATTTCATGATTTTGAAAAACTCAAAAAAAATATTTAATTAAATCCAGTTTAAACAATGAGTTTGATCATGATTTGTCTGATTTCCGACTTGCAATCCTCGGTCGTTCCATTGATTGTTCTCGTCCAGAAAATAACAACCCGATGAATAAACTCTCAATTTATAATTTGAAGTAAAATTAAATCTTTGATTGGTAATCGATGGATTCAATTGAGAACTATTATTTGGACAATACGAAACGATTTCAGAAGAATTCAATTCTCGTAAACCGAAAACTAAAGATCGATGATTTCGAGTTTGTTCATTATCAACGTAAAACGAATGAAAATTCGAAGGACAAAGAGTTGACCAACCATCGATTTGATAAATCGATTGATTTAATTGAGGAATTTGATCGAATTTATAAATCAATAAATAAGCAACAGTTGAATTTGCAGGTTCAATTTCGATATGAACTGAAATCGAGAGAATGGTTGTGATGTTAACATAATGTAAATTGAAAATTTGTTGATGAAGAGTTGATGAAGTGATATTTTGAAGAATCATTTGAGGAAGAATTCGATTTGGATCTCGAGGAATCAAAATTTCTATTGGATAATCGAGAGAAATTTCTTTTCCATTTGAATCGAAAAGTAAAAAAGAAATCGAACGAGAAACATTTGTATTTGCTGAGTTGGCAAATGAAGCTAAAGGTTCGATTTTCGATTGAATTCGAATTGATTTTTCTGTTTGACTTGTCTTTATTTGAGATAATTGAATAGCTCCATTGACAAATTGTTGATTCGAAAGAGATTCAATTGTTTCACTTTGTAACGACATGAAAATCTCCGAAGTATTTACAATCGATTGTTGACCAATATTTAAATGAAAATTTAAAATTGAATTTAATTAAGAAATTATTTCTTTCATTTGATTTTCAATTTGATTTGCTAATTCTTTTTGTTGATAAATATTTTTCTCATTTTCATTTAAAAGATTGACTTTTATCCATTCAGATTCTAAATCTGTTTCATAATCTTCAGGGAATTCTATTGCTCTTTGAGAATCTAAATCTAAAATTGTTGTTCGTTGTTGTAAAGGACCATTGACAGCAGATAAAAGATTTGAAGCCCATTGAAACAATTGAATTGCACAAATTTCTGCATCTTCTTGAGAAATTTTCATTGAAATCGATTGTAAAGCTAAAGTTAATTGAAAACATCGATCAGCTGCAATTGAAATTGTTGTTCGAGTTAATTGATTTGTTGATTTCGTCAGTTGAACTAATGATGAAGATTGTAATTTAATACTATTTGATGTTGTTATTTGCAGATTACGAGTAAAGGAAATTAAATATTCTCTTGTCGAAGATTGAGAATTTAATTCTTTTTCAAATTCAACAAGAGCTGATTGATTCAATGAACTGTTCGTAGGTTGACTTTGAGTTGTTAAAGATGAAATTGAAATTGTTGAAAGAGGAATTCCACTTGCAACAGCTTTATCAATATTTTGTTGATTTATTTGATTAAATTGTTGAGAAAAAGAAGTTAACAATTGTGAGACAGTATTTTGATTTCCAGTTGAAAGTAAATTAGTATTCAGTTGAGAATCAGCTTCAATAGAGATTGAAGAAATATTAAATTTTGTTAAACAATTTAATTGATCTCGAATTTCAACAACTAAAATTTGATTTTCTCCTGAAGGTAAATAAACTTGAAAAGACGAAAAACTTGAAAAAGCGATCATCAGTTGATTTGTGAAAGAATAAAGAGAATAATCTTTGATTCCATCTTCATCAAACCAATCTGGACAAGAGATTGTAAATAAAGTTGTTATTGTTCCATTTAATGGAGAAATTGAACAAGAACCATTTACAGGAGGTTGATTAATCACAAAATTCAAAGCACTTGTACTTGTTTCACTCGGAAATGAATAGACAACTTCAAATTTCCAAAATTGAATTGTTGGATTTTGAATAAACAATTGATTTGTCACAGTGAAATTACTCGAAGTTGTTCTGAAGAACCAATTTTCTGTTTGATTAAATAAAATCCAAAGAGAAGAGTTCTCTTGTCCTGAATAAACATTCCAAATGATTTTTTGAACTGAAGAACAATTTCCAAGACAAAGAGAAAAAAGTGCAATTTGAGTTGTTGGGTTAACAAATTGATATTCTAAATTTGGAGAGCAAAGAGTCACGATCACACAACCGATTGCAATCATTTGTGGACGAGTATTTTCAACTTTAACAAGAACATAACCTGTTGCTTGTTGGGTCAAATTCAAAATATTTGTCATTTGAACCATAAATTGATAAGTTCGATTGGATTGAAGTGATTTAGAGAGAATTGTCAATGAAGAATTAATCGAATTACCAAATTGAAAGCCTGTTCGATTTGTTAAACACGAAGGATTTGCAGAATCATTTGTTCGATCTTCAATTGTTAATAAATAACCATATAAATTTGGGAAATTAAATGTTGGATAAATTCGACAAAAATATTTGTAAATCCATTTCTATTTTTCAATCAAATGGAAATTGATTTGAATTATTTCAATGTTCAACTTACATCTTTGTCAAAAGTATTTTGATCAAAATCAATCGAATAAGATCCTGGGTCTAATTTCAAATCTTGTTCGAATCCACTTGTGATCATTGAAGTTCCTAATTGAACAAGATTTGCTGTGATTCCTGATGGAGTTATTTCAACATAAACTGATGAAGAACTTTTCAATGTCGGATATTTAGTCATTGTAATAGTTAATTCAAGTTCAAAGATTCCAAAAGGAAGTTTTCTCGATGGAATAAATAATTCACTCGATGTTGTTTCAATTTGAGAATCGAACGAAATAACATTCGAATTATTCTTTACAATCCATTGACTTTCAATTGATGTTGAATCGTTACAATTCAATTCAATCAAAGAAACAATGTAAAAATCTTGACTTCGACGAAATTTCAACGGATTTATTAATGTTGATCCACTTGGAATTAAAATTATCCGAGGAGATTTACACGCTGACATTTTACAAAAAAAAACTTTTCTTTTTCAATTTTTCTTCCAACGATTTACCTGGATCAACATTTATTGTTGTTGTTGTTGATGTTGTAGAGGTTGTTGTTGTTCCACCTAGTTAATGAAATGAAAATATCGAATCGTTGGTTTTTCTTTGACTATTACAGAAATTTGTTGATAGACAAAACTTTTGAATTCGATTATTACTGGTATCGGCAACAAATAAATTTCCAAAACTATCAAAAGCGAAACTTTGTGGATTCGACAATTTATCGGATGTTGAACCTTGACCAGAACATGCAACAATACAACGAAAACCATTTGCATCTGAACCAATTATTCGATGATTGCCATAATCTGTAATGAAAAGATATTTATTTCCATCCAAAATCACATATGCTGGATAATAAAGTGAAATTGTTATATTTAATGATCCAGTTCCTGCAACTGTAATTCCATTTGTTTGTCCTAAGTGAAACAATTGAACTCGATCATTCCAACAATCTACAACATATAGATCAAAATTTGTATCAACAAAGATTCCCCATGGTGTATTTAACATATTCGAGGCAGAACCTACAGCACCAGTTCCAGCAACTGTTGTCATTGTTGATGAATTGTCATTTAGCCATTTTTCTACAACTTTATGTTCAACATAGATTGAACAATATAAAGTATTATTAATATCAACAAAAAGACCAATACATATATTAGAAAGATTCGCAATGGAGATCGTTTGATTTGAATATGAATTTGATTTAATTATTTGTTTAATTGAAATTGAATCTCCAACATAAATGTCTCCGTTTGTTGTTACAAACATTGAATATGAGTCAAATGATAAGTTTGTATATAAAATAAAATTTGGATCATTGGAATTATTCATCCAAATGAGAATTCGTCCGTTATCACGATTGATTGTATAAATCGTATTATTCGTATCAATGTACAAAGCGTAAGGGCTTGATCCGATTTGACCACTATTTGCAAATGTCGTTGCATTTTGATTCCAAGTTGCGTTCGAAAACAACATCGGTTGATTATACGATTGACCTATGGAAACCAAAAGTTTCTTTTTTCAAAAATAAAAATCTTTGTGAATAAACTGATTAACTTTGAATTTGTCGAACGAATATAAAAATGGCGAAAAACTGAAAATAACTGATAAAAATCATCGTCAAGAAAAAGAAAAAGAAATGTTTTTGATGTTGATTTAGAATTAGTTACTCAAAAATATTTGATTTTGATGGAAATTATTTCTTTGTGAATTGCGGACAAATGTTTATTTGATTTTCTAATAAAAGCATTGAAGGTAACAATAATTGCACTTTATGATTTACAAAAAAAAATTACGTTTTCAATGTCAAAAATCAACGAGAAACTTTTGCCTAATCTACTTCCTCAACTCTCAAAAGTCAGATTAATTCGAGTTTCTCTAAATAACAGTTAACAAATCAGGAACCGAAGAACTATTTAATTAGTCAAAATAAACATCAGATTTCAACTCTTCAATGGTCAATTTTCAGAGAAAACAGGCTTTTTTTCGATGTCGATATGAATAAAGAACTCGAGTCAATTGATTTGTTAAAAGTCGAGAAAAGAAAAGAAACAAATGATTGAGTATATTTTAATTATTCTTAGGAGTCTTATTTCGGTTTTTCATTTCGAAAAATCAAAAACAAATTTCTTTTTCTTAATTAGTTCAAATCAGATGGCATAGATTTTCTCAACGAGTATTTCGTCACGCATCTTTTTATGAATAAAAATAAATAAGTAGAAAAGAATCAACTCATAGTCTCGATAGATTAAATTTGTAAAGCATGAAAATCGAGATAGCATACACATTTGTTGATAAATCATATTTAATGACGTGACTTATCTCTTTATTGACAAAACAAATTGTTTTAAAAATATGTTGACAGTTGAAATCAACAGACAAATAAAAAAAAAATTTTTATTTCAAATGTTTCTTCGGATTTGGATTGGTTTGTTCATCTATCAGCAACATTTTACTATTGCAACTGTTTCATTTAATCAACCAAAATTTTGTTTAAACACAAGTTGGAATTCAATTGCAAAGACTTTTGCCGATAAAAGCATTGCGGGTATACTTCCGCATGGTATATTTATCAATTCAAATAATTCAATTTACATACCTAATCGAGAAACTGGTCAAATTCATATTTGGCAAAATGAAAATCACCTCAATCCAACAAAAACTATTTCGGGTGGTTTATTAGGTCTAGAGTCAATATTAAGAAAATTCCTGTTTCCTGGGATGCAATTGGAGGCATAGTAATGCCAATTTATTACTATGAATTAACAACTGCAAAACATTCATCGAGTCCTTCATTATGATAGTTTCATAATCCATAATTTACCAAATTGAAAAAAATGTGCAATTGGATATCAATAGAGGCCACTGAGTTCTATTGATGTCTAAACGAAATCAGCTGTCTTTTCAGTGATGACGAATATTCTCGATAGTCTTCCATCGGAATTATTTCGATCGATTTTAAAATATCTTTCACCCGAAGATGCTATTGCATTATCACAAACATGTCGACGAATGCATCAAATTGTTCAAGATGAACATATTTGGCAAGAATTTTATTTGAAACGATATAAATATTTTCAACAATCAATTCATTATTCAGTTGATGAATATCTGCCAAATTCAGCTTTAAAACTTCATTCTCTTCCATTGAATGATTGTACATGGCAAGATACATTTCGACAACGAGCTATTCAAGATCAACATATTCGAAAATTATTCAATGAGATTCTTATCGATCGTTCATGTCGCACACAAAATGCTTCATATCTTTCATCAACCTATGGTCTCCTATGTTTTGATGTTTTAAAAACATATTTTCCATCAGAAAATTCATCGCAATCAATTGAATCTCGTCGTTTCACACGAGAATATTATTCATTTGAAATAGCTCGTTTAATATCGCGTGACATTGGTTTAAATCTTTTAAATGATATTAAACAACAAACGCATAATCTTTCATCAACCTACGGTAAAGCATTGATTAATGGTTTGTATGCAATTCAATGTTTTCATCCGCATGGTCTTTTTTTAAATTTAAATTCTCTTGATCAAATTGCTCAACAAATTGTCACCGATGATTATTTTCAACAAGCTAATTTACGTGAAAAATGTCAATTGATTCTATCGAAAATGAAACTCGAACAGTTTCTACCCGCAATCAATGGAACTGAATATTATGATTTAGAAAATTCATTTCTCTATTCAACATTTCATGGTAAACCAACCATACCATTGACACTCGTTGCTGTTTTCTGTGCAATAGCCGATCAATGTGGTTTGAAAGCTCGACCCGTTGGTTTTCCCGGTGAAGTCATGGCACAAGTCGATTCATCGACGGATTCTAATCAACATGGTTTAATTGTCAGTGTATTCGATAATAAAATAACTTCATTAGAAGAAATCAATGAACGTTTAAGTCATGTTCTTGACGAACCATTAACTTATCCATTGCCGATGACATCTATTCGAGAATTAGTTATTCGTTCAGCTCGAAATATATTGAATAGTATCACACGTCATTCAACATCATCATTAGATTCCTATGGTTTATATGCAACTGTTGCCGTAATGAAAATTCTTGATGATACGGCATTACCATTTACATTTGATTCAATGATAAATATTTTAAAAGAACAATTTCAATTTGATACGAAATTATTCGAAATGTTTTTATCGAATTCGATCATCAACGAACAAAATTCAAATGCAATACAAATAAAACCACGACGACAAAATGCACCACAATTTTCAATTGGTCAAATTTTTCAACATCGACAATATCATTATTGGGCTGTCATATCCGGCTGGGATTATATTTGTGCAGCAACACCTATTTGGCAAGTTCGAATGGGTGTTGCCAATCTATTACGTGGTGCATCACAACCATTTTATTATACTCTAGCTAGTGATCAATCGAAACGATATGTACCCGAAGATAATATCGATGTGTTAGCATTTGATTCGATTGAAAATCAAGAAGAAAAATATTCGATTATAGAGAAATTATGTACAGCTGATGAAATTGGAAAATATTTTGATCGAATCGATTTAATCAATGGTAAATTTAGAGCAAATAGTGAACTATGTCAAGAATATCCCGACGATTGTGTGCCAATTCTGTTGTAAATATAGAATCTAGTATTTTTGTTGTTCTTGTTGAATAAATTATTAAGAATCGTGCTTTTTTCTAATTGATTTTTTTTTGATCGAGTCGAGTTAATCAAAAGGTATTTCAAGAAAACGTTGATATGAAAAGACAAAGTATGAAAGAAATTGTCACTGACGATCTTAACAATGTAAGAATACGAACTTTAACGACAAGTTCGACGATTGTTCCAGCAAATATTCAATTTGTTAATATAAACGTAAGGAGAAGATACATAGTATTTGCTTTTTTTTCTGAACTGACATTTAGAAATGGACATTGAATTTGATGTACGCGATTCTAGTTGTCACACTTTCGACAAGTTTTGTCATGGGTGTTAATATTGGTGGTCCTAATGTTTATAATTCAGTAAGATTTCGAGAATGTTGAATTGTAGTTGAGAATGTTGAATTATTAGTTTATTATTCCTTGGACAAGAGGTTATCCATTTCCTTGTCAAAAAGATGATGCAACAGCACGTTGGGTCGCTCGAGTTTGGTGGGGATGTAGTTATCATGATCCAACTCATTTGAATAGAACAGGATATTATTATCTACCTGAAGTTTCATCGAATAAACAGATCTTACAAAAGTTTATTGATTCATTTCATACGATTTGTTTTACTCTTGGTGGTGCCGGTGGAGGTCTCACAGGACAATATTGGTATTTCTTTTTAAGTCGGTCTGTATTTAATATAGAATTTAAAAAGAAAATGTTTGTATTCCCATTTGTATATAGACGTAATACTATTTTTGGTAGTATGATTTTTCAATTGTTCGCCTCGATTTTTATGATTATTCCATTGTATATTTATCATGGATATACCGTCACTGATCCTAATGCTATCGAAATTGCGAATGCACTTGAAAACAAACATGTAGCCATTGTATTCTTGTACATTTCACGGTTTTTATCTGGCTGGTCAGCAGGTATGTGTTGTGTTGTTACCACGATCTATCTCATGGATATCAGTCCTCGAACAATGCGTGGTAAAATCATAGCATTTCATCAACTTTTTATTGTCATCGGCGTTCTAACTGGTCAAATTGTTGGCATTCCATGGTTTCTCGGTCGACACAAGTAGGATGTCATTGCTTTTTTTTACAAAAAATTACTCTGTTGCTCTTTGAGTACGTGGAATTGGGGAATGTCATGGATTGGTTTGTTTCCATTGATTGGTTGTGGTCTCATTTGGACAATTCCTGAAAGTCCTCGATATCTTATTCAAGAAAAAGAACGAAATGCAGCTGCTCAATCACTTCGTATTCTTCGACAAACACATTTAATCGAAGGTGAACTCGATGAAATCGAACGAGAAGAAGCAACAGCTGCAGTAGAAAATATCTCTCTTTATCATATATTGATCTCGGAACGTTTTCGATGGCCATTATTAACAAGTATAGGCTTGAACGTTGTTCAACAATTGAGTGGCATCAATACTGTATGTGTATTAGAATAACACTCTCAAATTTCCTCGTCATCATATTTTCTTTCAATTCTACGTAGGTCTTTTTCTATTCAAGTCAAACATTTTCTTCAATTGGCTTAATCGAAGATAAAACCTATTGGGGAATAGTTTCAACCGGCATGATAAATTTCTTTGCAACACTTGTCTCGATGAAAATAATCGATACATATGGCCGACGTTTATTGATTTTAGTATCACTTTTTATTATTTCGGCTCTCATGATTTTATTGTGTATTTTCATTGAACTTCATATACGTATGTCATTTAATTGAACACAAAAAAGAAACACAATTCGCATCATTTTAGCAATCGTTAGTTTGATTTTGACGTTGATGTTCATTGCTGTTTTCGCTACATCGCTCGGTCCAATTCCGTATATTTATCCCAATGAAGTCTTTTCAATTGAAATGAGACCAAAAGCTTTGTCGATTTCAATGTTTGCTAGCTGGATTTGTAATACACGTAAGTCATGTGATCATTGAGGATATATGCATGAATTTGTATGACTTTAGTGATTACAGCAACATTTTCCGTCCTACGTTCGACGCTCGATGGAGTTGTATTTCTTATTTTCTGTGGTTGTTGCTTTTCAACTTTTATTTTACTTTGGTTTAAAGTAAATTTCAACAGATATCAAATTAATTTTCTTTCACATCTTCGACTATTTGATTTAGATGCCTGAAACAAACCGTAAAAAACTTTCGGAGATCGAATCTTTCTGGCAATAGAAATATGAGTCTAGATATGTAGTGAGAATGTAAATATCATGATTCAACTCTTTTCTTTTAAATAAAACAGGATATTATTACTTATCTGAAGTACTGTTAAATTAACACACACTATGCAAATACGTTTTCTATTGGGCAGATCTCCTGATGGATTAACTGAAAATTTGTCATTCAATTCTTGTTTTTTTTTCCTTTCCATCATTATAATTTTCTCATATTCTGTATCTGATGTTTATTAACTTCTGCGCTACTTTAGTTAAGGGTAAAATTAAAGATAATATCTTGTTTCTCTTCCTCATTTTGCTTCTATGCTTAGATGTCGGAAATCAAACGAAAAAAAAAAATTATCGGAAGTAGAAGCGTTTTGGATGAGGAATTAAAATATACGCTGTGTCCTTTTCTTTTCATTCTGCATATACATCAGACGAGAGGAGAAGAAGAAGAAGAAAAAAGAAAGAAAAAAAAAAGAACTATTTCTTTCTTTGACAGATTATCCTTTTTTGTTGGTGCGTGATGCGTTTTTTCTTCTTCTTTTTTAATGAAAAGGAATGAGAGAAAGTTTTAAATAGAAGATCCAGAAAACATGCACTCCGTATCCGTCAGTAAAATGACAACGATTCGAGTTATGCTTGTTACTCATGAAAATGAACGACAAATGTATTTGAATATTTATTCAAATGCAGAAATGTATACTGACGAATTGATTTGCTTACAAACGATCGAACAATGTCGAGTATTCGACGATGTTTTTTTAATTATTACAAAAGAACTGACAGAATATTCATGGAGAAAATTACGTTCATATGGAATTATTCGTGCGATATTTATTTTTGACAAGATTAAAATTAATCGAACCGATGACCGAAAACGGATTTTATCGTTTTCAACAGTTGAAATTTTATCTCGATTTTTAAAAGAAAAAATTCAAATTATTCAAAATGATATTTGCGTTTATAATTTATATGATTCAAATAATGAAACTAAACAATCAGCAAGATTTATTTGGTATCAATTATTAATGCATATTCTCGAACACGTACCTGAGAATAAACAAGTTGAAGAAGACTTCAAAGAAAAATATCCTCAGAATTTCGAATGGAATCTATTGAATTATGCATTTCAAACAGATAATTTCGAATTGATGTATGTATTTCGAAAGAATATTCTGAATTTACAATCAAAGATGAAACAGTCAATGAGCACAAACGAACAAAACTTCGTTTATCATAAACAATTAATGTTAAAAGATGAACTTCAAGAGCTCAAAACTCATCGTAATGCGATTATTTCTTTGGATAATTTTCTTTTAATATCAACGGAAAATAATCGAGAGAAATTTGCCAATGATTATCGATTTCATGAGCATGTTCAATGGGAAATTCCCTGTTATCAATTAAATTCTGAACACCGAATAAATATCAATTCAATATATCGAATAAAAACAATTGATTTTGATAATGAAAATCAATTTTGGATTATTAAATTATCCAATGTTACCGATTGGAATTGCCGAAAATTTTTCACAGAAAATATTCAAATTGATTTCGGACGAATTCTATGGAAATCTCTCGGAAATTTTACACAAGCAAATTTCTACTTTCAAATTCTATTAAAAACAACAACAATAACGAATAGAAATCAAAAAGAAATCTGCCTGGAATTAGCTCATATGAATACATATACGAATGATTATGATTTAGCTTTAAATTATTATCAATTAGCTTTAAATCTATGCGAAGAAAATTCTTCAGAACAAATCAAAATTCTTCTGTCTATTAAATCAATTTATCAAACGAAAAAAAATCATGAAAAAATATTAGAATATATTATATTAATTTATAATATCGAAGAAAAACGTCCATCGTCGAATGATGATCTTCATTTACTTGAATATTTCGAAGAAATCTTTTGTTTATTTAAAAAACTCGAACAATACGATCAAGCTATTGATTTCTATCGACTGAAATCACCTCAATTCGAATCAAATTCAGCAAATCAAATACAATTAGCACGTATCTATATACTTCTTGCATCAATATTCGAAGATCGAAATCCTAAACAAGCCGATCAATTCTATCAACAAGCTATTTTACTTCTACAAATTTATCCACAAGAAGAATCAATATTTATTCAAAGTCTATCGACAATGATTAATTTCTATTGGAAATGTCGAATGTTTGATCGAGCTGTTGTTTGTCAAATGAAATTACTTGATTATCGACAACGAAATCCCATTCATAAACCATTAGATCTTGCCTATGCATTGAGAGATTTAGCACGACTCTATCGTGTTATGAATAAATTAACTGAAGCGTTAGATTATTTTCAACAAAGTTTAAATATTTTAAACAAACATCTGACTTCAAATAAAGATAAAGATGTGAAAATGATTCAACAGGAAATATTTGATTTAGAAGAAATATTAAAATCTCTTTCAGCAACACCGCTTGAAGATTATAATTATCGACGGCAATCGAATGCACACAAAAATTTTCTTCCAACATTATCGCAGACTGATCTCAAAACAACTGGCAAAGAAACAGCTGAAAATAAAAAACAACAACAATCAACAATTTGTAATATTTTATAGATTTTTTCATTTGTTTATATTAAAAAAGAAAAAAAAACGAACAAACTAAGAAAAGAAAAGTAAATAAATTTGAACGATTCGCATGATTACATTGCTGAACAGTTATTGTTGGATTATTAGTGTTTTGGCAAGGCGAATAGTTTTGACAAACCGATGAACATGTTCCACAATTTCCATCTGTATTTATTCGATAATCGATGCATTGTTGATTATTTGTACAACATCGACAATCACAAAATGTACTTGCACCATTATTACTCAAACATGTACCAGTTAAATATGCTCCAAGACACGATGAACTATATTGATTACGACATGATTGATCGCATGATTGAGCTGAACATACGGAAGACCATGCGACACCGATATTTCTCGATGGACAATTCGAATTTGATGGACAACATGAACATGAACAGAGATTGGCTGTTTGAGGATATTGCGTTGTCATTCCTGTGGGTACGGCTGTTTTTGTTGTTGTTCTCGTTGTTGTTGTGGTAGTCTGCGGTATTGAGAGACATTGAGCAGTTATGACACCAATATTTGTTGTACGACAAGTAGGATACGTTGTTCGACATTGTGCAAGGCATGATGATAGATCACATGCTTGAACATTTATATTCGGTAATAGAATTGGTATACATTGGTAATCCAAACAACACGAACATGAACAAACACTTTGTTGTGCATAAATGTTTGTTATAAAACATAAAACTAGAATTGCTAACTGTTGGTTTCGATGCATTACGGGATTATTATTATTATTTTTTTGTATACGAAAAGGCTTTGATATTTTATTTTGAATAACAAAATATGAAGGTTATATAGGGTTTTTGTGATGACAAAGTTTGAAAGTATATATAGTTTTGAATACCGATCGATAAATCATCGTAGGATGGTTTATTGAATTAGAGATTAACAAGAGAAAAGATATTTTCGACAGACTGACTGATTCATAGACTACACCCTCAAAATTCCAACACCATTAATCTGTATATACATATCTCTTTCTCATTCTATCTGCTATATACTTCTGTTGGATAAGCACATACATAATTTGTACGGTGATATCTATGAAAATGTTTCATTCAATAACAAATGGTGTCACATAAGAGCCTATCTATTTTTCATTTTTTTACAAGCACTATTTCGTTTTATAATTCAATTAATAATTTCTCGATGGATTTTTGTTCATCTACTTGTTCTGTCAATTAAACTTCTCCAAATACCATTAACAAATATGTTAGGAACAATCCATTCTTAATATCATAATCTATCAAGGACCAACAATTTTAACATCAAGCATTTATTTTTTTTGTATTATTTATTATATAAAACATCGATCAAATCGAGTCACACAAGAAAGTCGTCAACTCGTTGTTCTTCGACAATAGTTGTCTAAATGCACCAAGAGTATAAGTTCATGCTTCTTTTTTTTAATTAAAAAGAAGGCTACTTAGAAACAAAGTCAAGCGGATTTCAGCTAAAAATACTAAAAATAAAACATTGTAAATGAAATTATTTCTCCTTTGCATGCATTCAAAGTCAAAGTTTGTTATATTTTTTGCTTTAATTTGTATTCTTTTTACAATTATCGTTCTTCTCGGAATTTCATTTGAACATTTCTCTCGATTCATCACGCTGTCATATAAGCGGATATTTGATTCATGTTCATGTTGTTATTTGTCTACTCTATCATTCCTATATCTTGCATAGTAATTCTACCAATGACAACAGCTTATATTTACTACACGTTAAATAATTATTATTTTATTTAAATAAAAAAAAATCGAGATTAGAAACACAATGTTTGAGTATTCATAATTGAGACGATTATTAAACAGACATGTAGCCTGCAATTGGAGCTAGACATATGTCAATAGATACTTCGATGATAATTGAAAGATAAAATTAACACTTACTGTAAGCTTCATAAGCTGCATCATTGAGACGTTCTTGACGAACTTTATTTAAAATTAACAACATAATTGGTTTCATCACGAGAAATAATATCGCACAGCTAGAATTAAAAATAGTAATTATAAATAATCAATCGAAGAATCCGATTTACAATGCGCTGAGAACGAAATATGAGTAATGATTTTGAGTGGTTAATACTTGAATAAAATATAGAATTAAGAAAATGAATTCAAATGAAAACATCCTACTCCTTTTTCCGTATTCAAAATACATTCCAATCGCAATCGAATCGAGAATAATCGAAGCAAATTTGATGACTAATAACTGTATAAGCGAAAAAGATTCATGGCAACCGCAAATCACAGTCGAATAAAAAGAAACGTACAAGTTCAATTTGAATCACACTTCCACGATTGACAATAGCCCAAAAACCAAGCATCAAAATCGTCACTTGACTGAATAGATACGATTTCGGTAACCAATCAGCCATGAATATTCTGAGATATGACGCAATTAAATCAATTTTTTTCGTTTTGACAACAAAAAAAAGCCGAACTCACATATTCACGAGTATAAAATCAGCCAGGATAACGAGCTTCGAAATAAAATTCTTCATGAATACTATCAATAATGGAACACTTACTCGAAGAAGAGTATCTCGATTTATTGTCATCGTGTTTTGTTTTTGAAAACGAAAAATTGAATCACATGAAAAACGAAAAGAGAAGAAATTCTTTGCTTTCTTATCACCCAATCAACATTTATGATGTCGCTTTTTCTCAGATCAATGACTCATGCATACATTCATTCGATAGTCATGAGTAGAAACTTATCATTTGCGTTTAGAAAAACGAGAAAATGCTACTGAATCGTTTAGCGCATCGATCATTACATGTCAGATCTATTTTACAACCACGACGTTTAGTTAAATATACACTTGGCACGACGATTTTAACTGGTCTCGGATTTACAACGTATACGATCTATGAATCGGGTCTGGAATGGGAAAAAATTCGTCGAACAAGTTACTTTTGGTCACGAATGATTCCTGTCTATATTCACTATCGTTATCAGCAAACATATTTTCAACTTTTTCCAGCCAAAACACAAGCCGAAGAAGATGCAGCTTGGCTTAAATTACACAATAAATATTGTGATTATGTTTTGAATGTTATTCTTCATCAACGTGGCGTCTACATTAAACTCGGTCAGATTGGATCGACACGACCGGACATTATTCCTAAGCCGTATCTTGAAAAATTCTCTCAATTACAAGACGGTGTACCGGCACAATCGGGTGAATATGCTCGTCAAATGATTGAACAAGCTTTTGAACAGCCGTTAGAAGAACTTTTCTCAGAATTCAATCCGATTGCTGTCGGTGCAGCGACGATTGGTCAAGCTCATGAAGCTCGATTGAAAGGCTCGAATAAGCCTGTCATCATTAAAATTCAATATCCTGAAGTTCAACGATTGTTCGGCTTAGATTTTTCGACATTAAAAAAATTCGTTCAATTAGCGCAACCTGAACATTTGCCATTGTTTGATGAATTTGAAAAAGCCTTTCAAATTGAATTCGATTTTCGACGAGAAGCACAAGCGTTAGATACTATCGGTAGGAGACATTTTGATTTTCAATCGAAAATAAACGAAATATTTCGTTCACAGGTCGAAATATAATGCCACGTTTTCGAAACATCGTCATACCTCGACCGATACCTGGCATGGCCACGGAATTTGTTTTAGTTATGGAGAAATTAGATGGCACAAAATTACTCGATGCTTTCAAAGTCGAACAAAAGAAAATGGCCGATGAACAAGGCAAAACTTTAGAAGAATTCGAACGTGAAATGATGGATAAATATCTGTCCGGTGAACTTCATCGACAAGCAAAACAGCATTATACACCTTCGGCATTCATTGTCAATGCATATGCATCAATGATTCGTTCGATTGATCATTTGAAAAATCTATTTATTTTCATGTATAATCATACGATTGTTCGATTATTTCATAAACATCCAATTGATTATTATGAACAACGAGTTTTCATTAATCCACGTGAAATTATCGATCTATTGAATGAAGTACATGGACATGAAATTTTTATTGATGGCATATTCAATGCTGATCCACATCCAGGAAATATATTTCTACTAAAAAATGGAAAAATTGGTCTTATCGATTTCGGTCAAGTACAAGAATTATCTTTGCCACATCGATTGAAATTAGCGAAATTAATAATTCTACTTGCTGAAGGTACGAAAGAAGAAATTGTTCAACAATATATATCTATGGGCGTACGTACGCGTAATATGAATCCGTATGTTCTCGAAAAATTAGCTCGATTAGGTTTTGATCGTGACGATCCAGAAATTTGTGAAGGTCAAAATGCACAATTATTTTTTGAGAATTTATGTAAAATCGATGAAGTTCTTCAATTACCTCAAGGCTATCTTATGGCAGCAAGAGTTGGCTTATTACTACGAGGTTTAGGTACATGGATGCAACTACCACATTCAACTGCAGAGAAATGGGCACCGATTGCAAAACAATTACTGAATACTTATAAAAATGTTGATGAACAATTATTAAACAATACAGTTTAGAATATTTATTTTCATTTTCAAATAGGAAATTTTTATTTTTTTAAACATCCAAAATAAATTCATCGGTCCATTGAACTTTTTCGATGGCTCCATTAGCATCGAATGCCAATGGAGTCCAATATTGTGGTTCGTGACCTTTGATACCATCGGGTGCTTGTTGCCATCGATCACCAGTCCAAACATAAGTCGTATAGCCCGAAGAATTTGTTACTTTAATAATATAATTTTGTTGTGAACGTGTTATCGATGTTGTTTGATTATCATGAAATTGACAACCTTGATTAGGTGTAGGTAATGCTTGAATATTTGTTTCTTCTGAATGTTCTTTTGATACACAAGCTAGATCACCTCCGGACTTAATTGAATAGAATTTCTAATTTCTACGTATATAAACATAATCAATTCTTACTTGAAGTGTATATGGTCCTAAGGGACTGTTTGATGTATGAACAAGTATGCCACTTCCTTGATAACAATAACAACAACACCAACCGAATAGAACGTAATAGATTTGATTACGTTTAAAAAATATTGGTGCTTCAACGAAATATTCACTGAACATATAAGATTTACCCGTTGAATTATAGAAATCATCGGTTAATTGTTCGATACTCATGTAATACTTTTGAGAATAGACAATGTAACCTTTGCCATCGTCATCAACAAGAACATCGAAATCTAGTGAAGAGAATGAGAAGAGGAAAAAAAACAAATTCGTTTTATGAGATTACCACCACCGCCACCGTCTCGAGATACATTCAAAGCTGGATTGACTAATCGAAATGGTCCATTCGGTGTTTCACAAACAGCAACAGCATACAAACTCTGTTGACCCCATCGCATATAATTCCAAAAAAGAACATAGAGTCTCGTATTGGGATTATAGACTAAATGTGGACGAAAAACCACACCTGCTGGTCGATCAGCTACATTAATCGCATTGCCAACATAGGACCACGAGCCTGATGTTAAATTTGATGATGACCAAATACTTATATTATGATCCATTTGAAAACCACATTTACTTGCCATACCTGCCTGAATAAAAAAAAAGTCATCATATTTTACTCAATAGAATCAAACATTGTTCGTACTCCATCACAACCATAATTCGGTGGTTCTTGACAAAGACCGTACTGCATTGCATGCATATAATAGACGCCATTCTTTTCGAACTGTTGGATACTACCGTCATGTGCATCGATAATCATTCCTTGCGTATCATATCGTGGTTGAAGATTATTAATTTTAACTTGCACTGCCTTGCTCAGAAAAGGCAAGAGAATAAAAATGAATAATTTTTTAGTTAATTTTAACATTTTCATTTCAAATATAATCGAGTGAAGAAAAGAAGTATGTGTTTTGTTTTAAGTGATAATCAATTATCATTATGAGATATTTATCAGCTGATATTTCGTTCGAAGTCAAGGTCAACATTTTTTATACAGAAAATGAAGAAATACAAGTTCATAGATTGTTTATTATTTGAAATATAGATGATTAGGTTATAAATCAAAATAAACAAAATAATCAAGATGATAGGGGAGAGAGAGAGAGAGAGAAACAAAACACTTGTAAGTTACTTTTCACCATCGACGTAGTGTTAGTTTGTAAGGTTTACCAATAAAGTTCAGTTCGTGTTTGCTCTATAAGTTGATATAAAAATCGATGTACGCAAAAGAGAAGAGAGAAAGAAAAAAAGTACTTTTATTTGTTACGTTATGCCGGCTACATATCCAATAAAAACTGATGAAGAAAATGATAATGAAACAGCACCATATCATGAACAAGAAGCATTCTCATCGATGTTCGATGCTCTACGATGGAAACATATACGAAAACGTTTACCAATTTGCTTGAAAAAAAGTTTACACAATCGATATATGTTAGCAAATCTAATCTATCTGGGATATACAATTGCATTATTAGTCATCGATTTTCATCCTGATTTCGCTCAAGTATCACAAAATAGTTGTTCAGAAAATTATACACCGCCATCACTTGACGATCCAGTTCCGATTAATGAATACGTGAATAATATTTACATCGGTTAGTTGAATTGAACAATAGAGACGAACTTGAATACAGTTTTCTCGATCATATAGGTCTCGCAGTAGTGAATATCGTTGTTGCTTTTCTCTATATCATAGCATGGCGTGGTCGATCATGGCTTGATGTTGTTCTAATTCCTGAATATCTCAATCATATTCAAGCCGGTCTTTATCTTTGGTCAGCTATATGGTACTCGAAACAAGACACTCGGTGGTTATTATACAATGACTATTCATCGTATTGAATTGGCAGCTTCTTGTATCGAATTATGTGCAGCTGTTGGATGGTAAAAGAAAAGGTCGACATTTTATTGGCAATATTTTAATTTCGTTTGTCCGATTAGGATGGTCTCATGGTATATGACGTATACACGAACATTCGGTCGTGGCTTTACTTTGGACGATCCCGATACAATGGGTTATTTAACAACAACATCGAATACTTTCATCTATTTAGTCTATAATATTCAAATGAATGCTTATCCAGAACAGTATGGTGCTAATCTAATTTTTACCTATGCGGATATTTTAGGTTTTATTGGTTCGGTTTATTATATAATGGGAACATTGAGAGATGAGAATTGGTTTTGGTTTTTACCATTAGCTGGTCAATATGGTATAGCTGCTGGACGAATTCATACTGATACAAGAATTTTACCTGTATTCGGCCGTCGAGAAATGCGAATTATTGATATATGTCGACGGAAAAAAATAGAACAAAAAGAAAATACGCATACTGTTGATACTCGCATAGACATAGATCTCGATGTATTTATAACTCATTTCTAACAAACAATGTCCTTTTTTCTTTTCTATTAATAAATCAAAACAAAATTGCATTTCAACTTTTAATTGAATCTTATTACTGTTTATTAACAAGCAGAAAACTATGTTAAATTGTTATTTTGATGACGTCCTCAACGAACGAATAAAATCAAATGGAAATATTGATACATTATTTCGTTACGCATAGATAAACACTAATGAAAATTGTCTCACACGGGGAGTTTTACAATGAAAATTCAGGTTTCTCCTTGTACCATGTTTTTTCTTCCTCAAATTATTTTGCCTACCATGTCAACCCATTTTTGTCGACGAAGTCTTTATAAATAAAGTGAATTTACGAAAACAGAGTGTCATTAGTTTATTTAAAAAAAAATGCTTGCAACTATTTCACAAGTAAAACCAAGAAAAATTCGTACTGTAAATAAACATGATGCAGATGACGATAGTGATAATGATGTGACAGCATCATACAACGAACAAGAAGCATTCTCATCAATATTCGATGCACTACGATGGAGTCAAGTACGAAAACGTGTACCTATTTGCTTGAAAAAAAGTTTACACAATCGATATATGTATGCAAATACGATCTATTTGGTTTATACGATTGGTTTGTTGGTTATCAATAATAATTCAACATTTTCTGAGCCAAACTATCCTCCGACAACAGTTGATGAAACTGATTGGATGAATTCAACAATAAGTTCGGATTCTTCTGATAGTGGAGAAGTAACGCTTAGTTCACCTGTTTACATGAATACATATGCCAATCGATTCTATATCGGTAAAAAACAAAACGATTTTTAGTCGATTTTTTTTCATTTTGGTTTCATTTAGCACTTGCTGCAATGAATATCTTGATTGCTTCAATGTATGTTTGGGCCTGGCGTGGTCGATCATGGTTCGATGTTGTTTTACTTCCTGAATATCTCAATCATGCTCAAGCTGGTCTTTATCTTTGGTCATCGATATTGTATCCAAAACAGGAGACACTCGGCGGTCATTATACGATGACTATTCATCGTATTGAATTAGCAGCATCTTGCACAGAAATGATTGCTGCTTTTGGATGGTAATCATATAATAGTTTGAAAAACAAAACGGTCATTTTATTTTCTATAGGGTTATCACATGGTATCTTGCTTATACACGAACATTAGGACGTGGTTTTACATTTGATGATCCAGATACGATGGGATATTTGACATTAGTTACCAATACAATTATATATTTTGTTTATAATATCACAATTAATGTTCATCCAGAACAATATGCAACGAATTCAATATATAAATATGCTGATATTGTTGGTTTTATTGGTTCATGTTTTTATATATTTGGAACACTTCGTGATGATAATTGGTTTTGGTTTTTACCATTAGCTGGTCAATATGGTGTAGCTGCTGGAAAAATTAAAATTGATACAACAAAAAAATTACCTAAATTTGGTGTTACACCAATTTTAATTACTGATCTATGCTTTAAACGTAAAAAGAATCAACCAAAAGTTAAACATTCTCGACGCATTGCAAATCAACGTGAAATTATCAAAACGTATTATCTATAAATGTCAAAGGGGAAGAAGCGTACTTTTCTACCTCAAGTAGTATCGTACTACTTGCCACTATTTCAAGCCAAAGTACTTTATTGTACTTTCTAATACTTTTATGTTACTTCTGAAGTACGCTTCTTCCCTCTTGATAAATGTAGTCTAGTTTTTCTCTCTTGTCTAAATAAAACAAAAAGATGTATCTACCTACTGATTGAGGGTGTTGGGGGTGAGGCTTGTATAAAGAACTACCACGATTCGAATTTCGCTAGAATTTCAAAGTTAAAGAGCAGAATGAATAGTCCGAGAAGGGTATAATTGGGAGGATTCCGAATCCGTTAAAATCTATTAGAAATCCAGGAAATCCCGCAAGTACGGAATCCGCCTTTTCCTCCTTGTTTACGACCGTAAATAAACTGTATTTTATAACCATCGTATGTGTCAAACTTAAAACTTGAAAATTTCAATAATTGAATTCAACTTTAAAGTTTCATTATTATCTTGCTAAGATACCTATTCATATCAAGATTCTTCAGAGAAAAAAAAACAAAATAAATAAATATTCTTTATTTTATTTGATTGATAAGAATTATGTCACCTTTCTAATATTTGTTTTATGAAACAAAATATCATTTGATCTTATTGTTAAGATAAGACTATTATTATCATTGACAATAAACAAATATCTTTAAATTTATTAATTATGACGTGTAGCTTTATATTTTTAAAAGATAAATTTAGACATTTTATTTTCTCCTGTATTCATGCAAATTTATTTGTTAAAAACAAAATCAACAAAAAAAGTTGAGTTTTTTTTATCAATTTGTAAAAAACAAAAAATTTAAATAAGTTTTTGACATTCAGCTGGAATATCAAATACACTTGGATCAAGAATACGTTCAACATAATCTGTTGTTGTTAATGTATCCATTAATTCTAAAATAAAATAAAATAAAATAATTATCTTAAATTAAAATGAAAATTTACTTGGATCTTCCATATAGATATGTCCAGTTAATGGAACACAATCACCACGACTAACTGTTGAATAATTAATTGTTCCATTCATTTTAATCAACCATGTATCACCAATTATTTGTTTATCACCATATCCATAATTTGATGAATATAAATAAGTTGCTGATTCTTAAAGAGAAAAAAATTTTCATCAAAAAATAGAATAAATAAATAAATACCTGGAATACAATAAATTTGTTGAGTTGGAATTGTTGTTTTTTGGCATTGTTTAGTATCCATATCAATTGTATAAGTAACTCCAGTTGCTGCAATTTGAATAATCCATAAATTTGATTTTTGCTCATCTTGAACATTAATTGAAACACCTTTCATTCCAATCATTCCACGATTTTGATCATATGAAAAATTATAATAAGCCTGAAGAAAAAATAAATAATATTTATTTCAAAATTTAATTAAAACTAATTACAAATAATGTATAAGTTGTTCCGTCTGATAAAACCATACCAGTTGATAAACTTATTTTTGAACTATATTGTTTTGATAGACAACAACGTTCAGGTTCAACATTTGATTTTGTTAATGGAACATTTAAAACGCCTGTTGCTGCAATTAATACAACAAATAATTTGTGTTGAAACATTTTCAATCTTCTGTTTTTTGCTTTGAATTTGGTTTTTTGTTTTGAGTGAATATGAGAAGAAAAAAAGCCACGTATTTATAGGAGAATAAAATTGAGAATTGTCAATATTTATCTATCGTCATATTTTATTTTTCTTTTTGATTTGATTTGATACATGATGCTTATCAAGATAATGTTATGGCATGTTTTTTTCTACGCATTCAATATTAGTCAACTAAGGTTGTCCAGGGTCAGATTAAAAAATGTCGAACATCAAAAGTACTTCGAAAATATTTATTTTTAGATATTTAAAATTGTATACAAAATAATTCATTATTTCTCAAGAAAAAAAGTCTATTTTGATTATCGAAAATCTAAAAGATCAATAAGATACAAATATTATTTTCTTCTTAACCTCTATTTTTTATTGATTTAAATTCCAATAAGAATAAATTTGTTTCAGAGTCTAAAAGACGATTAATATGATGATCAGGTACATTTTAGACTAATAGAGATGTTGTTATTATCAAGAAAATATTATCTTTTTGAAAAATAAAATATTTACATATGTCATTTATGATGTCATGTTTTTTTTAAATACAGAAGTATCTTTCTAAGATTTATTTTTCATAAATATAATTACAACGAAATTGAATAAATAAAATAAACATTTGAATATTATATTAAATTAATATGTTGATGTTTTGAGGCAAATTTGTTCGTTTTATATAATTCTGATGAGAGAAAAGAAAGAAAGAACGAAGAAAACATACCCATGAAAAATGTCATATCTATTTATAAAATTAAGTTTTGAAAAAGAACAGATTTATTGTAAGGATTAACAAATTGCTTTTAATATAATGTTACTATTTGAATTGTTAATCTATTTGAAAATTATCACAGATGAATATCGAAGGATATCTCAATTAAAAATAAATGAATAAAAACTAAAAAGAAGAAGAAGAAGAAAAACCAATATATAAAATAAATTAGTTGCTGAATTATTTATTTATTTTAATTCTTCTTTGATCTGTTGAATAAGTATTTTAAGTTTATCTCTATTTGTAAATAATTCTTTTTCAACAGTTGGATATTCTGGATTAGAAATAGAAAAATTTTTCAATCCTGATAGCAGATTCGAATTTCACATGATCGATTTCCTTTGGTCAAACCTTATAAAAATAGGTTTAAATGCTTTTTTTTAACCCTGGCACAAACAAACGCATATTTTTCATATGAGTCTTCTTGTCTTGTCTTTCAAGAATATTCTCATAGTATACGATATATACTCGAAGAATTGGTCGCCAATTAGTTCAATAATGTATTTCGTTTATAATCTTCAATTAAATTTCTACAGGAATTACACATGGATACGTTGACAGTGTTATAAAAATATATAAAAAGCCAAAAAAAAAACGAGGCTCTTGTTTTTTTCTCGCTGTCCTTTGATTGATAAATAAATGACGAAAAAAAAACTCTTTGTTTTATTTTATCAAGGTTGGTGGCAACTTTCTCTCTCACTCTCACTGTACTCACAAGTGAATCAGAGATTTAGAATTTTATGATTCATATTTTCATAGCAAATAAATTGTTGGTGACTAAACAACTATCGAGATAAGCAAAAGGTTCGTTTGTTGTTTGATGTCTATATATAAAAAAAATTAGACAAAAAGAGAAAACGAAATATTTCGAGAATGTCTTCGTCTGAAACAGCAAATGCATCAGTTTCAAATCGAATATCAATTCGATTACGTATTCGTTTATTTATCGTCAATGATCTACCTACGATTCTCGTTCTATTCCTGTGGTTTGCAGCTAATATCGGTCTATTCGTTTTGAGATTTTTAGAATATCATACATCATTATCAAATTTCTATTTACGTGTACTCATATCTGATGGTGTTAGTATTGCACGTGGTTCAGCACTATGTCTTAATTTCAATTGTCTATTAATTCTTCTTCCTGTCTGTCGAAATCTTCTATCATTAATACGATATTTAATGCCATCCTGTTCAGCTCGATCATCTGTTCATCGTTTAACTATTCGTCTATTCGATAAACATATCGAATTCCATCGTTGTGTAGGCTATGCTATCTGTTTTTGGACATTAGTACATGTTGGTGCACATGTCTACAACTACGAACAATTCCTTTATGTTCATAATATACATGGTTCTTCGTTAATAAACGCCTTGAATTCATTGTATTATAATAAAAATGCATCGCAATTAAATCCATTCGGTAAAGTCGATCCGAATACACTCGGTGTTGGTGGAATGTTAGTTACTGTTGCTGGAAGTACAGGTTTACTTATATGTATTTGTTTACTATTAATGGTTAGTTCATCGACAGCATTAATTCGTCGATCATATTATGAAATTTTCTGGTATCTACATCATTTATTTATTATTTTCTTTCTTGGATTAGCTGCTCATGGTATACAAGGTATTGTTAAATCACAAACAAATATAAATGAACATAATCCTGATCAGTGTGCAACGAAATATCTTGAATGGGGCAAAAAACCACCATGTACAATATATCCAAAATTTGTTGGTGCAAAACCAAGCAGTTGGATGTGGATAGTTGCTCCATTGACAATCTATTTAATCGAACGTTTAATTCGATTTATTCGTGGTTTACAAAAAGTTGATGTTATTGGTGTTGTTCGACATGAATCGAATGTTATTGAATTACGTTTTCGAAAAGCATCAATGACCAAACCCCAACCAGGTCAATTTATTTATGTTAAATGTTATGCAATATCGAAATTTGAATGGCATCCATTTACAGTTACATCAGCAGCTGAAGAAGATTTTGTTAGTGTACATATTCGAACAGTTGGAAATTGGACAAAAGACTTAGCACAACGATTAGCTAATTATCCTGAAAATATACCGAGAATAGGCATTGATGGACCGTACGGTAGTCCAGCTGATGATGTTTTTAATTATGATGGTGTTATTCTTGTCGGTGCTGGTATTGGAGGTAAAATGAACAATATTTAAAACTAGTTTTGTTTTTAATTTATTTTTTGAGATTTCAGTAACACCTTATGCAGCTATTTTAAAACATATTCGTTCAGCTCAAGAATCCAATGTTCAATTACGTCGTGTATATTTCTATTGGATATGTAATACAACATCGTGTTACGAATGGTTTGGTCAAATGTTAAAAGAACTTGAACGAGAATTACGTTCACGAAAAGATTTTCTAACTTATAAGATTTATTTAACACAATGGTCTATGTCACAAGCACGAGCTGTTGTTAAAAATAATACCGATCAACGAGATATCTGGACAGGTTTAGAAGCTAAAACACAATATGGTCGACCGAATTTTGAAGTTGATTTTCAGACAATTCTCGATGAAGATTGGAATATAACGAAACGACGTGATATAGGAGTATTTGTTTGCGGCCCAGAAGTGCTCAGTAATCAATTGCAACGGTTATGTATTAAAATGAACGACAGTAATCGTTCGAAAAATAGAGCATATTTTTATTTAAATAAAGAAAATTTTTAAATATCCGTTGAGCAAGTTTTCGAAAAAGAATTTATTAATTTAATTATCAACGTTCGACGATTTGTATTTTGTGTCAATTAAAGAAAAAAAAAAGCGAAAGCAAAAAACAGACGTATGTATAAGATCAACATAAACACAACTGTCAATGTTTTTTTTTGCAAACGAAAGGAAACAAAAATTAATGAACCGAAACCAATACGCATATGAATAATAGTTTTTTTCTCTTCTCGTGATTTTGAAAATATTTCGATTTATTTAAGAAAATAAAGAAGAAAGAACAAGTACTTTTAGGTTTTCTTGAGCTTACTTTTTTTTATTCGATCGAAATAATGAAGAGCTAATGATTCATTAACACCTTGGGAAGTGTATTTCAATGTAAACACGTTACGGTTTCGAAACATTTGTTCTTCTCGTTCGTTTTTCTCTCTCTGTCTCGCTTTCTTTCGTTTATACGTTTCTGTCGCATATATACATACGTATAGATACAATACACTATTTCACAACGTGGATTGATAAAATATATATTTAGTCATAAAAGAATATTTTCATGAGTTTAATCGTTCCTTCAACGGGTCCGATTGAAAATGAATTCGGTGATAAATCGCCATCGACACGATCAACATTATCATCGATAACATTTCGAACGAACTCGAAAAGTTATCGTTCACCATCAATTAATCGATCGGTACGTTTACAAGCTGGACCATCGTTATTGGATATATCAAATTTAAGTGATGATGATTCAGATTTCGATGATAGCGTATCTCTACGTGAACATCTTCGTTCGGCACCGAAAATCATTCGTAAACGTCATTCAAAATCAAATTCATTTCATTATTCATCACTCGATACTCAACAACAAAATGATCAACAACGAAATCGATCATTAACAGTATCGAAAAATCCCGATCTACTTGTTATTCAAGCACCACCGCCAGGTTCTTTACCTATTGTACCCAAATCGAATACAACAAAAGATAATAGTCACATGTCAACAATGGACATCTATGACAGATCGATTCCAATAGTTAGTAGTCGTGAATTACGCGGACAAACACTTCTACATCTATCAGCTCGTCTTGGTCACGATGAAATCATGCGTTTACTAATCAGTGAAACATCTCAAGCAAGTACATTAATGAATCGAAAAGGACAAACACCATTACTAACAGCTATTGAATCGGGCGCAACATCGACAGCTATACTTCTGATGGAATCCGATCCGAGATCGATCATTGCAGCTGATAATGATGGTTCGAGTGTATTTCATTATGCATGTCAACATTGTAATGATGTTGTTCTCTATCGTGCGATCGTTCTATCGAAACGATTGAATTCAACGCGGGATCGAATAACTGTAAGATAAATTCGAATGATTTGAGAAAATATTTTCTGTCTTTTTTAAGGCTCTACGTCGAATAACTGAGAATAATCGACACGGTAAAACTCCGTTCGATATTGCCATTGAAAAAGGCCAATTAAAATGTGTCAAACATATCGTTCTATCATCTTGGCTCGAAGCAAATATCGATATGCGAGCACTGATCGATGCTGAATCGATGAAGAATGCAATCGAAAAGGAACAAATCGATATTTTGACATTTTTCGTTTCCGAACCGAAACGTTTTGCATATATTATTCATCTTCTAATCGAACACAAACAACGATATTTCAATCTAGTAGAAAAATTCTTATTTTTCCTTCTTCGATATTTGTAATGAAAAATTCAAACTCTTTCTATTTAGTTAGAATATGCGATATTTTCGAAAAAGAAAGATATCGTTCGTTTATTCATCAGCGTTCGTATTCCAATCGAACAGCAACGTTTTCGTCGGCAATATAAAAAATTTCTTCTTCATTATAACGAACCATTTGACGAACAGAGTGCAACACCATTCTATCAAACACCTATTCAACGAATGTTAACAACTCAAGAATATATACCATTAGTACCATTGATACTCGAACAATTTGTTAGTAATCGTGGTATTGATCTGTCGGTTGTGGACGATTGTTTATATGCACGACCGATGAAAACACGATGCATTTTCGGACGAACGAAACATTTTTCTACCGACAATTGGCTTCAACAACATCCATTGAGTATAGAAACTTTTGTTTTTTTTGTATTTGAAAATTCTTTTTTTTTTCTTTTTAGCGTTAATTGCAAAAGCCGATTGCAAAGATGTTTATGATCATCGTCTAGTTCGTTTATGTGTTGATTTAAAATTTAATCTTTTCGGTAATTTTCTCTATTTATTGATTCTTTGTTGTCAATCGATGTACGTCGCACTTTATACGGGCATTGCTTTGGGTTCACCAACACCGGCTGATCAAGGAACGAACTATTATGAAATGGTTAATTACTCTTGTTATGATCTATGTCTGACGTTAGCCAATGATCCTCTACGGCCAGCAACAGATAAACCAGCGTTGCGAGCGTTGAGATTAATTCTTTTAATTCTATCGGGTTTTGCTTTACTGAAAGAACTTTTTCAAGTTTTAACTCAACGAGAAAAATACTTTCGACGATTCTATATCAATCTCATTGAATTGCATATGTATGTAAGTGCAATCATCTATTCAGTCGATGTCAATGAATGTACACGTCAAACAGGTATACGTTGTTCAGCACAATGGATGGCCGGTGGAATAGGTTTACTGTCGGTTTGGACATCATTATTGTTAGTTGTTATGAATGGTATTAAATTTGGTAAACATGGCCTATTGTTCATTACTGTATTTGTGACATTTTTAAAATTCATTGCCGTTTATTTTATGATTTGGATCGGATATATTCTAGCGTTCTATATGATTTGTAAGGATATTATGGCACAATTTCGATTTTTTAATTTTGTTCCAAAGCTATTGGTCATGTTCATTGGAGAATATGATATGGGCGGAACATTTTTTCCTGATAATAACTTGATACCAGGAGCTGAAGGTGCTTTGATATTGTATAGCGCATATATATTCACGATGTTTATTGTTATGATGAATATAATGGTAGGGATTTTGAAGAACGACGAATTGATTGAATTATTCTCTTTTTGTTTTACATAGGGAGGTTTAGCTGTTGCTGATGTAAAAGAATATCGTTTGAATGCCAAACGTGAACATTTACGAGCACGAATTGGAGTTGTACTTGGTTTTCAAGCACGTTTAGGTGGACTTTGCGATACATTTGGTGGAATTACTCAAAGTTTGTTACGTAATCAGAAATTTATGAAGATTTGGGAGAAATTGAAATTAACACCTGTGAAATATGATTTACGTAAATTAGAAATATGCGAAAAAGATGTCTATATACCTCAAAATATTCATCCGACAATATTTTCACCGTTAATACCACGAATAAGACGTGATGGTATTTTATTTGATCAATCGATACCATCGGCATCAACCGGTAATACGGGTCTTTTCGAAAAAGTTGTAACCGAAACAGGATATTTTCATCATCATGATACGGCACGTGATGATACGTTGTTTAATGAAGAGGAACATAAACGTTTATTAAAGAAAACCGATGAAATACGTGATACAATCGAAGAGTCCGGTATACGAACCAATCATGAATTGAGAAAAGTTGCGTTGAGTTTACAAAATGAGCTAGAAGATATCAAACGACGATTGATACAAACCAAAATAAATTGAATATATTTTTCATGTACGTTTTTTTTTCTAATTAAAACTTATACTCATTCACCTTCGAAAAAGTAGAAATATGTTTTTGGCGTAAATTACTCATGCATAATAATTAAGCATATAAAATCAACGAGCAACGAAGAGAAACATTCATATTTATTTTTATATTCGAACAAGAAATTCAACATGTCTGTCAATCCGAATGCAAATAATTCTACAGGTATTCCTGTGCTTGATCCTACAGCATCCGGTAGTGTTGTTACAATTGGCAGCAATTTACCTCATGTAGATCCAAATAATTATTCTGGTAATATTCATTTTGGTCCTTCAACAACAATCACCGGGCCATTTCCACCAAATATGCAACTTCCCAATGCAACTTTTCATCCACAAACATAAATTTACTTGCATTGTTTTATTTACTCGAGCCCTCTTCTGTTTCATAAATCAATTTAGCACTGCAATCTCTGTTACATTATCTCATTGCATTTCCGTCACTCAAGACTATTTGTACCTTTTCACTCACTCCGATTCCGCCTACGTACGCTAGCTCCTTATCAAGTTTATATATATTATACTTACGTATATAACAAATAAACGCAAATCTTTATATTTTATATCTCTACCGTTCACCAAATTCTTCACATTCAATCATTTCCTTATCCATAAATTCCTCTTTTGTATATCACGTTCACTCAAACTTCAATCACATAACCAATACATATCTAATCTTCATTCATCTCTATGCGCACTTCCTTAGAGTTCAAAAGTTCTAGACTTTAAACAATACATTTATTTTCATCAACACAAAAAAAAAAGGATTCGATTTCAGATTTCAGAACAATGCCGCTTAACCCAGTTGCTTACATCCAATTTCGTTCTTCACCATGAAACTACTAAACCACTATTACAACAATTCAACTTCTTCATTACACCATAACCAAGTTCTTTACACCGTGAGACGCAAATTATTATTCCCCAACTTCAATTTTTCGAGCATTTGTCGACCAACTATAGTCAATTTATTATTGGAGAGATC
>Ga0209922_100899_pt1 | contig 31657 bp, 39 predicted proteins | sample ThiBiot_500_biof_FD_183946 | JGI IMG/M metagenome (GOLD analysis project Ga0209922, IMG submission 183946) | Wastewater bioreactor microbial communities from Cape Town, South Africa - Thiocy_expt_500_biof (SPAdes) | ecosystem: Engineered > Bioreactor > Thiocyanate-remediating > Anaerobic-Aerobic ... | reverse complement strand
GATACAACAAGAATTAAACTCCAAATGATTAAACTAACTGCACCAATACATTGATATTCACTTGGCAATTGTTTCTTATTCGAAAAGATCGTATCGAGAACATACAATGGACTTGTTCCACTATACAAACAATTCAAAATTAATCTTTTCTCCTCAATGATTATTTGAATTCAACTCACATATCACCAAAGATAATTCCCAATGAATGTAATGTTACTGCAAGAAATGAACAACAATTCAATTGTTGATGATGTTCGTTTCCATGATCTTCTTCTTTTGCCTCTGCTTGCTGTTGTTGTTGTTGGTCAACATTTTCTAATTGAACATTTTCAACAAGTGATCGTCGATGATTTGTTGATGGAGAATCAATTGTAAATGATGGATGCACTCTTACGTCCATTCGATTGCGAACTAAACCAACAATTCATTATTAAAACATTTTCTCTTTCGAATTGATAAATAAATGTTAAATTCCTTTTTGACTTTTTCTTCTTATCTTCTTTTCATTATGATTTCTAATCGATGATATTCTCTTTATTGTCGTGAATTAGTCATCTGCACCCACCCTCACTCGGTATTCGAATCGATTTGCATTGCACCAAATGTCTGTTGAAAGAGAGAGAGAGAGACGTATTTTGTCTTTATTTTGGAGAAGAAATCGATATGGAATTGCAGCAATTGGAATCTCATCACAATTCAGTTAGATAAGACTAAAAATGTAAGTAAAGAAATCATTTGTTGATTTTTGCTAATGACTTGAAAACATGAATATGGCGAAAAAATAAATATTCATTCGATGGTCCTTTCCTATTGATTTGTTTTGTTGTTCGACGAATAAATGGCATCAAATATTTCAATGTCATTTTATTATCACGAAGTAGCATAACTAGAACATTTTCTTTGTCATTTTGAATTCCTTTTAATCCATGTAGACAATTAATAATCGAATCGGTTCAACGACATTTTTCTGTATTGTCATCCAATTTTAAAAATTGACTTTTCTTAAATTGATTTTCAATGTTAACAGTGAAGTGCCTTTGTTGTTCTGCTTCTTCCTCGATAGTCATTCATTTATTCAGTTTTATTTTTGAAGAAAAAAGAATAAAATGAAATTTAGTTTTTATCAGATAGAGCAATAAGAACACAAGCAACTGCTCGAATAACAGTTCCAACAGTAAAAATAAGATAATTTTTCCAACCATAAATATCTTTGATGTAAAAGATCGACCAAAGACCAGCAATAACTGCAGGTCCAACAGAAACTAATGGAAATGAAATCGATTGACCTAAGATACCGTTGGCATAGATCAAAGCAGCTTGTGCAATTCCCCACATACTTCCAGAAATAAATGCTGGTAAAATACTTTGAATATCAATATGTGGTTTATTCTTTTTCGCAATAATATAAATGACATAATAGAAGAACGATGTTAATAAGATTCCCGTATAATGTGGAAAAACATAGTTAAGACCGTTCTTTGAGACTGGAGGAGTATAATTTTTGTAGTCATCGTTATGTTGAATAATGTAAGTTGTTGGAGAAACATTTAAACCAAAGAATAATCCAGCAACAATAGCTAAGATATAACCAATAATTCGCATTTGAAAACTAACTTTTTTAACATTTTTTTGTGGTTGTTCAGCATCAATTGATGTATTAATCGTTGTTGAATCTTCTAGATTAACTAATGATTGATGTTCGAGATCTTCTTTTTTACCAATACGAATAAAAAGAGTAATAGCTCCACTTAGAATCGCAATGACAACACCAACATAATTCAATGTTGAATTACTCACATGATCAGGTTTCAAACCAAACCAACCAAATCTTCCACTTGCCCATCCTTTATTAAGAGAAGAAATGAAAAATGATTTTTTGTTTTCTTTTGAAATTTACCCATGAAAAGATTGGTTGTACACCATAGTAACATGGATACACCGAGACCATTAATTGGAATAACAAATGTTGAAAGAACATTTCCTGTTGTCCAAATGACACCACCAATCATAACTAGAGGAAAGAAATGAAATGAAGCTGACGATGTTGCAACAATTAAATTAACAATAATTCCAACAATCCAAATTCCACAACATAAAAAGAATTGAAATGAAATTCCATCGCCAATTGGGAATTTAGCTGCGGGAACAAAATTCGATCCAAAAAAGAGAATTGATATACCGAGTGCCACATAGGCAATCGGTTTACTTCCTGAGGATGAATCTGGGCTTGTTGTTGTTGTTGTTAAATTCGATAGATTCGATAGAACATCAAACATTAATTCTTCGGCATTACTTCCCAAACTCATTTTTAGAATTTTCAAATAAGAAAATAAACTCGAACAGAAAAACCTTTTTTCTTTTATTTGAAATGTTCGTTTATCAGAACATTCTGTCGTTGATAAAACATTTCTTGAAGATAACAAATCCTAAAGTACATCACACACTCAATCTCCTCGACGTCACTCCTTTTGTTTGCTTCTTTTTCATTATGATTTGCAAAAGACATCGACTTATTTTCAATAAATCTATATTCGATATCCTCGCATTTTGTTTCAAATACAAATATAAATAAAAATCAAATAAAAAAAGATAAGATTTCACATTTTGTTTGCTTTTGTTTGAAGAAGAAGATCGAACGATCATCGTATGATGACATCGGACGATGTTTTACTTTGCTTTTCATCCGTTTTAAATAAATGACTCGTTTTTTTCTCTCGAATTTGTTGTTTAAAATGGAAAAAGAAAATAGTTTGTTGGTTTTTATTCAAATATTGTTGATTTATTTGAAACAAAAATTGATTTCATTGATAAATTCAATTGAAATTTGTTGTTTATTAAAATTAAAATTTGGTTTGAAAGTAAATAAACAACGAAATGGTTCGAGTGACATTGATTATTGTTATTTACAATTAAATAAAGTCAGTCGATCATTTTCATTTGTAATTCAGCAACTTCCCGATGAAATTCGTGATATTATTTGTATATTTTATCTTGTTCTACGTGGATTAGATACCATTGAAGATGATCCCAACGTTCCAATTCAACAAAAACGAATTCTATTAAAAACTTTTCATGAAAAATTATTTGTTCATCATTGGTCGATTGAAAATATTGGAGACAATCAACAGTCCAAAGATTTATTAACAAATTTTCATCGAATTTTGAATGTATTTCAATCATTTGATGTTAAATATCAACGAATAATCGTCGATATAACTAAACGAATGGCCGATGGAATGATTCGATTTGTTGAATCGAATGATTCAATTGAAACATTGGATGAATACAATTTGTATTGTCATTATGTAGCTGGTTTAGTTGGTCATGGTTTATCACAAATATTCGTTGAAAGTCATCTCGAATCGAAATCTTTAATTGACAATTTGTCGTTAAGTAATTCAATGGGATTATTTCTTCAAAAAACAAATATTATTCGAGATTATCTCGAAGATCTTCACGCAGGACGAATCTGGTGGCCAAAACAAATTTGGAATAAATATGTTTCTCAAATCGATTTGTTGTCAACAAATCCAACTGATAATCGAAGTGTTGAATGTCTCAATGAAATGATTTGTGATGCATTAACTCATTTGCCTGATGTTCTTCTTTATTTAAATCAAATTCAAAACGAACAAATCTTTCGATTCTGTGCAATTCCTCAATTAATGGCTTTGGCAACACTCGAACAATTGTATTCTAATCCAAAGGTTTTTACTTCCATTGTTAAGATTCGTAAAGGTTTATCAGCCAAAATTCTTTTCAATTCATCGAATATCATTGAAATCAATCGATGGATTCAAACTTTAACTCAACAATTTCAAAAGAAAATAATCATCAACAATCATCTTCATCATCCTAAATCGATTTATCAATCATTGACTTTAACATTTTAAAAATAAACAAGAATTAAAAACAGATGTCATTACAACAAAATATCCTTGCATTTTTTTCATTTCATTTCACTATTTCTATTTCCCAATGGAAACGAGAAAGAAATCAAAGATGTGCATAATGCTTGGCTTTTTCAGATAAATTCATTCTTGTTTATTTTCGATGGCATCAAAACAACCAATTGGTAAGCGTAGATTTCTTTCCAGTGAATTCTTGTTGATCATTGTTGACATTTAGATCTCAAAGAGAGCGCTCGTTCAATAAGAATACCAAGAAAATTCTTATTGACCTTATTCTTGGCATGCTCAACGGTACAATTTCAGTAGATTGTGCGATTGAACAGTTCTCACCGTTTACTTAATAGTGCAGTCCATAAACGGCAAAATTATGACCAAATACGGACAGTCGTATCAATAGATCTGGGAATGGATCAAGTCTATCCAGATGTGAACTCGAAAGATCGTGAGAAAGCAAAAATCGCTCTAGCAATTCTACAAACATTGGCGAAAGAACTGGATGAAAGTTTATTTCTTTCGATAGATAATTAGACAGATTTTTATTTGATTCTTAATAAAAAAAAATATCTTTCAATAGAGTTTGATGAGATCTTGCTGATATTAAGTATTTTGTGTGTAGATTGACAACAAGTAATTTATTCTTCGATTATGAATGAAAAAGATGTCAGTAGTTGTTCTTTTCTTCATTGGATTTGAATATATTGAAAAAGAAATAATTGGACAAAAAAAGAACAAATATTTATTTATTCATGCAGAAAATGTGAAAAGAAAACTATTTTTGAATTTGAAAGTATGTGTCATAAAACAACATGTTCAAAATGTGGAAAAGCATCATGGGCAGGTTAGATCACTCGTTGAAATTTTGATTGATATTGAAATTGAATGTTAGGATGTGGTCAACATATTGAACAAGCGTTGGAAGGTGTTCCTCAAGATCAACGTTGTCAATGTCCACGATCAGTTACTAAAGGACAATGTATTTTACTTTAAATCTTCGCTTTTTATTTTCATTTCAATAAACACGAACAAAAAACAAACGAAATAAGATTCATCTAAGAAAATAAAGATTTGACTTGTGGACATGTCATTGACAATTTATGACAAATTCTTTCGATTTGTTCTTCACTCATCAATGATTTCGATTGATTGACTTTTCCATTTCGAATTGTTTTCAAATGTTTTTCTTGTTGAAAAATAATTTGTCTTCGTTGTCGAATAGTTTGATCTTGAATGTTTTCAATAAATAGTCTTTCATATTCGGTTCTTTCTCGATCGAAATGTTGTTTAAGATATTCGAATGATGAATATCGTTTAACTTTGTCGATTAATTGTTCGTCGATGTCGATATTCAAGAATTGAGCAATGGTTCGTATTGATGAATCGAATTGATTTGTTAATTGTTCATAAGAAATGAGAAGAACATTCGATCGATCTCGACAATTCCAAGCTGCTGAAAGACATTGAAAATATCCACTAAAAGGAAGACTTTCATTGAGAAAATGTTCAACAAATTCATTGAAATCGAATTTGGGAACATCGAACCACATTTGATAAAGGAAATAAAATGAAACACAAACATCAATTGGATTTCTAACGATACAAATATATTTCGATTGTTCATTGAATTGAAGTCGATCGATGGCTAGATGAGTTTTAATTGTGCCTGGTCTTTTCATTTGTTTGATACCTCGTTTTCCATCTGTTTCAAGTTGAGGATTTTGTTCAAAGAAATCTTGAATATTTTCATTGAAAGGTTTTCCATTTGTTCGAAGATTATAAATTAGATTTTGCATCCAAGTTGTTCCACATCTTGGAGATGCAACAATAAATAAATCTTCATTCGACGGTTGATAAGATAAAGCAAATCGAAGTGTTGCTAAACCCCATCCACGAATCCAATTGATTCCGTCGATGATTATTCTCTCGTCTTCAATACAATCTGAAGTTATCATCTAATAAAACAAGACTAAATCAATCGATTGTTTTCATTGATTTTATTCGAAAGAGAAACAAAAGTCCAACTGTGAACATCTTTACAAATCAAGATTTAGTTCGACAGTTTTCATTGATGAATTTCAATTCAACAAAACACTTTCGAATCAAATCATTTAACGACAATCAAAAAGAAAAAAAGAAAAAAGTGATTTATTTCGATGAAATGAAATTGTCAATCCAGTTGTTCAATTGATTGAGATCGTATTCAAATGTATTTTCATCGGGTTGAGCTTTGAAAACAAGTTTGTTTTCATAAAAAACATAGAAACGAAATGGCCAAGATCCGTAAGTCAAATGAAATTGATTGTTCATCGTATCAATTAACATTTCAACTTCAAATTGACAATCATTGTAACATTGTCGAGCATTTTCCGTTCGTTGTTCGATTGTTGTTGGTTGATCAACACAAGAGATCGTTTTTCCCATTGGCCATTCATCTCGAGCATGAGCTTCGGCGATATAAATCATACAGAAATCAATTCCATTCGACGAATGACAACGAAACAATGAACTAAATTACATTTCTTAGATTAAATCTTGAGAGTGAATTCAAATCTCACTTGATTCGTTGTGCAGACGCCCGAAACGGAGGTCAGCTAGATGAACCAGCTAACACAACTAACGGTTGATTTTTATGAAAATGATCGAATAAATTGCTTTTCTCTCCATTCATTCGAAGTAAATCAACATTTCGAGCATCGTCACCACTATTGACCAAACCTTGACATGTTTTATTATGTTTTACTAAATAAACAAATCCAAAGATATGTCATTTGTCTTTTCTTTTTTCTTTTTTTGATTTTACTATAATAAACATTGTTTAGAATTGGATCGTGAGGAAATCGAGCATGAGCACAACGTAATGAATTGACATCGGAATATCCAAAATGTTTAACAACGTGTTTTTGAATCGATTCAAGAATAAAACTAAAAACAAAGAATTCAATCGATCGAACGAGAATAGCAACAAATGTCAAAATTACGTTAAAGATCGTTCATCTTCATGAAAGATTTCGATAAGTTCTTGAATCGGTTCGGATAATCTCAATTGACTTTCATATTCGATCATTTCATGAACTTTTTCAATCGATGGATTTTGTTTACATTCAACAATTTGATTGAATCCCATTCGACCTGATGTCGGAAAAAACATTAAACATCGTGATCCTGCAGATCCACGCCAATTATCATCATCATCATCGTCATCGTCATTGGAAACTTTCGATTGTTTCTCTTCCAATTCAACAATTTGAACTCCTTGTTTAATTAAATCTTGAGCAGTTTTGCCTTGGCATTCTTTTATCACTTTTTCTGCTTCAGTTCGATCGAATTTGAGACCTGCTTGTGCAAAAATAAGACCAAGACGAAGAACAGAAGGTGATTTATAACCACGAACAAGCGCAAGTAGATAAGCTTCGATATATTTCATCTACCTTTAACTTTCTTCTTTTGTCTCTTCTATTTATTCAAAGATATTACACAACAATGACGACATTCGGAACAACAATATTGAATCCAATTTGAGATCGTCGTAGATGTCACTACGATACACATTTATATCACTTGTCAAAACAGTATATATACGTATATTATGATAACCAAAACTTTCTTTTTTTTGTTTGGCTTCGAATTTCGATGATGAATTTGGAAGGTGAAAATAGGAATTTCATGTGAAGAGAAATAAATGTTTTGAGTTTGAATCGATTTTCTTTTCATAACTCAAGGTTAAATTATAACGATGGAGGAGAAAAAAAGAGAAAAACGACATAATGATTGCACAACGTGTTCGCCAAGCAAATAAACAAACGGTGCAGAAAAAAAATCTAATTTGGTTACTTCATTGATCGTTAGCAACAGAATTGCCTTATAATCATGATTCGATTCATCTTTTGTTTGTCGTTGATTTCACGTAAGTTAAACAATGAAATGTTCAATAGAAGTATAGAATTTGAATTTGAATTGAATTGAATAGAAATCGAATGTTTGAAATGTTATTCATGCAAAGGAGGACAAGATTGTGGATTAAGATTTTCAACACAATCGAAAAATGTGAAAATAATATCAACTCCAATCGATGAATCGATTTATTCGTGTTCAATTCGTGTCACTCCTGAAGGTTTAACAATTCGTGATGTTGTTCAATCGTATTTATGTCGAAGTTCATCATCGGAATATTGTTGTAATGAAGATCTTTGTAATTCATTGTTGTCACCTCCATTACCTGCATTGACATCATTGAAATGTGCCATTGGAACATGTTCGATGTCCGGAGGTATTTGTATAGCTGATGCTGATTATTTAACTGTTCTCAGTAGTGCAACTGAATCATGTTCAGTAAGAATAACAACAACAACAAAACATTTACGTTTTTTTTGCTCAATTGTTTTATTGATTTCAGATCAATTTTGGAAATGTGATAAAAAAATCGTATAAGAAAGCATGTCAACCAACAATAAATGATGCATCTCGAACACGAATGCAACAAGCATTAAAGAAAAGTGCATTATTTTGTTGTAATTCTGCTGAATGTAACAAAGAAATCGTGACAAGTGGAATAGCAGATCCTGTGATTCAATGTTATACATGTGATTCACGAATCACCGGTCTTCAAGGTTGTTCCATCTTCAATCAATCCAATCCGTATGTTTACAAAGCAGGTTCATCGAGTCACAACGAACAATGTGCTGTAAGTTGTTTCTTTCTTTGTTTATTCGATAGATCGAAGTCTTTTTTTCGTTGTAAGACAATCTTTGGTGAAGCAGGAAAAGATTCAGTAACAAAAAAAGCTTATCCGGCATTTACAATTCGAACATTTGTTCATAAATGTGTTAGTAAATCAGGAACAGTTTCTTATGGTGGAGCTACTTTTCGTGGTCGAATCGATTGTTGTTCAACGGATTTGTGTAATTCAAAAAATATGAATGACAAAAGTGTTCAATCGAAAGTGAAAAGATTTACAAAACTTGGTCTTTTCCTTGGTTCGATTATACTGATTTCAATTGTCATTGGAATTATTGTTGGTTTTGTTCTTGTTCGACATCGTCAAAAGAAAACATCGAAAGACAAAATCAAATATGATCAATGTCAAACAACTGATGAAGTTCAATTACGTTTAAACAAGATCAAACAACAACAACTTCATCAAACAGATTCTTTTCCTGATCCAACTTCGTCTCCTTAGTTTTTATTGAGATTGTTGATAAACAGTGACTAATTTAAGAGAAGGTTTTGTTTGTGCAAAAGAATTTAGTTTAGTGATTCCTGATTGAGATAAATTACAATTGTTTAACCAAATTTGTTTGATCGTTTTGTTTTTATTAATCATATTGACAATTGAATGAATACTTCTGTCGGTTATCGATGGATTTCTATTGAGAGTTAAGATTTCTAAAGTTGAATTGTAATAAGCAAGTGTATTTGACAATAATTGAATTCCTTCATCACCAATTTCATTATTAGCCAAAGCAATCATTGTTAATGTTCGATTCTTTTTTAACATTTGAACGAGATAAGAAATTCCAACATTAGTAATTTCATTCGAAGCAATACCTAATTTAGTCAATGTCGAATTGACTGAAAGAGATTTGGAAAGATGATAAATGCCTTGATCAGTCAAATGATTATTGGTTAACCATAATTCTTGTAAATGAATATTATTAAAAAGAACATGACTGAGAAGTTGAGCTCCTCGACAACTGATTTCATTGTGAATTAACCAAAGAATTGTCGTTTGTTTATTGACAATTGGTTGTTGAACGAGAAATTCGATGTCTGAATCTGTTAGATTCATTTGATTCAATTTCAATGTTGAATGAGATGATGAATCAGCAATGATTTGTTCGAGTTTTTCATTTTGATAAGTTACAATTTGTTTTGATCGTTGATTAATCATTTGAATAATTTGTTGAGTGTTTGGTCTTTGTTTAGGATCTTGATTCCAACATTGATTTATGATTGAAGAGAAATCTTGAGGAATATTCTTGGGTATTGGTAATCGTTGTCCATTTTGAACTTGTTCAATAATGAGATTATCATTGAAATGTTCATAAGGAATGGCTTGAGTGGCTAATTCCCAGAAGACAATGCCTAAACTAAAGATATCCGATGATTTTGATGGTTGTTCAAATTTGAAAAGTTCAGGTGCAGTCCATTGAATTGTTCCAACGAATTCTTTTCGTTGAACTTGTTGAGTTGATTTCAATCGAATTTTTGCTAAACCAAAATCTGAGATTTTAACAATAAATCCATTGGGATGAATATCCATAAGAAAATTCAAAGATTTAATATCTCGATGAATAATTGACATCATATGAAGATAATTCAAACCTTTACTCATTTGTAAACCAATTGACCAACGATCATTCCAAGACAAAATTTTTTCTTTCTTTTGTAAAACATCAAATAACGAACCTAAAGACATAAATTCAAGAACGAGTGCATAATAATTGGGTTCGATAACACCACCAAAAATGCCCAAAACATGATCGAAACGAATTTTATACATTGTCGAAAGTTCATCGAAGAAATTCTGTTTTGTTGTTTCATTTAAATAATTGACACGAAGTGTTTTAATGGCAACTGTATGTTGATGACTGAGCCATGTTCCACGATAAACATCAGCAAATGCTCCTTCACCTATTTGTTGTTCACTAATTAGATCATAACCAGCGATCAATGGAATCGAAGCAAAATCTTCTGTCTTTGACATTTGTTGTTGTTGTTGAGGAGGTTTTTCTACTTGAATTAAATCTTGTTGAAGATGATATCGAAACGATTGAAAACGTCGTTGAAATTCATTTTTCATGTCTTTATCTAAACGAACGAGTTCTTTTTGTTGATTTGTTAATTCCAATGCAATTAAATCGATTTTAGATGAAATCTCGGCAAGATCTTCTTTTTGATCTTCAAAATCTTGTTTTTGATCGAATAAAACTTTCAAATTTAAACTTAAATTGAGATCAGTTGCACTACTTAACAATGCTCGATTTAATTCATCAAATTCAAGTTCATGATCACTATTCTTGATAAATCGAGTTAAAATCGATGAATCTGTAAATTGACTGATGAATTTCAATGATTCTTCTAAGATTTCAATTAAATGTTTCAATGCTGTTTCAACTGAAATCTCGTCTTTGAATTCCCGATGAGGACTCGATTCAATTGCATTGACAATTGATTCGATTCGTTTGATTAAACCTACAAGAAATGAAATCTCAATTGATTGAACTAAGACGGAAATCGTCGTACGTTGACATTGTTTTTTATTGTATTTCACTTGTTTATTAATATCATAGATCGTTTTAGCAATGGTGACAATCTTTGGAATATATTTCAAAACAGTTGTCATTTCCATTTGTTTTCAAAAATAAAAAAAAACAACAAATCGAAGGTTATTAATCATTTTATTTGTTCTCTATTCATGAATCATCGTGCAGAACAGAAAAAAGAAAGTACTCAATGAGTAAATGTTTACTCATATATGTTTCTTCGCCAATACAATTCAACTTTTTTTTTTTCTGTTGACAAATCGAGTGCAACAGAATTGAGTTTAAAAAAAACATATCTACTTTAACTTTGTAAGCTAAAATGATTAATTCTTCAGTATCCAAGTGATTGTTTATTTTCATAAAGTTAAATAAAGACAAATAACCTTGAGCATTATCTGAATAATAAGGTAAATTCATAAGAAGTTCTATAAGTGTTTTAACATTTTCTAATTTTCCACTATAACTTATTCGAATAATTGCATCAAGATTTTGTAAAAAGACATTATCATATTTTCTGGCAAATTCAATGATTTGTCTTGACAAAAGAAATATAAAGATGAGTCTGCAAATTTCACCCAAAGAATCAACATAGTTGGATCATCTAAATGTTTGTGGCGTTCCATTTCATTGAATAAAAGTTCATATCCAACAAGAATTTGATCACGAGACGCTAGAGAACTGACAAATGTGACAATATTTTCAACATTATTCACTTTTTGAGTTGATCTTTGGTCAGAATCTTTCAATTTCACTATAAGCTGATTTAATAATCTTTGGTAAATCTGTTTGCATTTGATCTAATTGAGATTTCTATTGATTCGTCAACGATTGTTTGATAAGATCTAAAGTTTTCGAATATTGTTTCGATAAATCGTGATAAGTGTTTATCCAATGTTTGATTCAATTGTCGGAAACAGTATTTTTAGTAGCTTGTTCGAAACCTTTTCTTAAATGTTGAATTCCACATTGAATAAATTCAATTAATTCTTTACAAATCTATAGATTTTGATCTACATCAAAGTCTTATTACAGAATGGAGTAAAATATCCAAAGATATCTTTGACAAATATCTTCTTCAATCAATTGAAACTATTCGGAGTCTTCCAATTGAAGAACAACAACGTCTAACATCTGTTCGTGTTCTACATCTCGCCAGTAAAACTTCTCTTTTAATCAAAGAAATCAACAACATATTCAACATGTTACAATTATTCAAAGATGTTCTTCTTAAATTCTTTTCTACATCACTTTTCTTTTCGACCAAAATAAACAACGAATATTAACAAATACTATCAACAAATAAATAATAATCAATAAAACTTTCTTAGAAATCTCGATGGTCCAATAAGATTTCAATCGAGTAGTGAGGAAAACAATGACGAAAACAAGTAGAAACCATTTGAGAAACCATTTTATCAATTGAAATGTTGGCCAAATCATAAGAAAATAGAATTGATGTGCTCCATATTTATAATCATGATGTAAACAATCTTTTCCACAAAATCCTTCGGAAAGACAACATTGATCAGTTGAAAACATTTGTTTAAAATGAAAACAAGATAATTGTCTTAAATGAGTTAATTCATAATAACAAGGTCGAGAAAATGGTTGCAAATGACATGAATCTGATTGAACAATATGAGGATGAATACCTGACATTCCACTTGATAACCAACTAAAAGTTGACCAATGAGTTAAATATAATTGTTGACATTTACTTAATAACCATAATTCGATCAAAGCTTGTTGAACATCGAAACATTGTTTTGTTTGACCTGACGATTCTAATGAATGAACTTCAATCTTTTCAGAATTAACATTCGAACGAATATAATCTTTATATGGAGAATAATCAGTTGCTACAAACCAATTTTCATTTGAGGATTTTGTTCGATTTAAAATACAATCTAAAACAATATTTCATTTTCTCGTTTGGAATTCATTCAAAGAAAAAAAAACAAACTGAGAAAATGTTGTTCTCCATTGATTTGAATTGGTTTTAAACCTTGTTTTCTCATATGAATTCCTTTATGACAATGACCATATTTTAATTCATAATATTTTATTTGATCTTTTAATTCTTTTTTCGGTTCAAATAAATAATTGATTAAATTTTTAAATAATAAATCTTCATCAATATTGACAAATAAATTTTGACTATACGATGGATTCTTAAGAATAACACTTAGAAAATATTCATCCGTTGAAACAAATAAAAATTGACTGTTCTTTTTAAATGATACTAAATCTTGTTGACAAAGTAATTCATCAAATGGACCATGAAATAATAAATGTTCACTATGATCAATTAAATATTGTTGAGTATAAGTTTTTAAAAGAATCGATGACATCGAAATAGGAGAAACAAATAATTCATTGAAATGACATCCACTTAATTTATTTGATGACCAATGAATTAATAAACGACGTTTACTAACCAATGCAAAGACAAATGCACTAACGATGCTTTGTAAACGATTGCCAAGACCTGTTTCACAATTGATTATTAAATAATTTTCATGATCAATTGACAAATATTCTTCAATTGATTCTTTCAATTTATTTGGCAAATCTTTTGAATGAAATTGTTTTTTCTCAATTTTATCTTCTATTGGAAATTGTTTTAATGATTCAATTAATTTTCTCAAATCTTTTTCTCGATTTAATAAATAAATTCTATAGAAATAAGTTGAGATTACTGTTAAAACAATGAGAAGAAATATTGGTAAACCAATAAAACAAATAGATCGACATGTGAATACTTTCATTTGACTCTTTTATTATTTCTTAGATTCACACAACTTCTACAACTGCCAATCAACTGTTTGATGCCATCGACTGACATCTTTTTTTATCTCGGAAGAAAGATTTCTCTTCTCTTCTCTGTCTCAACAGTTAATCTTTTTGTTTGTTTTTGTCTCGTGGCCAATAGAATCGATTGAGTCTTGTCCAAGTATTGAGACCAATTTTGAAATGATTGAATCCAGGTGGATGTCCAGCATGATAAGTCAATTGATTTCCTTGACCATTTTCATCTAAATTAAACCAAAAAAGAGAATTACCAGAAATAGGTCGAAATCGAATTCCAAATTTGTGTGAATCTTTATCACAAACAATAAGATGACATAGATGTTGATGAATTGTTTTCTTAAATGGAATATCAACAAATTCCGTTTCTCCACCAGTTGAACAATTTGATTTGAGATATGTAAAGAATGTTGAAATTCTTTGACCACCATTTTTCAATGCATTTGTATCTTGAAACCAATCGAAATGATATCCACTCTACAATTATTCTCATTCGTTTTATTAGTTTCTGTTCAAAGTCCAAACCTGTTGATTGTCAACATATTTCACTATTTGAAAAGGTTCAATTCGTTCGATTTCGTCAATTCCTTGAAAATGAGCAAATCGTTTTAGAAGACATTTAACGACATTCGATTGATCTCGATTGATATAAGCTGATGTTGATGTTCGATAATTACTCACAAAATCTCCTCCTTGTTTGCCTGTTGTCACCATCGATGCTTTAAATGAAGATTTTCTATTCAAAATTTGTTTATCTCTTTTTCTCTCTCTCATTTTCTTACGTTAACTCAATTAAATGATCAATTTCATGTTGTTTTAACATATTTTCAATGTAGATTAACAATGGTTTCTGATTGATAATTTGTATTCGATATGAATGTGATGGACATTCACCTTCTTCTTCTTCTTCTTCGTTGTTGTTGTTGACAAGATTGAATAGAAATGCAAATGCAATTGATATCACAATGGATAACAACACTAAATTTAGTCAATTTCAATTTCTGATTTGATTTCATCTGAAAAAGATTTTATTCTACCTTGAGAAATCATTCGATTCATTTTCTTTCGTTTTGTTTATCGAAAAGAAAAGTAAAGTAAACATGGTTGAATTGTTGATAGATGAATGAATAAAGGTAACTATGAAACCATTTATGACATTACAATTCAAACACGAGAGATAACATCGGGCAAAGGCTACAGAAGAACAAAGAAAAGAAACGACGGACACTGATGCATATCCAAGTAAAGAAAAAGAGAGAGAGAGAGAGAAAGAGGGAGTATTCATGGTTGAATGATTATGATCGTTGAATATAATTGACGACGAAAACAACAAGTTACTTTTGTCTTGATAAGGTTAAAATATCGACATGTCTTCTTCGGCAAGTAAATTGCAAATGTTAAGTACGAGTCGAAATGATTTAAAAGACAAAGTAAATCAACTCAATTTGGATAATCGATCGGATCTTTCGATTCTTTTACAAATCGATTCTTGGCAAATAAAAACAATCGACAAAGTCAATCAAACTGCCGATCAACTTAGAAAACAATTATTAAATCTTTTAAAATCGAAACAAGACAAAATTAAAAGTGATTTCAATGTTCTTTCGCAACAATTCGACAATTTACAACAGAATCAAAATGATCTCGATGCAAATCTTTTGAAATTAGAAGAACAATTGAACTCGTTGAATCGTCTTTTCAATGAATCATCTCAATCGTCGACAATCAAATTAATTATCAATAAAACAGATGAAATTCAATGGAATGATTTGATTTATCTCGAAGAGAAATCTTCAAATCCTCAATTGAAAAAAAGTTCATCGAAAGAATATGAATTTGCCATTCCAGGAACGTTTCCTGATTTATATTGTGAAGGTCGTCCTTGTGCTCGATGTGGCAAATGTCGTGATTGGTATTTTACGGGTGATTCACTCACATGGCAATGGATTAGAAATCATAAGAATTGGACTCAAGCAGATATTCAACGATGGAAAACCAAAAATGTTTTCGAACATTTTCAATGTCGAGACGGACAAAATTGTAATTTCGATCATGGTTTTGGTCTTCCTGGTCTTCCTCCTGGACCCAATTTAGATCATCGTGTCTTTGGTCTTCATATTTGTTTATGCGAAGATAATATCAAAAACGATTGATCATCTTCAACAATAACAAAAAAGAAACACTCATTGCTCTCTCTCTCTCTCCTCTTTTGATTCAATTTCGAGTTAATAATAAGAAATTGTTTTCATTTTCTTTTTCTTCTTAATAAAGTGAAGATCCTGCACTCTCAATGATTTTCTTTGATCAACGAAAAGAAAAGAAAAGGAAATGGAAATTAATGAAATAGAAAGTAACTTTCTCTTTGTTTGTCAATGATTATTTTCAAAGACATTTTCACTTTGTTTATCTTTGTCAATGGCACGATCAACAAAAAACTGGGTAGAAACAAAAAACCATTGATTCGCAATGTCAAAATGAAAAGCTTTCGTTTCTAGGTTTTAATTCCCACCGAATTAATTGGTTCATTACCACGTTCAATCGAAATTGTTGAAGCTCAACATGCACATCGAGAAGGTGAATTATCGACGAATCGTTTAAAATATTTACAAGAAAGAGATATTCGACAAATTCTACGTGATCTGGCCAAAACTGGTTCTTTACAATTAACTGATGGAGAATTAACTAAACCATCGTTTCTTACCTATCCAGTAAATTCACACTTCTCTTTCTTTGTTTGTCTCTCTCTAATATTTGCAAATAGATCTATGACTTAGCTCAATATAATTATACATTTGATACGGCTGATGTAACGAAGATAACGTATGCCGATGGACATGAACGTTATCTTCCTCATTTAGCCAGTGCACCATTTCGTTATTCAACATATGCTGTCGAATATTTAAAAGTTGCCCAAAAATTTACTCAACGTCCATTGAAACAAGCTGTCATTGCTCCATCAGCACTTTCACTTGTTTATACAAATCCATCGATTAAAAATTATTCACGAGAACAATTTCTCAATGATTTAATAAATGAATCGGAGAAAGATGTTCGACTTTGTTTAGAAGCTGGAGCTGATAAAGTTCAATTGGATTTTGCTAAAGCGAAATTATCTCTTAAAATTGATCCAACTGGTCAACTTCTCAAAGATTTCATTTCAATTAACAATCGATTATTAGAACGATTCAACGACAACGAAAGAGACAAATTAGGTGTTCACATTTGTTCAGGTATCTTTTCTTTTCTTTTCTTTTCTTTTCTTTTGTCAACCTTTTTCAATTTGTTGATTTGAAAGGAAATGATCGTGGAAGTACTCATTCATCGGATGTAGATTATAAACGAGTTCTTGAACATGTTTTTCAATTGAATTTAAATAATTTTTATATTCAATTAACAACGGAAAGTGATCCTGAAAGTATTCTCTCATTTATTGGTAAAAAACTTCTTCAACCACAACATCGTGTTTTCATTGGAGTGATTAATCCGAGAGATTTAAATATTGAAACACCATTGATTGTTCAAAATCGAGTTATTCTAGCTGCAAAATATATTCCCATTCAACAATTAGGAACAACAGATGATTGTGGTTTTGCTCCATACAATGATAATGAAGCAATTACAAGAGATATTGTTTTCAAGAAAATATCGGCAAGAGTCGAAGGAACCAAATTAGCTGAAGAATTACTTAATTTATCCAAACAATATTCAACACGTCATTAAAACGAGAACGTCTTTTATTTATTTTCGCTTTTTCTGTTGTTTTCTCTAGTTGTACAAAAATAAATCATAAACTATATGAAACATCCAAATTGTCAAGTTTCTTCAAAATATAAAGTAAAATTTCGTTAGGCAAATCAATCAGAAAAGGATTTAAAACTATCAAAAAAGGATTTTTTTGCCAAAATGCTTAATCACTAAAATCGTAGTCTCGTTCTTTTCTTAGATTGGCTAAGGTATGTTTCTATATTTTTTGTATGACTCTTCTCTACGAGAAAGAGAATAAATCAAAAACAATCAAGGGTACATTTGCCTCATAATGTTCAAATGGTTTTCGGCCATTACTTGTCACAAATGTTGGTAAATAGATTGACGTAAACTCTTTGCCATTGAATTTATTCGTATAGATATGAGACATAGTTGGATTTGATGTTTCAACGATTGCATGTTTATATTTACGTTGTCGACAATGATTCAATAGAATCTGTTGAAGTTTTGTGCCAAGTCCTATCAAACAAAAACTAGTGTTATAAGAACCAAAGATCATTTTGAAAGATTTACCTTTTCCACAACAATCTTCGCGAATACCTACCATCATTATGAATGCTATATCATTTTCTTTCAATTGACCATAATGTTCTAGAAATCTTCGTTTCAATTCACCATATATTTCCGAATCATCAGTAGGTTCCAATTCATCAAAATCATGTTTCATTGCTTTCTCAAGATCTCCAACTAGAACAATACCATGAATTTCATTTGTTTGTTTATGTATAATAACAATCGAAAGTTTTTCATCTAGCACAGCTTTTGCAATAGCAAGCGCTTCAGGATAAAATTTTTCGTACGTAATTTTCATGAAAATATCCATAGGGTTGTATTTAGTGAAGACATTAGCAAGAAGTTTCGAAGATTCTTCAACATGTTTTTCTTGTAGAATTTCAAATATATAAGTTTCATCTTCATTCATAATGTCAGTCATGATTCTAATTGCACAAGATTTCTTGTTGTTGCTTTCGAGAGGACAGATAACAAATAGAAAGAAAACAAACTTCTATATATATATACTCAATGATGATGAAATTCTGCTGTAATTACGATGAAAGATCGTTGATATTTAACCCATTGGAATCGTGAGAATTGATCAAGACTATTGGTTGTTCCTCCTTCAGTAAGATCAGCAGCCATAATCTTTGTATAATGATCAGGAACGAAATACGCTGAATATAAATAACCACTACGAATATAGTTTGTAGATGCAGCATGACCTTGTCCATTGGTTCCATCTACTCGACCAGCATATGTTGAATTGGATAATGTCATGACTTGAACAAGTGTATTACCGAAAGGTATCATCATTTCATAAGTGATATTGTAACGATGAATGATAAAAGCTCGAGAGAAACCTGCAATATCAAGACTTCCATGATTTGAATCTTCACCACCAGATTCACTTGGAGAATAACCCCAATCGTAAATAGATTTTTGATTTTGACTTTTTCGTTGTACAACCGACCAAAACCATTCGAAATTAGCTTGAACAATTTGATCATATTTCTTTACTAGAATATCATAATTACCAAGAATTTGATAAGCTGCTGCAAGATTTTCTAATCCATATGAGATCATCATTTGTTGATTCCAAGGTAATTCTTCTCCACTTTTATATGGTGACATCTTCGTAAACCAATAATGATTTCGATCTCGTAGATTTAAAAGATAAGCAAACAAAAATTGTGTTACAGTTCTATTTGCCTGACTAAGATAAGTTTGAGCACGTTGAAAATATGTGATACCATGATGAAATGGATCTCCATCATTGATTGTCACATTCCATAAATCTTTATTTTCAAATATAAGTCGAGCACAATACGCTAAATGTCCAACACTATCACCTTGTTCAGCACCTGCAGACGCCGGATTGTCAATGTTACCAGGCCATATTGGAGCAATTGTACCTGTCCAAGTCATACGATGACCTTTGGGAGCTGATAAAATATCATTACGTTGAGATAAAAGAGTGTCAACAAAATGTAACATTCGATCAAGTATCATTGCATTTCTTGTGATTTCATACATAAGACCCATTGCTTTTATTGCTTCACCACTATGACCTTGAGCATATTCATTCGCCATATTTGTTGTATTCAACCAAGTTACAGGTTCAATCGATTTTATATACCAAATAAACGAATTGATTTCGTTCGTCGTTGGTGGACCAGTGAAACTATCAATCGACATTCCCGTTGGATATACATATACCAAATTAGAAATTATACACAAACAAATTCTTAAAACTATTCTACTATTACACATTTTTATTCGTATCATATTGAAATATCCATTTTCGTTTTTATTTTATTTTATTTTCACAAAAAACATCTTGATCTTTTAATCTTTCAATTGACTTTATATTAAAATTAATTGAAATAGAAATCTATTTTCAAATAAAATCCATGCGATGACAACGAATACTTATCAGGAGTCAACTTATAGTTTATTTAATAACGTTTAAACAATTGAAAGAGGCGTATCAAATGTAGTTGTAGAATTGCCAGTGACACCTGTTTTACCAATGATTGTTGTTCCATTGGTTTGTCCATAGGAAAAGAATTGAATTCGACTGTTATATCGATCGACAACATAAAGATTTCCAAGTGCATCCATGGTGATATCCCAAGGACCATTCAATTATTTCGAATTATTGCCAACAATTCCATTTGCAGAACAAACAACTAAAGTTCAATTGGTTTCATCAACAACAATTCCACGTGGAGAACTTATTGGTGTTGAATCTAATTGAAACGAAGAAATTGTTGATTTTAATATTGAAATAAGATTTACTAAAGACAAGTAAAGTAATGGCTGACGATGCTCCTTGAATCCACAATTGAACTCGACTATTATTTGTATCAGCTATATACAGATTTCCATTTCAATCACGGCAAAAATCATTTCGATAAAATAAATAATTCGACGCTGATCCATCTGTTCCATTTGCTTGTCCAGCTAATAATGTTCCTGTTAAATTTCCAATTTTATACTTTAATATTCGATTATTTTCTTGAATCAGATGCATACAAAGTATCTGACGAATTAATTACCAATCCAATTGTACTAACTAATCCTCCGACTGTTATTCCACTTGAATTCCAACCACCAGCTATTCCAGTACCTTTTCAATTTAAATCAACTTTTTTTTTATTATTTTACTTTCGAGGCGGAAATAAACTTGTTGTTGATGTTACTGTCGTTGTCGTTATCGATGTTGATGTTGTTGTAGTAGTAGTAATAGATGATGATGTAAAAGCTAAAATCCAAACGAGAATAATAATAGTAATACATAAAATGAACGTAGTTAATGCAACAATGAGTAGAACTTTTCGACGATTGAACTTTCGATGTCTGAAGAGGAAAAAAGATAATCAAATAATCAAATAAATCGAATAATTACGGTTTTTTTGTGGTTTGAACGATAAATTTCTTTTTAGAATTTGATTTTGATGGTGAATAAGAAGAAGAAGAAGAAGAGACCATTACGAATGAAAGTCAAATTTTATTTCGAAGGCGTGGTTAACAAAATCAACAATTTAATTTGTTGATTGCGCAGAAAAAATTCGCTTAAATAATTCATTTTTATATTTGTCAGTTGAAACGAAATGAATATGTTGAAAAGCATATTTAATCGATTGATTTGCTCCCATCAAAGGCGAATGAAGAACTTGATAGAAAAGTTGTCCAATGATTTCAACATCATTTCCAAAAGCTCCCGTTCCAATCGGTCCAAGTAGAAGATACGTATTTTCTCCATTTCCAATTGTATTTGCAACTGCTGCACCAATCAATGCACGAAACTTTTTCAATGTTTTTCTTTTCAACTAAAATGAATCAAATCGAAAATAAAATACGTCGAAAAAGTCTTATACATCATTTTTATTGACTGGATTTGAATAAAGTTCTCGTCCATTTAAACAATAACAAGCACAAACTAACATATCAACATTTCTAAATTGTTGTTGATTTGTCAATGATTGATAAATTCGAATATTTCGAATATAAGCTAATCCAAATTCAGGTAGAGCATAACCACCATTCATTCGTTGATATTTAAGATCAAGTAAAGCTCGATAACCATCTGAATTATAGAGAAGAACTTCTTCTTGAGCTCCTAAAACTCAATTGATAATTGAAATTGAAACTGAAATCGAATGAGAATCAATTGACTTGCATGTCTTAAATAGCCTCCACCTGGAGATTGTTCATTCTTTTCAAACAAATTCAAACAAAGAAAATCAAAAGAATCTGAAGAAATTTTACTGCAAAATTTAAAAGAATAATTTGTGCATTTGAAGGTAGACGAAAAACTGCTTGTTGAATAGCATCATGAATAAAAGTGATTTGTCCACGATGATTTCGTTGTTGAACAGGAAATTGACAAAGATTAAGACGAGCATCTTCATCGGATGGATCACATTCAATTCGAATAGATTTCTCTGGACAAAGATTTTCAATTTGTTCATAATTCCAATAAAGTTTAAGTTCATTCGGATGAAAACCATTCGGTCGAGATTTGTTCATATATTCTCGAGATTGTAAAACACCAGCGTAATTCTTCGAATTAAACACAAATTCATCTTTCGAATAACTCAAAATGAACAACATACAGTTGGACAGATTAATTCGAAATAAGGTTGAGCCGTTGAAGATTTAAAATAACGAGCCATTTCATCACAATTTAGATTTTCGATTCGTTGATATTTCAGTTGAAGTTCTTTCCAATTGACAGTGGAAAGACATTGTCGAATATCAATGTACTGTGTTGCTTCACTTTGTCTGAGTTTATTTTCAATTTGTAAAAGAAAAGCAAGAAGAGTTCTTTCACTATAATCAAATGATGATCGACGAAATGTTGTTGCAACAGAAACTATCGATTTAACGACACTTGTTGTCAACGATTCCAATGGAATAAACATTGTTTTTCTTAAATGATCAGATCATTTATTTATTTGTCAATGAAAATGCAAATGTAAAAAAAAAAAAAGAAAGATTTCTATGGAAACAGAAGTTCTATTAGTTAAAAGGAATCCAATTGAAATGTTTGACTCGTGTCCATGTATTTAAACCAATTTTAATTGAATCTGGTCCTGGAGGAAGACCAGCATGATGAGTTTGACGATCGACTTGACCAGAATGATCAATATTAAACCAGAACACGGAATTTCCTGGTATTGGACGAAAACGAAGTCCATGTTTCGATGATTTCTTTTCACAAACAAGAATATCACAGAATTGTTGATGAATATTCGGATCAAAACGAACATTAATAAACTCGGTTTCACCACCTTGAGAACAATTTGTCTTGAGATAAGTGAAAAATGTTGATAATCGTTGTCCACCATTTTCTTCAACATCTCGGTCAGCAAACCAATCAAAATGAGGTTTATACTAAACGAAACAACGAATATCAATTCTTCGAAATAGTTGTTGGTTTACTTGTTGATTATGAAGATATTTAACTAATTGAAATGGTTCCAATTGTTCAACATCATTGATTCCTTGAAAATGCGCAAATCGTTTTTCCAGACATCGAACTAAATGTGTTCGATGACGATTAATATAAGCTGATGTTGATGTTCGATAATCACTAAAGCTTTCTGATCCATCATGATCATTATTGATCATCGAAGGTTTTAATAATGGTTCTCTGAAACATTTCATTTCATTTCATTTCAATTTTACTTTCAAGATTTGTGTTTACCCAATTTCAATTAGATGATTTATTTCTTTTTCATTGAGAAAATGTTCAATATAAATAATAAATGGCTTTCGATTGATAATTCTCGTTCGATAAGAATATGGACCACAGATTTCTTCATTTCGAGACGAATGAACTTTTCTTTTTTGATTATCTTCAATTAATTGTCGATTTAACAATTCAATTCGGTTTTCACTGACATAACTTTGACAACGATTTAAACCATCAATTGACAATTTCAATATCGATTCAATCAATCCAAGTACAAATGGACCATTCATTACAAAACTTATGACAACTATTAACAATACACTTGCAATTAGACCTTTTGTTTTTTTAATTCAAAACGAAAAAGATACAATATTTCATTTACAAAATTCTATTTCTTAACTCACCTTTCAAAGACATTTTTCGAGTGAAAATCAATTTCAATGTCTGAGTAAATATATTCAAAACCAAACGAATCCATTAGAAATCACTTAACCAAACAAAACAGAGAACAAGAGAAGAAAAAAAAATGAAGAAAATGTATTTTAAATTTGACATTGAAAAGGAACGTAATTAGTTAAATTGTGATTAAAATAAAATTGTTTAATTAATTGTGGTGATTCATTGAAAACAAAAGCCATTCGAACTTGTAGATGCCAATCATTGTGACAATGAATAATCCAAATACCAGGATTTGTTGTTAGAAAACGAAAAACAAGATAAGAATAAGGATTGACTGTAAATGTATCTCGATAGATTGCATTTGTTGTATTCAATGTAACATTGTGAATCGTTGTTTCATTGAGATATCCATCATTACTACGACCTTGACCAACAATCCAAACATGATGACCATGTAAATGAAATGGATGAGGAGCATAATCAATATTATTTATAATTACATCGTAGATTTTCTTGTTTTCAATTTGAATAACCATTGGCCATGACAATTGACTTGAATTGTCATATAAAAGTAATGATAACAGAGTTCGATTGATTGGTTGAACAAATGTTTGATTATTAAAATAGACGCCATGCGGTTGATAATCTTCGAATTGACTGTTAAAAGTCAATGTTGTAATTGAATCACCTGTGGGAACTTGATATTCACTTCGATTCATTGCAATTAAATTCATTTGATCAGAAAATTGTCTTGCATCTTCAATCGATTGATTGATTCGAAATTGATCATTGAAAAACGATTCAATTGATGGAAGAATAGTTTCAGTTTGATTGTCTTGATCAACATATTGTAAAATAGCAGAAGCATTTGGTTGAATCGATGTATTATATTGATGATGTGGATAGATAAATGGATGAAGCGTTGATCGAATCCAATAGCTTCGACTTGAATTCGTTTTTGTTGTGACTAAAATCGAATATCTTTGTCCTGGATTCAATAGAAGAGTTCGTGTCCATTGATTTCCATCTAAATAAGTTCCATCAACTTCAATTAATCTCATTTCATGTTGATCGATACTAAATGTTATTTGTGCATAAACAGATGTGTTGATTATTCGAAATCGTTTCGTTGTTCCATTTCGAATCGTTGCTCGATAGAATGAACAAGTTTCATCGAGAGTACAATTGAATTGTCCAATTCCATTGATTAGACCAGTGACAGGTACTGATTCGAATTCACCTGGATCTAAATAAGGTTTTATAAGAATATTCAATGGAATATGATACCAATCGGTTAATTCAATAATTTGTTCGTCATCGTAGAATTGTTTCCACGGATCATTTCGATGTTGAATGATGAGAATTCCTTTAAGACCATCGCCGTATTGAATTGAACTATGAGAATGATACCAATATGTTCCTGATTGATTTTCTGTGGACATTTGATAGACAAATGTTTGATTGGGTCGAATAGGACATTGAGTGACACCTGGAACACCATCCATATGAACATTCTCATGTTGATTTAAACCATGCCAATGAATCGATGTACTTTCATTTAATTCATTTCTTACTGTGATATTTATTAAGTCACCTTCAGTTACGATTATAGTTGGACATGGATATTCGTTATTAATCGATAGAATTGCTCGTGAATATCCATCAGGAGAACCATGAGACCAATTTATACGAAAATTGCCATTATAAACATTTGCAGAAACACAACAAATACATATCAATGCGACATAAAAATTCATTTTCATTGTTTTGAAATTTTGTTTATTTGAAAAAGAGTTTTATCTCTTTCATTTATTTACTTTGTGAGATAAAATGTATGTACGACATAATTCGAAGCCAACTATTTTAATTGAACAAATGTTGACATATGAAGAACCTAAAAAGAAAAAAGATTCCTTATTTGTAAGGACATTTATTTTCGATATAAAAAAAAACAAAGAAATCGTTGAATTTGATTAGTTTGTGATTTATGATTCGTTTGTTGTTTTTGATTTGTTGGATTGCATTTTTTGTCGATGGACTTCATTTCAATGGCGGAAGTATCAGTTGGTATCCAACGGATCCATCGACAAATAGTTCACCAGTGATTGTTACAATTATTCAAACGTATACATGGACTTTATCGGCAGTGAATTGTGATCAAAATGTCCCGATTTCAACACCTAGTCGAGTCAATGAAAACAATAATTTAACTTGTATTGGTAATTGTTCGAATAGTGGAAATTATGCCAATTCAATAATTAATATTTTAACAGATTGCATTTCAACAAGTTCACCAATAAATTTAATGAAAAGTGAAAAATCGAAGAATGTCACACTTGACATAGATTGTCTATTTACAATTGCTTATCAAGATTCATCATGGCGAAGTTTAGCTAATTCAGCAGGTGTTTATTGGTCAATTGTTTCGTTGATTAATCTTCGACGACGACCCGATGGACTTCTCAATAGTTCACCTATTTCGAATGTTCAATCGCCACAATATGTTATTGTCAATCAAACAACACTAATTCATATACCAACATTTGATCGCAATTCTCAAGATCATATTCGATGTCGATGGGCTAATAAATCAGGGTTTATATATATATACAATTCTTGTTTTCTCTTTTGTTCAAATGAGATTTTCTTTTTTTTGGTTTCTTAGAAATATTGATGAATGTGCTGGAGTTTGTTATTCAAATAAACTTCCCAATGGAACAAATCTAACTGATTGTACATTAACATTTACAGGAACAAGTTCAGGTGTTTGGTATGCTATTGCTTTACAAGTCGAAGATTTCTTTGATTCAACAAGTCTCAGTCCGATGAGTTCGATTCCAATTCAATTTTTAATTTATGTTTTACCTATTCCAACTTGTATTCAAGTGCCAATTATTCTTCCAATAGATCATTGTTTTATTGTTCAAACAGATAGTCTGCAAACTTTGACTCTTGTTGCATTTAATCCTTGTCAAACGAATAAAACAATTCTTACTGAAATATCAATTACAATGCATATTCAAGGAATGAATTCAACTCGACTCATCAATTCAACAACGAATTCATCATTATCTTATAAAATATTCAATTGGATTCCAACTAACAATCAAATTGGTTTACAACATTTATGTGCTATTGCTTATACTAAGTTTCACTTTTATTCTTTTCACATTTCTTTTTTAATCATTTGTCTTCTTTTCTATAGTGAAATGACTCAATCTCAAGAATATTGTGTTACCTTTAATGTCACATCATCAAATAGTTCATCTTGTCAACTGACCACTACCACCACCACCGCTACCATCACCACCACCGCTATCACTACCACCACTATCACTAGCACCACTATCACTACCACCGCTATCACCATCAATACCACCACTACTCCATCTATGAATTCGACAACCAGTTCAAAAGAAGAAGAAAAAGAAAACAAGAATCGAGAGAAGATCAATATTCCCTTGGTAGTGGGTCTTTCTTTGTTAGCATTATTATTTAGTGTTTGCTGTTGTTGTTGTTGTTGTTGCTGGTGTTATTATTATCATCATTGGTATAAAACAATTCGTCGTCAACATCCAACAAAACGAATTCGACAAAGAAATCGAATTTATCAAAGTCCAAACTGTTTTTTAAGATCGAATCAATCTTCATTCGATTTCATTCAAGTTCAAAACAATCATCATTTGCCAAGGAAAGCAAAAAAGAAATATTTAACAAAATCAATTTCCAGTGGGCGTCAAAGTTTAATTACTGTTATTAAAATTAAAAGATTACTCTAGTTGTTCATTTATTATATTTTGAGGCTCTGAAACAAATGACGCATATATCGTTTGAATAGCCTGTAGTTATGTTTTATTTGTGTCGTTATACACGTATATAAAGATTAGCATTTCAATAAATAGAAAGAAAGAAAGAAACAAACTTTCATCGAATATCATGTCATCAAATAGTTCAGTTGCGTTAGAAATAGTTCAATTTCAATTAGCTTCTCAATACTTATCAATTGTATTGGGTCTTATTCTATTTGTTGGTGGTATAGTTGGTAATCTTATGAATATATTCACATTTTCTATGCTTGGCAATTGGAAATACAATGCTTCGTCATTATATCTGTTGGTAAAATCAATATTTGATTTGTGTAATATGTTTTTTGGTTTATTAACTCCATTATTGAGTAATGGTTTTAAAATCGATTGGACAATAAAAAATCAGATTTGGTGTAAAGTACGTTTTTCTGTTGGTATGATGACATTTCTTTGTTCATTAACATTTATTTGTTTTCAATCGATTGATATTTATTTATGTTCATCACCATCTATTCGTTTACGAGAAAAAAGTAATGTTAAATTAGCTCGATCTTTAATTTTAGTATGTTTATTTGTGTGGATGAGTCATATGATTCCAATTCTAATCTTTTATAATATTATACAACGAGGAACGACAATGGTGTGTGCAGGATCCAATACAATCTATAATCAATATATAACTTATTTTATATCCATTTGTCTTTATACAATAATTCCTATTGTAATAATTTGTCTATTTGGTTATCTCGCTTATCGAAATATTCATCGATCAAATGAACATAATCGTCGTTTAGTTTCTGTAATTTTACGACAAATGATGAGCATGGCATTTATTCAAATTTGTAGTTTATTTCTATTTCAAATTCCTCTTGGTATCGTATTAGTCTATAATATAGTGACAACAACTGTAAACAAAGATAGTTATCGTCAAGCACAAGAACAATTTGTTCGAACATTTGCTGTTTTATTTACTTTTGGCACAACAGCAGTAAATCATCGAGATATTTCAAGCGTTTTCTGTTTTATTGTCGTTTTAGAGTCCATTTTATTGGTATTGTTTGGTATCAAAAAGATATCGTCGAGAAGTTGTCGATTGTTTAAAAAAATGTTTCTCATTACGAGAACATATTCATCCAATATAAACGTAAAAGTCATTTGTTGTCTTTTTTGTTATTGTATTGTTAGTACATTTTGTCATTTGATATTCAATTATTTGCAAAGTTAATCTAATCTTGAATAAAATGAATAAGATTCACCATTTGTGTTAACACAGGTGCACATTTTTATAATCCGATTCGATTTAAAAACACAATGAAATCAATTGAATAAAATACATTTTGAAAAAAAAAGTAAAACAAAATGATGCACCCGTTTATGATGATATTCTATTTAACTCTCCTCAATCTTGTTGTTTCTTTTCCAAGCAACGTCAATACACGAATTTGTCGTAGTGCAACATGGAATCGTCAAGGTATAACAGTTGCCGGTGGAAATGGTCTTGGTTCGGGTTTAAATCAATTATATAGTCCCAATGGAATCTTTATTAGTGATGATGGTTCAATTTATGTTAGTGATACAAATAATAATCGTGTTGTTAAATGGACAATTGGTCAACCCAATGGACAAATTGTTGTTGGACTAAATCAACAACAGAAATTGGGTCAAATTACAAAAGCTGTTGTTGATCGAAATGGAAATATTTTTGTTTGTGATCGTGATAATAATCGTGTTCTCAAATTTACTCAAGTCAATTCAACTGGAGAAATAATTGTTGAGAATATCTCGTGTTGGGGATTGGCACTTGATCAACAAGATTCATTGTATGTTTCGGATTTAAATCAAAATCTTGTTCGTAAATGGCCAACCAATGAAATAGTTGCAGGTGGAAATGGACAAGGTAATGCTATGAATCAACTTTCAGCTCCTTATCAATTATTTGTCGATTCAAATCAAACTATTTTTATTGCTGATCGTGGAAATAATCGTGTCATGAAATGGAATCGTGATGCTAAACAAGGTATGATGGCTTTTCCAAGTCAAGGTTATGGAAATGCTGATGATCAATTATATAAACCAATGGGTGTCACTGTTGATCAAATGGGAACGATGTATGTTGTCGAATATATCAATTTAAGAGTTATGCGTTGGTTTCAAACAGAAACTCAAGGACATCTTATTATTGGTGGACAAGGTTATGGAATTAGACCTGATCAACTCTATTTTCCACGAGATTTAGCTTTTGATCAACAAGGAAATTTGTATGTTGCTGATACAAACAATCATCGAATTCAAATGTTTACTATCGATACAACTTCTTGTTCTAACAATTAGTTTTCTTTTCTTTTCATTTCAATAAAGATTCAAAACTCAACTATTTTCACATTTATTTCTATTCAATCAAACTTATTAATAACGTTCAAACTTTTGTATACGATGATTTCCTCGATCGACAACATACAAATTTAATTGATTATCCAATGTCAATGACGATGGAGTCTTCAAAAGTGTTGCATTACTACCAGAAACAGTGCCTTTACCAGCAATTGTCGTTCCATTAATTAATGAATCCATCGAGAAGAATTGGATTCGATGATTATTTCGATCAACAACATAAATATTTCCCATTGGATCAACAGTAACATCAGTTGGAGATGCCAGTTCCGATGATGAATTGCCACTTAATCCATTTAGATCACCAAGAACAAATGTCCATTCAGTTGAATTTACTATTGAACGAACAATATTATTTGCACCTGTATTAACAACCAAAACAGTATTTGTAAATGAATCAAAATGAACAGCATGTGGCCAATATAATTGTGTTGAACTCAGTCCAAGTCCATTTCCACCGGTAATTAAAGTACCTGTTGAATTATTTCGAGAAAAACGTAAGACTCGATAATTATAATATTCTGCTGAATAAATAGCTTTGGAATTTCGATCATAGGTAACACCATACGGATAATCGAGTAGATTCGAAGTATTACCAATTGTTCCATTTCCAGCAATTAATGAACCAACGGATGCACCATTCGACCAACAAACAATTCGTTGATTTGTTAAATCTGCGATATAAACATTTTGATTTTCATCGAGAACGATTCCTAACGGATTCCTTAGAGCACTTAGATTTGTACCACTACTCCCATTTCCATAACCTGCAACGGTTATTCCAATCGAAGAATCTTTTATAAATTTTTGAACTCGATGATTGTAGTAATCAGAAACATAGAAATTATTTGATGAATCAAGTGCTATATCCCAAGGAGCATTCAATTGACTTGCATTACTTCCTGATTGACCTGTCAATCCAGCAATTGTCGTACCTGTTGTATTCCATCGTAATAATATTAATTTATTTATTGAATCTGATTTTCTTGAGAATAAAAGTGCACATATGATACAGATTGTTAGTAATACACTCGATATGAAACCAATGAGACATCCTTTCTTCATCCATTGATGTAATTTTGTTTTCTTTGTTTTTTTATGAAAAGTGTTGACTTGATCTGTATTCTTTGAATGGAAATCGGAACTATGATGAATCTTAGTACTATTGGAGGTCAAAATTGAATTGAAACGATGATGATGACGATGATTTCTATTTCCTTTTGTTGTTCGTGAACGACCATGATCAACGGAACGTTTGCGTATTGAGATTTTAATACGCATTTGTTTTTTTTTGTGTCTCAACGTGTCATTTCATGTTGCCTATATAATCATTTTTTGTAGGACTTCATCGAGAAAATTTCAAATTCAAATTAATGAAACCTTTGGACTCAACTGAAAATCATTACCGCATGGTTTTCAGTTTCTTTTGTTGACTAAGATAAAAGTCTTCGTTTTCGGTGTTATCTCTGAATTAGCGAAGCTACCGTGCCACCAAAAATGTCGGGATTTGTTTGAAAATAAAGCAAGAACTTATGTCTATAAATTAGTGGAACAATTTTTTAAAATTGACTTTCGTTGAACTGTAATGCTGATTTTAAGTTGAAAATTGCAAAAAATGAT